>ERZ773005.1290-NODE-1290-length-13580-cov-2.696562_pt1 | contig 13580 bp, 6 predicted proteins | sample MGYA00580666_ERZ773005 | MGnify/ENA primary metagenome ERZ773005 (study PRJEB29015, sample SAMEA2737999) | human oral metagenome | biome: human oral; feature: human-associated habitat; material: dental | place: China | collected 2061 ... | reverse complement strand
ATGATTCACACTTTCCTTCAGGTTATTCAAACGGAGCTTTAAAGGGAAAATATCCCGAATTACATCGTAAATTCCTTACATATAAATCACTTACAACAATTACAAATACAAAATTTCAAGTTGAAGATGAATACTTAAAAGTTCCTCCACATCAGAAAACAGAAGTAGAAAAGTTTATGATGGCTGATTTTGAACTTCTACCAGGTGATAAGTGTGTTGGTTTTGTAGCAGTGAGTGATGATAAGAAGCTAGTTCAGGAAATTCAAAACAATGAATATTTAAGCGGTAGTTGGGAAGTATTTGGAATATACGAAACTTTTAATCGTGGTCCACATCGTGATTACATCAACATGTGTGATAGACGTGCTGTCAGATTATTTATCGATACTGTCTATGAAGCACACTATGCACGCTATAAACAATACTTTGGTAATGTCTTAGAAGGATTCTTTTCTGATGAACCAGAACTTGGGAATGGACACTTATATGATAAAGGTAAGAAAATATCCGAATTAGATGACTATCCGTTCTCTGATGAAGTGGAAATGAAACTGCGAAATCTCTGGCAAGAACAGTATCTTGCGAATATAGCACTATTATTTGTTGATTTACAAGACCAAGAAAAGGTTTCAAAGATACGTATTCAATTTATGGATGCTATCACACGTGCGGTGGAAAGAAACTTTTCCTATCAAATTGGAGATTGGTGTAGAGAACATCAGGTTAAATATATCGGTCATATTATTGAAGATAATAACGAACACTCAAGAATGGGCTCATCCCTTGGACATTATTTCCGTAGTTTAAAGGGACAAAGTTATGCAGGCATTGATGATATTGGCGGACAGTTGATTCCTTTTATGGAAGATGCGGTAATTCGCTCCAAGTTTACGGGCAGTATTCGGGATGGTGTATTCTATCACTTTACATTAGGGAAACTAGCGTCAAGTGCCGCAAATATTGACCCATTAAAAAAGGGAAACAGTATGTGTGAAGCGTTTGGGGCGTATGGATGGCAAGAGGGCGTGTATCTTGAAAAGTATTTGATTGACCATTTGATGGTAAATGGAATCAATCATTTTGTACCACATGCATTCTCACCAGCACCATTCCCAGATCCGGATTGCCCACCACATTTTTATGCGCATGGACATAACCCTCAATATAGACACTTTGCAGAGTTAATGAAATATACCAATCGTATCTGTCACTTACTTACAAATGGTAAGATGATACGACGGATTGCGGTGTTATATCATGGCGAAGCGGACTGGACTGGTCTGGAGTATATGAAGGAAGATGTTATCGCAAGGGTGCTAACAGAGGCACATATTGATTTTGATATTATCCCATCAGATGTGTTTACGGACTCTGATTATCACTATGAAATCAAGGATGGAAAACTTCGCGTTTCTTTAGCAGAATATGACGCAGTTGTAATACCGGAGTATCCTGTAATTCGTGCAGAAGTACTGCAAGCCTTAAATTGCCTCAGCTCTCTCGGTGGACGCGTGTATGCAATTAACAAATTACCACCACAAGTGATCGGCAAAGCAGAAGAAAATCTACATGCTCACATTGTTACAATTGAGGAATTTCTGAATCAAATCAGAGACTTACGTGATATTAATCTGAGTGGAGATTCTAAGCATGTCAAATACTTGCATTACGAAGGAAAGCTACCAATTTACTACTTTGTAAATGAAGGGCAAAACCTTTATGAGGGGGTATTAACACTACCAAGGTTGAAGAAACCAGTTATCTATGATGCATGGAATAATGCAATTTATGAAATATCCTACGAATTTGATGATGTAGTTCGTGCAACGATACAACTTGAAAGTCGTAAATCACTCATCATTACAGAAGGTGAGGGATTATTGGCATCAGCTTCCCTTGAAGATAAAGGAAGAACACTAAACCATCAAATATCAATCAAAGATTTCCAACGCTCTATTTGTACAGGAATTGAATATCCATCATTTAAAGATGAAAAAGCAGTAACACTTCCTGATATTGTAGAGAATGACTATCCAACTTTTGGTGGTTATATCCGCTATAGTACTGATTTTGAAATCAACACTGATACCGCAATTCTAAAGATTGAAGGCTTGTTGGAAGGAGTAGAAGTATTTCTAAATGGAGAAAGCTTGGGAATACAGATTCAACCAACATATATTTATGATCTATCAGGTAAATTAAACAAAGGTAAAAATCATTTAGAAATTATTTCGGCTACTACATTAGAACGTTTTGTCCCTAATGAACGTTCATCAACAAAACCAACGAATTCATTGGGTATTCAAGATAAAGTTGTAATTTATTATTGAAAATAAAAATTGAATACTTGGTTAAAAAGCAGACACAAAAAATCACTCCATTTTGAAGTGATTTTTTAGTAGGATCTTACTCTTTGTCTAACAGCCAGTGGATAATATTTTTATGGATATATCCCTCTTGGCTAAAATCAATGGTATCCATAGATAAGACATACTTTGGATGGTTGTCGGAAATCTCGTGATAGACTTTAAACTCTCTTTTACGTGTTTCGGCTGTTGCCAACAAATAACAAACTTGGAAATAGAGACGTTTACCATCCTTTTCTGTGATGAAGTCGATTTCTTTATCCTTCACTTTGCCAATATAAACGGTATATCCACGCTGTAATAATTCTGTATAAACAATATTTTCTAATACACGTTCAATGTCTTTGGTATTGGAGAAACCTTTTGCCTGTCTAAAGCCGTGATCAGTTAGGAAATATTTTTCTTCAACTTTTAAAATATTTTTGCCAATCGTATCGTAGCGAGGTACCTTCTTTAAAATAAAGGCATTGATACAAAAATTCAAATAATTTAAAACGGTATCTACTGAGACATTACGACCTTCGCTCTTTAGAAAATTTCGAATATTTAATGCTGAGAAAGTATGACTAATATTTTCTGCGGCGTATAACAGTATACGATTGAAAATATCTATATCGCGAATCTGATTATATTCCAAAACATCCTTCACCAAGACGGTATTATAGATATCTGAAAGATATTTATAGCTTGGATTTGGATCGAGTTGAAAGTGCTTCACAGCAGGAAGACCACCAATTTCAATAAACTTAGTGAAGTATTCTTCTTGTGATAATTGCAAATCTTTATAACAATCAATAAATTCCTTGAATATAAATGGATAGATTTCAAATTGAACATATCTTCCCGCAAGTACAGTGGCTAGGTCACTTGACAACATTGTGGAATTAGAGCCTGTAATATAAATATCACAATCATAATCTGCTTGTAGACCATTGATAACATCTTCCCAGTGATGAACTACTTGGATTTCATCAAAGAAGAAATATTTTTTGTCATTATTTTGTTTGAGGAATGTTTGTATATGCTTGGCAAAAGTTTCTGCATTTCGAATATTAAGTAATTCCAAGCTTTCAAAATTCATAAAGATTTTGTTTTCACTTGGGATATCCTTTAAAAGGACTTCAGAAATCATTTTCAATATTGTAGATTTACCAACACGGCGCATACCAATCAATATTTTAGTGACAGGCTTATTAATAAATTTTTGGATTTCATTTAGATAACTTTGTCGTAAAATATACTCCATGTAGCACCTCCTGTTTATATTTCGATTATAGTCGAAATATAAACAATTTTCAATATTAGTTTCGATTATAATCGAAACTATAAGAAATAATTAACATTATTTCGATTATGGTCGAAACAGGAAATATATTACATATCTTGATGCATACCCATCGGTCTTAGACCGCAAGGAATGTATATAACTATGCTATAATACATATGTTTTGAGAGGCGAATATGGCAGAAAATTATACACCAATGATGCAGCAGTATCTTGCAGTTAAAAAAGAATATGAAGACGCAATCTTGTTCTATCGCATAGGCGATTTCTATGAGATGTTCTTTGATGATGCGAAGATTGCATCGAAAGAATTAGATCTTGTACTTACAGGAAAGAATGCGGGTGTTGAGGAACGTGTGCCGATGTGTGGAATTCCACATCATGCGGCTGCTGCGTATATCCCAAGACTTGTATCTCGTGGTTTTAAGGTTGCGATTTGTGAACAGACACAAGATCCAAAAGAAGCGGTTGGTTTGGTTACACGTGATGTCATTCGTGTAATTACACCAGGTACTGTCATGCAAGAAATCTCTGATGAAAAAGCCTCTGTATATTTAGCTGCGATTACCGATTATGGATATGGGTATTCTCTAGCGATTGTAGAAATGAGTACTGGTGAAAACTATGTACAGAATATCGAACATAAAGATGTGTTATTACTACAGACTTTATTGCGTTCGAATGTACGTGAAGTTGTAGTACCTAGTGATTTTAAAGAAAAGACACTCAAGAGTTTTAGAGAACTGCAGATTGTCATTTCTTATTGTGATGAAACACGTATTAAAGAAGAGTATCTACCACTAACCGAAGGTATTCTGAAAGATTACGATATGCATGCATATGGTCGAATGTTAAACTATCTGGAAAATACCCAGAAACACATGCTAGGTCACTTACAGGTGACACGCATTGAGCGTGAAGATGAAGTATTATACATGGATTTTGCGACACGTCAGAATCTAGAGCTTGTACAATCCTTGCATGAAAATGGTAAGGCAATTACACTATGGTCATTTTTAGATGCGTGCAAGTCTGCGATGGGTTCAAGACAGCTACGTAAATGGATTGAAAAGCCACTTGTTTCAAGAGAAAAGATTGAAGCACGCTTTAATAAGACAGAATGGTTAATTCAAAACTTTATGCAAAGACAACAGTTGCGTGATAGTTTTAGTAATATCTATGACTTACAAAGACTCATTGCTAGATGTGCAATGAATACAGCGAATGCGGTAGATTGCCAACGTTTGACAAAGACATTAGTAGAAGTGCCTACAATTATGCATGCATTAGATGAGGCTGTATTTGATGAGAAGCGTAAAGTTGATCCTCTACAGGAACTCTACCAGAAGTTGAAAGATGCGTTTGTGGATAATCCACCAGTACAGATTAGTGATGGTGGAATGTTTAGAGATGGCTATAACGCCGAACTCGATGAAGCACGCAAGATTCAACATAGTGGTAGAACTTTCATTGCGGAATTAGAAGCTAAGGAAAGAGAAAGAACCGGTATCAAGACTCTCAAAATCGGCTATAACAAAGTCTTTGGCTATTACATTGAAATCTCCAAAGCAGCTGCACAAGCTGTACAGGATGATTGGGGATATATCCGTCGTCAAACATTAACGAATAATGAGCGTTTTATCTCTCCAGAATTAAAAGAGAAAGAAGACGCAATCTTACATGCGGAAGAAAATGCGATTCGCATTGAGAAACAATTATTCCAAATGATATTAGATGAAATCCGTGCATACTTACCACGACTGCAAAAACTAAGTAAGTTTTTAGCAGAGGTAGATGCACAGGTTGCCATGGCAGAGGTATCCGCCAAGTATGGTTATGTTCGTCCGCAATTTGATGAAGACCGTCTTTTCATTGAAAATGGTAAGCACCCAATCTTGGATGATATGATGAAGAACCCAAAGTATGTCGCAAACTCTACGGATATGCATAAAGATCAGGATATCTTACTCATTACTGGTCCAAACATGGGTGGTAAATCTACCTATATGCGTCAGACTGCACTAATCGTTATCATGGCACAGATGGGGTGTTTTGTTCCGGCGAAGAGTTGTATCATGCCTATCTTCGATAAGATCTTTACACGTATTGGTGCTTCAGATGATATCCTTAGTGGACAATCCACATTCATGGTAGAAATGTCAGAAGCGAACCTTGCCTTGCAGGAGGCAACTTCCTCATCCTTAATCTTATTTGATGAGATTGGTAGAGGCACATCTACCTATGATGGTATGGCATTAGCACAGGCAATGATTGAATATATCGCAACCTGTATACATGCTAAGACGATGTTTAGTACACACTATCATGAACTAACTGTGATTTCTGATAATCTTCCAAACGTGAAAAATATGCATGTTGTAGTAAAAGAAAATAATGATGAAGTCACATTCTTATATAAGATGGCAGACGGCCCGGCTGGTCATTCTTATGGTATTAATGTCGCAAGACTTGCGGGTTTACCAGACGCAGTATTAAATCGGGCAAAAGACTTACAGAAGGAATTAGAATCAACCAAGAGAGTCGTTCAGCAAAACTACCAGTTGGTAGAAATGCATAAGGAAGATCCACGTACAGAAGCTTTGATGGAGAAGCTAAAACAAGTTGACCCAGATAATCTTTCTCCACGTGAAGCGTGGGTGATGTTAAGTGACCTTTGTGAGGAGGTAAAGAAGTAATGGAATTAGATAAAATTACAATACGAGGTGCCAAGGAGAATAACCTAAAGAATATTTCCTTGGAAATACCTCGCAATAAAATGGTAGTAATGACAGGTCTTTCAGGAAGTGGAAAGACCTCACTTGCCTTTGATACGATTTACGCCGAAGGACAAAGACGCTACGTGGAATCCCTTTCCGCATACGCAAGACAGTTCTTAGGTGGAGTTGAAAAACCAAATGTTGAGTTAATTGAAGGATTATCTCCAGCAATTTCCATCGACCAGAAGACAACATCTAACAATCCACGATCTACGGTTGGAACTGTGACAGAAATCTATGACTACCTGCGTCTTTTATACGCAAGAACAGGTGTACCATACTGTCCTAATCACAATATTCCAATCACAGGGCAGACCATTACAGAAATGGTCAATCAAGTGATGGACTTACCAGATCGTAGTAAGCTAACCATACTTGCGCCTACGGTTAGAAATAAAAAAGGAAGCTTCAAAGATGTATTTGCGAAGCTATTGAAGGATGGTTATATCCGGGTACGCATCAATGGTGAAGTAGTGATGTTAGAGGATGAACCAGAATTAGAAAAAAACAAACGTCATGATATTGATGTGGTGATTGACCGTATTGTAAAGACTGATGAGTCTAGATCACGTGTATATGATTCCATAGAAACAGCACTGAATCTGGCAGATGGACATGCCATTGTACTCAATGGGGAAGAAGAATTGGATTTCTCCACACACTTCTCTTGTCATATCTGTGGCTTTACAGTGCCAAAGCTAGAGCCACGTTTATTCTCATTTAATGCGCCAATTGGTGCCTGTGATAACTGTCATGGTTTGGGTATTACAGAAGAAGTTGATGTGGATAATTTAATTCCAGATCGTTCCAAGTCTATCCGTCAAGGTGGTATTCGATACTACAAGAATATTATCGGTACAGATAACATTGAATGGCAGACATTCTCGGTCTTACTTAAACACTATAAGATTGATTTAGATACACCAATCAAAGATCTTACCAAGAAACAACTAGAAGTAATCCTCTATGGTAGTGATGCGCCAATTCGTTATACCATCACATCCTCTGGTGGCAATAGTTATAACCGTAATGACTTCATCGAAGGAATTAAGAATATGATTGAACGTCGTTACGTAGAAACAACTAGTTCTATGAGTAAAGAGTGGTATCACTCCTTTATGGTAGAGTCAGTATGTCCAAAGTGTCATGGACGTAGATTAAATCCAGAAGCACTCAGTGTACGCGTTGGAGATAAGAATATCAACGAATTTACGCAACTATCCGTAGGCAAAGCATTGGATTGGATTAATAATTTAAAGCTTGATGTTGAAAAGACAAAGATTGCCGAGTTAGTACTCAAAGAAATTCGTAACCGCTTATCCTTCTTGAAGGATGTAGGTCTAGAATATCTATCTCTTGATCGTTTAGCAGGAACACTCTCTGGTGGTGAAGCACAACGTATTCGTCTAGCAACCCAAATTGGTTCAAGACTATCAGGTGTTTTATATGTATTGGATGAGCCATCCATCGGTTTACATCAACGTGACAATAGTAAGTTAATCAAGACTCTACAAAATATGAGAGACCTTGGTAACTCATTAATTATCGTAGAACACGATGAAGATACGATGTTACATTCAGATTGGATTGTGGATATTGGACCTGGTGCAGGTATCCATGGTGGTGAAGTCATCGCAAATGGCACACCAGAAGAAATCAAGAATTCTCCAAACTCCATTACAGGACAATACTTATCTGGTAGAAAAGTTATTTCAATGCCAGAAACACGTCGTAAGGGTAGTGGTAAGGTTGTAGAACTGAAGGGTGTATCCGAACATAACCTCAAAAATATCAATGTAAAATTCCCACTAGGGAAGATGGTACTTGTGACAGGCGTATCTGGTTCTGGTAAGAGTACATTAGTCAATGATGTATTCATGAAAGCAGTCCAACAAAACCTTGGAAAACAAAAAGCGAACCCGGGTAAGTATAAGTCTATCAGGGGACTTGAGAATATCGATAAGTTAGTACAAATCGACCAAGATCCAATTGGACGTACACCACGTTCTAACCCAGCTACATATACCGGAGTATTTGATGATATCCGTGATATCTTCGCCAAGACACCAGAAGCGAGATTGCGTGGTTATGAAAAGGGAAGATTCTCCTTTAATGTAAAAGGTGGACGTTGTGAAGCTTGCCAAGGTGATGGTGTAAAGGTTATCTCTATGAACTTTTTACCAGATGTTTATGTACCATGTGAAGTGTGTCACGGCAAGAGATATAACGAAGAAACATTACAGTGTACCTATAAAGGTAAGAATATCTACGATGTATTAGAGATGACAGTTGAAGATTCACTCGATTTCTTTGCGAATCATCCAAAGATTAAGAATAAGTTACAGACACTCTCTGATGTAGGTTTAAATTACATCAAGCTTGGACAGTCCTCTACAACACTCTCTGGTGGTGAAGCACAACGTGTCAAGCTCGCCAGTGAATTACAGAAACGTCCAACGGGTAAGACTATCTATATCTTAGATGAACCTACAACAGGGCTACATACAGACGACGTCAATCGCTTAATTGCTGTACTAGAAAGAATTGTGGACAACGGGGATACAGTTATCATCATTGAACATAATCTAGATGTGATTAAGTGTGCTGACTGGATTATTGACTTAGGTCCTGAAGGTGGCGATGGTGGTGGAACAATCGTTGCGCAAGGAACACCCGAAGATATTATTAAAGTCAAAGAAAGCTGGACAGGTCAGTATTTAAAGAAAACAATTGAATGGACAAAAGAACATCAAAAGTAAATGGATGCTGAGGCATCCATTTCATGTACAATTAGAACTCTGCGTATATCATCGCAACGATATCATATCCAGGACCATAGGCACCAAATATGAGAGTTGCGAAGATACAGGTATAGATGATAGACCAACGTATCCATGTTGGTTTTTGTTCGATTGCGTTACGGATCGAACCATGGAATTCCTTATAGATATCCACAAGGAATATGGTTAGGGCTCCAACAATCACAATGATCCAATCAATCATGTCCAAACGTAAGAATGGTAATGTGCCATTAAATGTGGATAGATTGAAGTTTGTAAAGATACTGCTAAACATCGTCCATCCAACTGCTAAAGTCTGGGCTCTAAAGAATAGCTCGCCAATGATAACGATGATAAATAACTTTATAAATCTAAAGAGGCGTAAGCCAATATGATTATCATCTATCTGATATTTCTTTAAGAAAGTATCGATGGGTTTTTTCAATATAATTTCTAGAACCATGAAACAGAAGTAATAAATACCATAGAAGATATAAGACCAATAAGGACCGTGCCATAAACCATTTAAGAACCATACTGCAAATAGCGCAATGAATGGTCCGATGAACTTACCTGCTGCCTTGCCAAAATGTTTTGTAAAGAACTTTGATAGACGGCGAATTGGTTTGGCAAGTGAAATCGGATAGAAGACATAGTCACGTAGGAAAGTACCCAGTGTGATATGCCAACGACGCCAGAAGTCAGAAGCGTTCTCAGCGAAGAATGGTTGTCTAAAGTTTTCTGCACTACCTAAGCAGATATCTACGATACCTGAGAAATCCATATACAACTGGATTGTACATAGTACAGCACCGATAAGACTAAACAATCCATCTTGTGTGTAGGATGTAAAGATTTTACTGACTGCAGGATCTAGTCTATCTGCGATAATCATCTTCTTCATCAAACCGAATAGAATTCGTTGACTACCAAACTTCAGATTTTGATATGTAATTGGATTACCTGCATGAATACTATCTTTGATTTCATTGAAACGTGTAATTGGGCCTTGAATCAAGGTAGGGAAGAAATTTGCGTATACCGCAAAATCCACAATACTATGATCAGAGTGAATCTTTCCACTTGATGTGTCCATCAAATAGGAAATCATTTGTAAGGTATAATAGCTAATTCCAATTGGAGCGATTAAGCGTACAGGTGTAAATGGTTGATGGAAGATAGCGAAGATATTTTCGCCAAAGAAATTTGTATACTTTAATACAACCAATACACCAAGGTTAATTACTATCGCTATGAAAAGAGATATCTTTTTGGTTTTCTTATTCGCTGTATGATCAATGACTTTCGCAGATACATACGTTATTAACATGGTAATCACTTGATATACAAGGAAGAACTTTGACCATATAAAGAAGAAAGCATAGTTTGCGAGTAATAGTACAAACTTTCTGAACTTCTGTGGGCAAAGCTGATATAACATAATTATCATCGGTAAGAAGGCTACGAAATAGAGTGGAGCGGAGTACATCAGTTTATTCATTTTGTACCTCCGAAGAGAGCTTGATAGTCTGCTTCCCATTGGGAATACGCAGAATCATTACGGTGGTCTGTTAATTCGTAATTTTCCTGTAAATATTTACCCAAGGCATTCATGAACTTAACAGAGCCACTATAATTAAGATGATCTCCACCATCACGAGAATCAGTTAACCAGTTGATATTTAATTCTTCCGGCCTCAAATTGTAGTCAACATAGGTTACGTTGTTCTGATCACACCATGCCTGCAAAGCATTATGTTTGCTTGTTGTCCAGTTGAGGGGATTTGGTGCACTTACCATCAATAACTGTGTGCCATGTTGATCTAATATTTCTTTGATTTGACGCATGTATTCCAAGGTCCATGAATCAACAGGGTAGGATGTACTATCCGCAGTCATATAATCCAATGTACCTGCATAAGGCATAGCTTGATTGGTAGCACTAAAGCCTTTCCATTTATCAGCAGACTCCGGATATAATAGATACTCCTTATAGAGTTCATGATAATTAAAGATAGGTAAATACTTCGCTAGAAGGATGCGTTTTTTTCTAAGTGCAGTTAGAAAAAAATTCGTTTCCATGACAACTAGTTTTGGTGATTGATATTGATACATTTTCTTTATAAGTGCTAGTGTATCAACAGACCATTGATAGTTTGTACACAGATTAAAGGAACTAACACCTTGATTGTGAAAAAGTGTTACTGGATCAAAAGCAGCCTTTCCTTCACTGTCGCCTAAAAACATGACATCGATGGAATTATCTTTCTCCATGGATAGATATTTTAACTTTGCCATGACGTATTTATATTGGTATCCATATTCCCGACCCTTATAAAAAGGAATCTGAATGAGCATAAATAAAATGGATAGTACGAGTGTAAAAAGTACAAAATGTTTGAAATGTTGATGGACGCGACGCATTGAATCATTCACCTCTTCTAAAAAATAACCCATTATTAATTGTATGTTGTATTTTCCTTTTTTTCGAGTACTTTTATCAAATTTAATAGGGGTTCTTCATATAGTAGCCTCTAAAAGCCATTGTTTTATGGTAATTTAGTGCAAGCTTTAATAGAATCTCAACCTTCTCTAACTTGTTATGTGGTGGATTCATCATAAAAGAGAAGAGATTCAGGTATCCTTGTAATTCTTCTCGGTTGAATCCTAGATGGACATTTAGAAACTTCTTTCATAAATCACAATAGTGATTGAGCTTATTTAAGGGATTTGGCTAGTCATGGCTGTATATTTTGTGTAAAACTAACATATCTACATGATTAATAAGTCATGTTATAATAAACGGTATTGATGGAGGATGATATGTCGGAAAAAACTTATGAGAAAAAAGTAGGAATTCGTGATATTGTATCTTTCTTCCAGTTAGAACAACTAACAGGAGATGATTCTTCTTTAGATAGATGGACAGTTATTCAGGACTTAAATCGTCCTGGTTTTGAACTTGCCGGTGTGTTTAAGGATACGGAACCTCGTCGTATCGTTATCATTGGTAATAAAGAATCAGAGTTTATTCGTACGATGAGTGAGGATGACCAAAGAGCTAGATTCCAGTTCTTAATGGATGGTCTTACCCCATGTATTATTATTACGAGTGGAAATGAGATTCCAAATATACTTAGGGAAGTCGCAATATATAACAACTTCCCTGTGTTGTGCACATATCTAGAGACTTACCGTTTAACTGCGGATTTAATCACATTCTTAGATGAAAAGTTAGCACCTATCGATACAATGTCTGGTGTTTTGATGTCTGTATATGGTCTGGGTGTCATGATTCTTGGTGAGAGTGGTATGGGTAAATCTGAGACTGCTTTAGATCTCATTCGTGATGGGCAGGTGCTTATCTCAGATGACCGTGTGGATGTACAGCATATCCAAAATAGTATTTATGGACACGCACCAGCAATCACAAAGGGTTTACTAGAAATCCGTGGTATTGGTGTCATCAACGTTGAAAAGATGTTTGGTGCTTCTGCAGTCGCTGATCGTGCTGAAGTAAAACTTGTTATTCGCATGGTACCATTTGAAAGAGATGCGGAATATAACCGCATCGGTGATGAAACAAAACGCTATACAAAGATTCTAGGTGTCCCTGTACCAACAATTGTGATTCCAGTTAGTGCAGGTCGTAATACCTTTGTCTTGGTTGAATCAGCAGTTAGAAACTTTAGATTGCAAGAGGCAGGTTATAGTGGAGCTGCCGAAATCAACGAACGATTTTCTCGTTTTGTAGGAAAGGATGAATAAAATGACATTTTTCCCCGATGATAGAACTTTACTGATGATAGGGAATTTCCGCATTCCAACATATCTCGTAGCAGCGATATTCGCTGTAATCGTAGTATTTATATTTTTATTAAAAGAAAACAAGAAACATGGTTATAAACGCATTGTAGCAGTTGAATTATTCTTATTCTGTGCTGCAGGTGGGTTTATCTTTAGCCGTTTATTCTGGGTATTGGGTAATCTATCTGAATACATGAAATATACACCATACATCTTCTTGATTACTGATGGTGGATATGATGCGACTGGTGGTTTGATTGGTGTAGCCCTAGGTACATGGGTATATACACATGAACACTATATGAGTTGGCGTCGTGCACTAGATATGACTGCACCACTTGTGATGTTAATGATTACGATTACTAGAATTGGTCGAGCAATGGCTGCTCGTACATTATTGTTTGTAATTGCACTAGACTTTATCGGTTTCTTAATTATCTGGTTTGAAATCCACCGTTACCGTGAGGGCAGAAGACGTGGTGAAACAGCAGCCACAACATTTATGTGGTTTGGATTAATCTCATTTTTAGCTACTGTATTCAAGTGGGATGTACGTGGTACACAT
>ERZ773005.1288-NODE-1288-length-13583-cov-19.299379_pt1 | contig 13583 bp, 11 predicted proteins | sample MGYA00580666_ERZ773005 | MGnify/ENA primary metagenome ERZ773005 (study PRJEB29015, sample SAMEA2737999) | human oral metagenome | biome: human oral; feature: human-associated habitat; material: dental | place: China | collected 2061 ... | reverse complement strand
CTGCACTCAGGTGGGCCCGGGGCTTCTTGCGTACCAACCGCTGAGTAAGCAGGAGACGAGAGTCTTGCCGATACACGCCTCACTCTTCGGCCACGTTAAGGAGATGTGGTTAGAGTTAGACGGAGGACTCGGCGGTCTGAGGTGAGCTGGAATCTACGCAGCCAGGTCTGTGATTGTCACCTTCCGCTTGAGGCTGTGTCCCCAGGCGTAGTCGCCGGTGCGATGCTGTGCTTGTCCCAGCACGATACTGGGGGCGATCCCTAGCTCCTTGGCAAGTGCCTTCACCTCGTCAAGGTTGCGATGACGAGGGAGCCTGTCCGCGTAGTCCTCCGGAACGAGGAAGCGGGAGGCATAGGTGTCGGCCTCCTTTTCATGGCTGTCATGGTCATTGTTGAGGTAGAGGCCATTCGACTCGTGGAGAAGGACGTGAGCGATTTCGTGGAAGAGCGTGAACCAGAGTTGGTCATCGCACTTCCACAGGTCGGAGAGCTGGATGAGGGGGTGCCCTTGGAGCCAGCGGGTGGCACCGTGGGTGCCGAGCCCCGGCATCGCTGGCACTAGCGTGAGCGCCACTCCGCAGTCCCGCAGAAGAGCCTGGGCCCTCTGAACGGCCTGCGCAGGATCCTCGACTGTGAGTGAGCGGAGCTCGGGAAGGGCTGATTCCAGGCTTTCGCGATCGTAGGCGGGGAAATCTCCTGGAGTGCAGTTTTGTTCCGCTGCCCGGAGCCAGGTGGCCAGGCGGTGGGGGTCATGGTGCCCGACGGCGGAACGGCGATACGCGACAGCGCCCTGATTCCAGGTGGCTTGGAAGGCGTCCATCGAGGAGATGCCGAAGAACTGGAGCAGCCCCCGCACGGTCCCGGCCTTGTCTCGTGCGGGGGCGGTAATGAAGGAGTGCTTGCGAAGGTAGCCCAGGGGGAACTCCTTGGCGCGGTCGTACTGGGCGATCAGCTTCGCGTCCGCAGCCTGGCGGGCTAGAGCCGCCTGGTATCCGGTTTCATGAAGGTTCCAGATGCGGGCAGGGACACCGGTGGTGTTCTCCAGCCTGAGCGCCATGTCGTGGCTGAGGGGGGCCTTACCTCGGAGCAGCTCGCTGATGTGCTTTCGGCTCACATCAAGTCGGCGGGCAAGCTCAGCGGCATTGATGCCCTCCTCTTCCATCCACTCCTCGATGAAGTCCCCGGTAGGCACGACGTAGTCGGGGTGTGCGGCGTACGTGGCCATGCCTGCCTTCCTTTCAGGTGCGTGGTGGTCTAGTGGTAGTCGACGATCTCGATGACGCAGGCGACGACAGGAGTGCCACCTTCATCGGTGACGATTAGTCGCCAGTTGGCGGTGAGACGGGCTGACCACTGGCCTACGCGGTCACCGCTCAAGGTTTCCCACCGTCCGATGCCCTGGAGGAGGTCATCGAAGGACTCGGCGTTGTAGAGCTCTGCGATGCGCAGTCGTAGCCGTTTGGCCACATCCTGGCTCAACTTGCGCCTCATCTCGCGCTCGTTGGTGCAGATCTTCTCGATCTTGCGGTCGACGTACCTCACTTCCATGGTCGTATGTTACCTGGTTCGTAACAGTTACCTAGATCGTAACACTGTTTCCAACTGGAAAACCAGAGTGTTGTGAGAGTCGTGTCATGTGGAGGAAGGGTGAGGAGCTGCGCAGCATGGCTCGGCTTCGGGGTGGTAGGGGGACTCCCGGGGTGGCCGCTCCGTCGCGACTCTCTGCGGAGCCATCCAGACTGGCCTAGCGATGCGCGGCGACCGTGGCAAGAGGCGTGTGCGCTCGCTGACGAGACGGGCCGACTGCCTTCTTGATGTCAGAGACGAGTCGGTGGTGTCCCTGCCGAGCCTCCCGAGCAGCGACCTGCAGGGCGACGGAGTAGAAGGCGTCCTCGTCGCCGGAGGTGCGACTGTGCGCCGTGACCTGCCGCAGGTGCTCTTCGGTGGTGTAGGTGATTATGGGGTATTCTCGGGAATCTGAGTCCACCTTGCGTTTTGCGGTGATGCTGCTTCAGAGTTCCCGGGCGTAGAGTCTCATGAAGTGCTTCGTTTCACCATCCTTGCGGGGGTGCCACGTCCATCCGATTCTGCTCCAGAAAATGTCTGCTTCTGACGAAAAGGCTACTAGGTATGGATCTGGATGCAATCCAGACAAAAGAGAAACCGCTTGCGCGCCAATGCCCTGGCGTCGATAATCGGCTCTCACTTCCAGAAACTGGATGAGCCTAGCCTGAAATTGTCCTGGGATTCCTATATAGGAGTCTTGGAGGGTCTGATAAAGTATCATCGCACGAGCCACTTCGTTCTTTCCAAGCCTGAATGAGAAATATTCAGTCGGAGCACGAAAGGTGTTTTCCCACCAGGAATTATTAAAGCCGATGACGTCCAGGTTGTAAGGTGGGTTGCCCAGATTCTGGGGGTTGAGCTGTGTGAGGCGGAGAAGAGTTGGATCAGACATCCGTCTTGACCTCGAGGCTCGGCAGAGAGGTCACGATCTCCTGGGTTTGGACGGAGACGGTGGTGATGCGGGCGATGAGGTCCAGGAGGTAGAGGGGCTGCGCCGAGGCAGTGGGGCCGCCGCCCGCGCCCTCGGCCATCCAGTCATTGGGATCCTTAACGATCCCGGAAGCCTTGTCGGTGCTCACACGGTAGCGGTCCAGTAGCCAGTCCAGGCCACTGCGCGACCCCAGCAGGTAGTCCTGCGCCTGGGCGGGAATACCGGAAATCGTTACATGCTCGTTGTAGACGATCGAGGTCTTGTCGTCCTGCAGCCTGCCGTCCTGGCGCACCCGGGCATAGCGCATCTTGTCAACATGAAGCATGCTTGGTGGGATTGTTTCCCGCAGATCCCAGGGCACCTCCTGGCCATCGAGGACGAGTCGCAATGGTGTGGGCTCCACGGACTCGTAATCCAGGTGCAGGTCGGCAAGACCGCGCCCAGCCGTGGTGAAGGCGACGAAGTCCTCCCGGCTCGCCACCAGCGGGATATGAGGCAATGACTTCTTCAGGTCTGCGCCATACCGCGTCCGATACTCCGGGGAGTGCAAGAGGGAATACACGTAGTAGAAGACGTCATCCTTGGTCACCTCCGGCCCGTAGGTGACCTGGTAGCTGCGCAGCGTGGCGTCGGTGATGTTGTCTACCCGGTGGTACCCGCCCAGCACCTCGCCCTCCTGCCCGACAGTGGCTCCGGACTCCTTCGTATCCTCTCCGCCGGAGAGGTCCAGCATGCCTGACTCTGCCGCATGACGACCACCCGCCGGCTCCCACGTCCAGCGCGGGAAGAACTGGCCGCTGCTCGACCCCCAAAATGCAAGGTCTGGTATCTGATCTGTTGCCATGCAGGAGAATGGCTTGTCCGAGCCTGCGCCTACGACGTAGAAACCGATGTTGTCGTGGCCGGGTGTCGGGAAGTAGCGGCGCAAAACAGCGGGACGGTGGATGATGCCATCGGAGGCGTTGAGCCATTGCTTGCAGAAGGGGCGGTACAGGCCGCAGTAGGTGGCTCCCGCGTTGTAGCTGATGGCACGGTTCTTCGCCAGGTCACTGTAGAGGCCCGACGTCCACTTGATCCGCGTCTCGTCGTTCGTGACAAGATCGCGGACCTTCGCCCCGGCCTTCAGGTCGGCTGCTCGGGTGCGGTGGACGCGTTCGCGCTCTTCGTTGTACGTCTCAATGAGCCGCTGTGCCGAGTCGCGCAGCCCCGGCAGCGAGAAGTTGTAGACCCATGCGTCTCGCCCAGTTTCGGCGCCACGAGAGTATGAGGCGAAGATCGGTGCCTGTCCCTCACCGATGGACTGCCAGGACTCGTAGCTCGGGTCACGCTGGTTGATCCAGTCGCCCTGGGCGTTTGGGGTGATGGTCTCCCACTTCAGGGTGTCGATCTGCGACTCCTCGACGATCCGCAGCTTGTCTTCCCGGGAGAGGTAGTCACCGATATCCCGGTAGTGCAGAACAGCCGGTCCCTCATGCGCCGGGTCCTTGACGAGGAAGGTGACGGCCACGGTCGCGCGGGAACCGGAGTCGAAGACCTTGCCTCCCTCCCGCCGAGAGAGCTCACCCGCAGTGCGTTGGTTGCCCCGCAGGTTGTAGACGTAGAGGTGGGAGAACTCCTCGGCCAGGGTGAGGCGCACGCCGTCGGCCGTGTTGCCGTCGATGAAGCCGCCGTTAGTGACGAAGCCGATGACCCCGGCCTCCCCGACGCGATCCGAGGCCCAGCGGATGGCCCGCAGGTAGGAGTCGTACAGTGAGTTCTTGTTGGTGCCTGTGGAGCGAGCCGCGTAGGTCGTCTCGATCTTGGCGTCCAGGGATGGGTAGTGCTGGTTGGCGTTGTTGTCGTTGGCGGACTCCTGCCCCACCGAGTAGGGCGGGTTGCCGATGATTACCTGAATACTCTTCAACTCCAACTGGGCCGTGGCCCGGTCGTTGTTGGCCACGAACACGCTCTGATCCAGCGTGTCTCCGTCCTCGGTCATCTGGAAGGTGTCGGCCAGGACGATCCCGTCGAAAGGCGTGTACCCCGCCTGCGCCGGGTCACTCTCTTCACCGTCGGCCAGCGGGGTGTCGCTGCGCATGAGGTCGCGGTAGGTGACCTCAATATTGGCTGCCGCAATGTAGTAGGCCAGCAGCAGGATCTCGTTGGCGTGCAGCTCGCCCGCGTACTTGCGCGCCAGGTCCGCCTTGCTGATAAGGCCGGACTGCAGGAGCCGAACGATGAAGGTCCCCGTCCCGGTGAAGGGGTCGAGCACGTGCACACCCTCATCTGTGATGCCGCGCCCCAGGTGGGTGCGTGCCAGCCAGTCCACGCTGCGCAGAATGAAGTCCACGATCTGCACCGGCGTGTAGACGATCCCTAGCGACTTGGCCGTCTTGGAGAAGGCCAGGGAGAAGAACTTCTCGTAGAGCTCGGTGATGACCCGCTGCTTGCCGGCCGCGTTGTCAATGCCCGCGCAGCGCTCACGGACCGACTCGTAGAAGCCCTCCAGCTGCTCGGTCTCCGCCTCCAGGTTGGATCCGTCCAAGACCCGGAGCATCCGACCCATCACCTGCGCCACCGGGTTCTCGGCTGCGAAGTCGTAGCCGTCGAAGACCGCATCGAAGACCGGCTTGGTCACCAGGTGCTGGGAGAGCATGTCGATCGCGGACTCCGCGGTGATCGAGTCATTGAGATTGGCGCGCAGAGCCGCCAGGAAGCGCTCGAACTCTGCCGCCACCTCCGGGTCCTGCACCCGCTTGGCCAGGCGCTTACGGTGACGGGCCGCAATGGCGGCAACATCCTTGGCCCACTGCTCCCAGTAACGCCGCGAGCCGACCTTCTGGACCAGGCGGGCGTAGATCGCCTCCCGCCACTTGCCGAGCGCCCCCAGGTCGAAGGCCGCTTGCTGATGCGCCGGAGCACTGGAGGAGTCGCTGTCGTCAGCGGCAGCCCCAAAGGGGTCGATGATGGCGATCTTGTCCGGCTTGGACTGGTTGAGATCGATCTTGTTGACCATGGCGTCGAAGCGCTCATCGTGAGCGCGCAGCGCCTGAAGCACCTCCCACACCACCCGGAAGGTGTCATTGTCAGACAGAACGTCCTCGGGCGACATCCCAGGCGGGATCGCCACCGGCAGGATGATGTAGCCGTACTGCTTACCCGGAGCCAGGCGCATCACCCGCCCCACGGACTGAACGATGTCCACCTGGGACTTGCGCGGGGACAGGAACATGACCGCGTCCAGGGCCGGGACGTCCACACCCTCGGACAGGCACCGGGCGTTGGACAGGATTCGGCAGGACACGGACGTCCCCTCCGGCCCCTCTGATTCCGCGGTCGACGACGCCTGCCGGGTCGGCGCCGGCGCGCCCAGATCGCCCGAGAGCCAGGACAGCAGACTGGTACGCTCCATGATGTTCATGGAGCCGTCCACGTGGCGAACTTCCACGGATCCCAGCCGCTTCTGAGACGGGGTATCGGAGTCGACGCCGTCCGCGTCGTCGGGCAGTTCAGGCACCTCGGGATCGTCGGTGAGCGTGAGCCGGTAGTCCTCGGCCACGTTCCTGAAGGAGGAGGCGAAGCGCTTCGAGGTCTTGATGTCGCGGGCGAAGGCCACCGCCGTGCGCATCGGCTGGATGTCCTTGCCGTAGTCGGCCGTGTCCACACTGCGCTTGGCCAAGGCGTTCCAGCAGCCCACGATCCGGGCGGCGTCGTCGAGCGTGAGCTGTCCGTCCTGAGCCAAGGAGGACTGCATCTGATCGGCGATCTGGTCCTCTGAGACCGTGAGGACCAGGACCTTGTAGTCGGTCAGGAGGCTACGGGAGACCGCCTCACCGAAGCCCAGGCGGAAAAGCTCCTCACCGTAGGTCTCGACGTCGTCCATGGAGGCGAGGATTGCGTTCTTCTGACCGGCGCGCGCCTTGGTTGTGTCGTCATAGATGCGGGGAGTCGCCGTCATATAGAGACGCTTGGACGCGTGGAGGTAGTCGTCGTTGTGGACGCGGACGAAAGCGGACTCGTCCATGCCCGAGACGGTGGCGCCGGTCGTGCGATGGGCCTCGTCGCAGATCACCAGATCGAAGCCGGGGGCGCCGAGTTCCTGGGCCTGAGCGACGGCGTCGATCGACTGGTAGGTGGAGAAGAGCACCGTCATCGGGGCCGTCCCGTTGACCGGGGCGGGGCGGCGCGTCAGGCGGTTGGCGAGCGCCGCTCCGTCCGTGGTGGCTGGGATCGCCAGGTCCACCACCGAGATGTCCTCGCTCAGGCTGGTGCGCTTGCGCCCCTTGCCGACCTTCGCATCCGAGCAGACCGCGAAGGAGCGCAGCGGCACCTCCGACTCGGCACTCCACTCCATGAGGGTCTGGGACAGCAGGGCGATGGAGGGCACGAGGAACAGCACCCGGCCGCCGGGGCCCACCATGGCCTCCGCAATGCGCAGGGACGTGAAGGTCTTGCCGGTTCCGCACGCCATGATGAGCTTGCCCCGGTCCGCCGTGGACAGTCCCGCGCTCACCGCGTCCAATGCCCGCTTCTGGTGCTCGCGCAGGCTCTTGCCACCGGTGCGAACCATGACCTCGGGGGTCTCCAGGCTGAAGGAGTCCCAGTCGATCGTGGAGTTGAACAGGTCCTCCAGGCCGACCCGGGAGACCGGGATAGCCTGACGGGACACCGTCTCCTCCGCAGCCGAGTTCCAGCGCTCCGTGGTGGACACGAATAGCCTGGAAGTGAACTCGCCCGTCCCCGACTCCGCCAGGAAGGAGTCGACGTCGTTCTTGGTGATGACTCCCGTCTGCGGGTCATAGAACTTGCACTGGACGGCGCACAGCTCGCCGGTCTCGCGCTCGCGGGCCACCAGGTCGATGCCGTGGTCCGGGCGCGTACCCCGGTCCGGCCAGTCGCTCCACATCCACACCTCGTCGAAGCGCTCGGCGTAGCGCGGATCCGTGAGAAGGAACTGGCGCACCAGGCGCTCGAAACTCGTGCCCTTGCCCCGCTGCGTCTTCGCCTCGAAGTACAGGCCGTCCAGAATCTCTGCGATGCGCGACTGACTCACGAGGAGAAGCATACGGTGAGAAAGGTCGGGCTCCACCGCCACGAGACCAGGCGTGATGGGACTGTGTCGGAGGTGCCCGGTCTACGGGGAACGATCCCCATCCCGCGTGCCGGAGCGAGGACCTAAGGTGGCGCCATGGCTCATCGTCGACGCAGCATCATCCGGTTCCTGTTCATTGCGCTCTTCCTGTCGCGCGGGGATGCGCCGGCCCGGTTCTGAGTGATCCTGTGAGGTGCCCGTCAGCGACGCTATTTGAACTCAAGAAAAAAATGAGACGGTAGCGTAGTATCCATCCGAAGGTGGGAGGACTCCAGATGCAGAATGATGAGCGCAGCGATCTCCGCGTGAGTCCTGTTGACGAACCTGTGCTGGAGGAGTTCACCCAGCAACTTGACTCATCGAGTCGGGCGAGCTCCCGAGGAAGGCTACGTACCTGGTCGAGTCAACCTCGCGTGCGACGCCGCGCGTTGATAGGTGCGGGAGTTGCTGCGGGGGCCGGACTATGGCTGGCGCCCAGTCCGCTGAAGTGGTTGAGTTCCGCCCCGGATATTGGGCGGCTATATGACATGCTTTCCGCTGACGAGCGAGTTACTAGCTTCACTGTGTCAGGCGATCAAAACATTGGGTTGGATATTAGTGTGTCTGACGAGACCAACATCAGCGAGATCAGGAAACTTCTGGAGGGTATTAGCTCGTTGGGTGGGTGGCGCGGCACCAGTTCCTCTTCTCGAGGTAAGCGCGGTCGGGTGAAAGTCGAGTGGGCGATAAAACGCACAACAGTAACCCTCTCGTGCAGTCTTCCTGTGGCGGAAGACGATAAGGTGAACGAAGATCCTTTCCTCGACTGGGGTCGGATGGCCTTGGCGGCAAATCTGGTGTGCGGGAAGGCCCTCAAGCTCACTCTTAATCCAACTCCTCGAAAGCCGTATCAGCCAACTCTTCAAGTTGCCGGAACCAACTCGTTCCCTGCCATGGCCGAGTACGGTGATCTGTCGGAAGCGCCTAACGAGATCTCCTTCAAGGCGAAGGAGACGGCGGTGGATCAGTTCACATACTCCGCAGACAAGTGGAAGGTTGAGGTGATTCCCCGGATGATCGAGGCCTATATTGGTTTTAGTCGGAGTGACTTGAATCGATTTGTTGGCGCGATTTCTGGCGTTTCCGGCGGTGAGAGGGGAGAAATTTATGTAGCAGGCGTCCCTGGGGCTCTCACCCACAAGGATTCTCAGAACTACATCAAGGTGTTCGGCGGTCCGGTGACGGCTGCGGGATTCCCGACGGATGAGCTGATCGTGACGGCACTCCGAGGAGTGTGGAACAAAAAGCAGGATTTCTCGATCCTTGAAGTGCGCGCCAAGGATCGCGGAGCAAATCATGAGTCGGTGCAAGGAACGTGTACATTCACTGTTTCTCAAGAATCGGATTGGAAGTGGGTGGTTGCCAAGGATTACTGTGAGGATGTTGTGGCGGCCCAGAGGTGCTTGGACATCGTGTCATCCGGCTCTTGAGGAATGTGAATGCCAGAGTCGCTGCGGAGGTGTGGACCGGTGAGAATCCGACGTCGTCAGGTCCTGGCCGTAACGGCCGCATCCCTTGCTCTCGCAGTGGCCGGGTGCTCGCCCATGGCCATGGCGCGCAAGAGGCGGACGCGGAAGGTGCAGCAGTACCTCTTCGGGCTCGACGCCGTGGCATCCGCACGGGTGGAGGTGCACCCGGAGTTCTCAGAGCCGGATCGTTGGATTGTGGACGTGCGGCTCAAGGATGATCCGTCTGTGGGATCGGTGTCGTCAGTTGTGCGGGACGCCTACGCCGAGGTGCTGCGCCTGACCGGGGCCAGCGAGGCGAGGATGGTTGTCACCTGGGCCCAAGGCGAGACCTCCGTGTTCTGCTACCTGCCGATGAAGGATGCTGACAAGGCCGCCTCCGCCACGGTGGAGGCAGTGTCGCCCGGCATGGAGCGAGTCCAGATCGAGGAGGGGAGAATATCCTTCGAGTACCGGACTGCCGAGACTCTCCCGGATCATTTCATCCTGTCGCCGACTTCCTCAGTGCTGCGTCTCGGCTCTCTCAGGGTCGAGCAGAGTATCCTGATTGGACGGTCTCACTGCTTCATCTCCCACGCCAGGGGTAAGGACCTCACCTCCGTGCCGATCAAGCGTGCACTGGATTCCATCCCCTCCGATAAGCGGTACGGAGCGGTCCTGAGCCTGGAGGCAGAAGACGTGGGCAGTCACCAGGTCCGTCTCATATTCAAGAAATGGGCGAAGGACTGGCAGGATGAGGATGTTCAGCCAGATGCCGCGGTCCTCGCCACAGTCCTCGGCAATCAGGCGCTTCAGCGGGTGGAGCTGAGTACCTCGGTGGAAAGCAAGGTCCAGCCCAAGGTGGTTGGCTTCGACATGAAGTCCGGCGCTGTGGTCGGCCAGGGGGACCCGCCCGAGAAGGGGGCGCCCATCCTCGCCGCCGCCCAACAGGTGCTCACCTCGGCATCCTGATGGGGTGATGGAGGGTGGGGTATGGACCCGAAGGTGTCTCTGCCTGACGTGCACATGCAAGCATGATGAAGGGAAGGGGAGTGAGGTTGATGAGTATTCGACGTCGTGAGGTGCTGGCGCTGGGTGCGGTGTCTCTTGCTTTCGGAGTGGGCGGGTGCTCACCTTTCGCTCTGGCTCTCAGCAAGAAGAAGAGGAAGGTGCGCAAGTATCTATCCGGTCTTGATGGTGTCACGTCCGTTGAGGTTGATGTGGATCCGGGGCTCGTGACCGATGATCGCTGGGATGTGATCGTCAACCTCAAGGGTGATCCTGGGCAGGATTCAGTCCTCGCCATCATTCGCAATGCTCGAAACGAAGTAGTGAATCTGGCCGATTCCGATAAGGTGGAGATTGACGTCAAATGGACCCAGGGTGCGACGTCGATGTCCTGTCGTCTACCGATGGATGACTCCGAGAGGGCCGTGCCGGCTGCCATGAAGGTGGTCTCCTCGGAGGTGGAGAGCGTGGAGATCTCCTGGAATGAAATCCGGCTACGCTACCAAGGCGTGAAAACCCTTCCGGACAACTTCATTCTTCCGCTAACATCTCCGGTTGTCGGTGTTGGTTCACTCAAGACCGAGCAGAATATTCATGTGGGCTCATCCTATTGTCACGTCACCCATTCCAAAGGCGTTGACCTCACCTCCGTGCCGCTCAAGAGCGTTCTCGATGCCATCCCGGCAGACAAACGAGCCAATGCGACGGTGGACCTGGATGCGCATGATGATATCAACCAGGTGACCCAGCTGAGAGTGTGGGGACTCGGTGAGTACGGAAAGGGTGTGGAGGTTGACGCCGCAGCGCCGGTTCTGGCGGCCGTCCTGGGAAATCGGACTCTTCAGCGGGTCGAGCTGGCGACCGCGCCGAACGACGACTACGACTCTGAGGTCGTCGCCTTCGACATGAACGGCGGTGCGGTGGTCGGCCAGGGGGACCCACCCGAGAAGGGCGCGCCCATCCTCACTGCCGCCCAGCAGCCGGCCGCCTCCTCGTCATAACAGTTGTTCCATGGGAATTGCGGTCAGTCTGTGCCCAGCTGGAGCCGGTCCCAGGATCGGAGGGTGACCCAGGCGCCAATCGCGGCGGTCATCACCGGAACTACCAGCAGCAATGTGCTGACATCATCATGGTTCATGGTCCAGGCAACCGGGATCGACCACGGGGTGTAGGTGCCGAGGCCGAATCCGGCGGCCAGGTTGGTGACGACCAGGATCGCCAGTGTCAGCCCGATGCCGGCCAGGTAGCCGCGCCACCGCGTCGCCGCCCACATGACCGGCAGGACACCTGCGCTGAGCACCACTGAGACAAGCAACAGCGTCGCGAAGCAACCGGTGGCTCCTGCCGCCCCCAGGCCGAGCAGTAACCCCGCCGTCATCAGTAGTGCCGCTTCGCCGGCTCCCAGCAGAACCGCCCAGGACAGGGTCACCACCATCTTCGCCGTCGCAATGGTTCGCAGGGCCGGCGGGATGGCGAACAGGCCCACAATGGTTCCGTCGGTGAACTCCCGCCCCGTACTCCATGACATCACCACGCCCACGGCCAGGAGCATCGTTACGCTCACACTTGTCGCCCCCAGGGCCGTGTAGCCGTCCCAGCCGGGCGAGGTCACCATTGAGGTGGCCTTTCGACCCAGATCAGTATCTCCGGCGTGCATTGCGGCGGTGTACCCGCCGGCCGTGGTTGCCATGACCAGAACGAGGGCGGCCGCCGTCGCTACGCGTACGACCGTGGCCCGAGCCAACTTGCGGGCCTCCAGGCCGATGACGATCTCGAGAGCGCTGCGATCCATGCCCATCATGAGGCCTCCGTCCGTTCACGGCTCGTTTCCGCGCGGGTGTCCCGTCCCGCCTCTGACTCCAGGACAGTGCTGTCTGCGGCCAGGTCCGCCGCCAGGACGGCGTCGAAGAAGACTCTCTCAAGGTCGGTGCCTCCGGGGCGGCCGGGGTCCTCAGGCGCGATTGTGTCGATGATCCGCCCCCGGTGCAGCACCTCAACCCGGTCGGCGATGCGCGTCAGCTCATCGAAGTGGTGCCCGGTCACCAGCACCGCTCCGCCGCGCCCGGTCACCTCCCGCAGAAGATCCCTGAATCCGACGACGGCCAGCGGATCGAGCCCGTTGGTCGGCTCATCGAGGACGACGACGTCCGGTTCATGCGCCAGGGCGCCGACGAGCCCTACCTTCTGGCGCGTGCCCAGCGACAGGCGACGCACAGGTGTGTCGAGCCAGCCGGTCAGCGCCAGCGCCTCACTCAACCGTTCCACTGCCCGCTTGGTGCGTTCAGGGTCGGCGCCGTGCAGGCGTGCGGCCGCCATGATGTTCTGCCGGGCCGTGAGCTCGGGGTAGGACAACGGAGTCTCCACCAGGTGGCCCACTCGCCGCCAGACATCCCTGGGGGAGGAGGCGATGTCGCGGCCGTGCAGAAGAACCCTGCCGGCGTCGGGACGCAGCATGCCCAGGATGACGCGCAGGGCCGTGGTCTTCCCGGCGCCGTTGAGACCCACGACGGCGCGGCACTCGCCGTCGGCGAGTGAAAGGCTGAGGTCGCGCAGAACAGGCTTCCCCCGCAGGGCGACGTGGACGCCCGCAACCTCCAGGGCCGCCGGTGCTGTACCGCTCATGTGTCCCCCAGCAGGCTGAGAAGACCCCGGCTGAGGGTCGCTGCCGCATCGGCCGCCCCGGTGTTGGCTGCATTGCTCTCGCCGGCCCAGGCGAGCAGGAGGCTGCTCGCCGCTCCCATGACGGCTCCGGCCGCGGCCTGTGCCGCCGCGTCGTCCACCCCGGGAGCGGCAAGCGCTGTGGCGATGGCGCGCTCGGTCTCCTGACCTGCGGTTCGCACGGCGGCCGCCAGTGACGGGGTGAGGGCTGCCAGCCGAATGCGTTCATGGAACTCTCGGGAGGACATCTCCTCGCGCGCCGACTCTTGACTCATCGCCGCAACGAGTCCCCGCACGGCTCGGGTCAGTGGTCGCCACCGCTGTGGCTGAGCGCGCACCGCCTCGGCGATGAGCGGATCGAACAGGTCACTCACCACCACGGCCTCCTTGGTGGGGAAGTGGCGGAAGAAGGTCATGTGAGAGACCCCGGCGGCCTTGGCGATCACGGCGACCGGGACGGCGTCGAACCCCTGCTCGGTGAACATCCGCAGTGCGGTGCGCCGAAGCAGGTCGGCGGTGGAGGCGCGTGGACTCATGCAGGAAATGTTAGTCACTCACACTATGTGAGTCAATAACATCTCTGGTCGTTCTCCCGTCCGGAAGCCCCCGACGGCAGGAGCGCGGCGGGCACCACAGTCCCGATCGGTCGGGCGACACTGCCGGTCGTCGTCGTCGTCGGTAGCATGAGGCCGGATCACCCAAACCTCGGGAGGAACTGATGCACGAGCCCATCAAGCTGGTCGACCGCGTCCAGGCCATCAACTGGAACCGCCTGACCGACGACAAGGACCTCGAGGTCTGGGACCGCCTCACCGGCAACTTCTGGCTGCCCGAGAAGGTGCCGCTGTCCAACGACGTGCAGTCCT
>ERZ773005.1283-NODE-1283-length-13611-cov-2.389938_pt1 | contig 13611 bp, 9 predicted proteins | sample MGYA00580666_ERZ773005 | MGnify/ENA primary metagenome ERZ773005 (study PRJEB29015, sample SAMEA2737999) | human oral metagenome | biome: human oral; feature: human-associated habitat; material: dental | place: China | collected 2061 ... | reverse complement strand
AAAGAAATGATGTCCCATAAGATAAAGACAATGGAAGGGTCTCATTTTAAACAGGAAGTGCAGGAAATCAACAATTATTTAGAGAATAACACTCACAGGACAGTTGTTAGAACGAGTTTAACTTCTTTATGCTCTTGGTATCTATGGAATTTCATCTATGAGTTCACCCAAAACGACAGGGCTGAATATGACCTACTTGCGCGAAGCACCTATTATGGAATCTCGGCCAACAAATGGGCCTATTCCATTGGGCAATGCTCTACACATTATGACGGGGCGCTGTTGTTTACCGACAGTTCTATGCATTTGGCGCAATTGGTATGTTTAGGTTTAAGCCAAGAAGCCGCCACGTATTGTTCCCTGCTAACAAAAATGTTAAATGGCAAACAATCTAACATGTTTCCAGATAATCCAACATTCCCTTGGTTTATCCTTGACTTATACTTGCGTTCCAACAACGCATCAATAGAAGATTCTTGGAAATACCCCACAGAAATGGGGGTATATGAGAGAACACTTGAAAATTGGGATACGTGTGATAAGGCGTTATTCGAAAAGTTGCTTATCGACTTATGCGATTTCCATGTCTCACAAAGTGATGAATACGAGCATGATGGGAATCTTTTGGAGTTCTCTTCCGCTCAATACTTCCTCTTTCCACCAGAAATCCTGATGTGGATAAGATTGCGCCATAACAGAGGGTTATATGTTGGTCATCCCAATTTACACCCCCTTCTGCAATTAAAAATAAACAACCTGCCACTGAATTCGTTTGAAATGCCGGCAGACTCGCTAGTTACCTGCTGTTTCAACAAATTGCACAAGGATAATCCTTCTGTTAATTTCGAATTTATGGCATAATCCGTTATCTGTGATGAAAGGAGTTCGATGTTTCCCACGAAATACATACAAAAAGTATCATCAGCCATTAAGGCTTTTATCACGCAGGGAGCGACCTGACCGGCATCACCGACGGCGAGGGGCGTACCTTCCATTGGCATACAACGAGCGGCACGAGCTGATACGGCTCACCTTAGGGAATACTGCAAAAGATGTAGTGGATGCTGCATTAGTTCAGTTCTCATATGGACAAGTTAAATATAAAGTTCTAAAAAACTCTAATGTTTGTACGAAGGAGAAAATAGACTCTATTATGACTAATATAGCTGGGGGAGATGTAGTAGTTCAAACGTTAGTAGACAAAGAGCTTGCAAAATATGCAAGAGAACTTGCAGAAGAAAGAAATATCAAAGTTATCGATTTATTGAGCGATATGTTGGATATTTTTGAAGAAAAATTAAAAGTAAAATCAGAGAATAATCCAGGATTAATTCGAAAAATGGGAACGGAGTATTTTAAAAGGGTAGATGCATTAGAGTTTGCTGTAAAATATGATGATGGTAAGGATATAAATGGATTTAGGGAAGCAGATGTGATAATTTTGGGAGTATCGCGCACTTCAAAAACACCACTTAGTTTATATTTAGCAAATAGAAACATCAAAGTTATGAACGTTCCTATAGTTCGAGATTTAATTTTACCAGAAGAACTATATGAAGTTAAGCGTAAAATTGTTGGACTAACTAATTCTGTTGAACAGCTTAATAAGTTAAGGGAAGAACGATTAAAAGCTCTTGGGGTTGACCAAGGAACAGATTATACAGATGAGATGAGAATCTTTGAAGAGTTAGAATATGCACTGGAGATTATGGAAAAAATTGGATGTCCTGTAATTGATGTTCATAATAAAGCAATAGAGGAAACAGCAGAAATAATTATTGGAATTATGAGAGAAAGAGGACTAGAGGTTTAAACAAAATAATTAATTATTTTAATTAACGGATATTATAGAAGTATTTAAATAAAAGATATAGTATCTTTTGATTTTAAAATACTAACAATTAAGAATTATAAAAGTTTTAAAAATATACAAATAATTTTGTGGGGGAAAATACAATGACGAAGAAATATGTTTATAATTTCAGTGAAGGTAATAAAGATATGAGATCTTTATTAGGGGGAAAAGGTGCAAACCTTGCGGAAATGAAGAGTTTAGGGATAAATGTACCTCCTGGATTTACTATTACAACAGAAAGCTGTAATAGTTATTATGAAAATGGGGAAAGAATAAAGCCTGAAATTTTAAAACAAATAAATGACCAATTAGAGACATTAGAAAAAGAAATTGGGAAAAAACTAGGAAGCCTAGAAAATCCTTTATTGGTATCTGTACGAAGTGGTGCAGTATTCTCAATGCCGGGGATGATGGATACAATTTTGAATTTAGGATTAAATGATGAAACTACAATAGTTTTGGCGAAAAAAAATAACAATTATCGTTTTGCATACGATAGTTACCGTCGTTTTATTCAAATGTTTTCTGATGTTGTTATGAATGTTGAAAAATATAAATTTGAAGAAGTTTTAACACGCGTTAAAGAAGAAAATGGTTATACTCAAGATAGTGACATGAATGAAAAAGACTTATTCAAAGTAGTGGAAGAATTCAAAGCTATTTACAGAAAAGAAGTAGGCCGTGATTTCCCAATGAGTGTAAAAGAACAGCTTATGCTTGCTGTTGAAGCAGTATTCAAATCTTGGAAGAATAATAGAGCTAAAGTATATCGTAGATTGCATAATATCAGTGATAAATTGGGGACAGCTGTGAATATTCAAGCGATGGTATTTGGAAACATGGGAGACAACTGTGGAACAGGGGTATCATTCAGTAGAAACCCAGTAACAGGTGAGGATAAACTTTTTGGTGAATACTTGATAAACGCTCAAGGGGAAGATGTAGTAGCAGGAATTAGAACACCTAAAAATATTAGTATCTTAGAAGAAGATATGCCACATCTTTATGAAGAATTTGTTGACATCTCTAAAAAACTGGAAAGACATTATAAAGATATGCAAGATATCGAGTTCACAATTGAAGATGGAAAATTATATATACTTCAAACTCGTAATGCTAAAAGAACACCTAATGCGGTTGTTGAAGTAGCGGTATCTTTAGTAGAAGAAGGTATTATAAGCAAGGAAGAAGCTATTCTAAGAATAGGGACTGAGGAAATCAATAAACTTTTACACGCAACATTTGAAGAAAAAAGCTTAAAAGGTGCTAAAGAACTTACTCAAGGTCTAGCTGCATCTCCTGGAGCTGCGGTAGGTAAAATATACTTTTCTGCAGAAGAAGCAGTAGAGGCTGCAAAGACAGAAGCAGTAGTATTAGTGCGTGAAGAAACTTCTCCAGAAGACATTGAAGGAATGGTTAGTTCAGAAGCGATAGTTACACTTAGAGGAGGAATGACATCACATGCTGCTGTAGTAGCACGTGGAATGGGTAAATGTTGTGTTTGTGGTTGTCAAAACATGATTATCGATTACAAAGAGAAAACTCTAAGAATTTCTGACTTAGTTTTACGTGAAGGTGATACAATTTCTGTTGATGGAAGTAGCGGTAAAGTTTATCTTGGTGAAGTAGAAAAGGTAGATGCAACATTTAGTTCTAGATTTAAAAAATTATTAAGTTGGGCAGATGAAATTCGTCAAATGAGCGTCTTTGCAAATGCAGATAATGAAATTGATGCTAAAGTTGCTTTTGAATTCGGAGCAGAAGGTATAGGACTTTGTAGAACAGAACATATGTTCTTTGAAGAAGATAGAATTAGCTTGGTGAGAAAAATGATTTTAGCAGCTGATACAGCTGAAAGGGTAAAATTCTTAGAAAGATTACAACCTATTCAAAGTGAAGATTTCTATAAAATATTCAAGGCAGCTAATGGAAAATCAGTTAATATTCGTCTATTAGATCCACCTTTACATGAATTTTTACCAAAAGATGATAAAACAATAGAAATTATTGCAGAAGAGCTAAATGTAACGGTGTCTCAATTGAAGTCTAAAGTAGCTAGCATTGCAGAATTTAACCCGATGATGGGACATCGTGGATGCCGTTTAGGTGTTACATATCCAGAAATTTATCTGATGCAAGCTAAAGCAATTAGTTCAGCAGCAATAAGAGCTAAAAAAGAAGGCGTAGATGTTAATGTTGAAATTATGATACCGTTAGTTGGATTAGAAAAAGAATTGGCTGTGCTTCGAGAACAAATAGTAGAGTTAGTTGAAAAAGAAATTCATTTATACAAAACAGAATTTACTTATAAAGTTGGTACTATGATAGAAATACCACGCGCATGCTTAATTGCAGATAAGATTGCAAAACATGCAGATTTCTTCAGTTTTGGTACAAATGACTTAACTCAACTTACTTTCGGATACTCTAGAGACGATGCAGAGAAATTTATTGATATTTATAAAAAGAAAAATATTCTAGAATCTGATCCTTTTGTTCATTTAGATGAAAGTGGAGTGTTAGAGTTGATGCAACTTGCGGTTCAAAAAGCTCGTGAGACAAAACCAACTATTAAACTTGGAATTTGTGGAGAGCACGGAGGAGATGAAAAATCAATTCTTCTATGTTCTAAACTAGGTTTAGGTTATGTATCTTGTTCTCCATATCGTGTAATAATTGCGCGTATAGCAGCAGCTAAAGCAGCAATAGGGGATGTAGAAGCTTCTTCAACAAAATAATTAACAATAAATTAATAAACTTGGTAAAAGCGACTTTGAATTATAATTTTCAAAGTCGCTTTTTTAAGTTTAATATAAGGTAAAATAAATATAATTTAATAGATAAGTGCTATTTAGTAACTAATTTGCGATAAAGGCAGATGAGTTTAATCATGGGTATCGTTATATTACAAATACATTAAATAATTGCAAATATTAATAATATTTAACTAAGTAAATTGATTTTTTTTTCAATATACATTAAAATTAGTTTAGTATATTGAACTTTTATTTTTAGAAATAAAAGTTGAAGTAAAGAAATAGGAAGTTTAAATATTAAGTAAAGAAAGGATATGTTATGGCAGAAAATAATAACGAGCGTTTATCGAGAAGAGATAAGCATTCAACAGAGAAAAAGACAGTTATGCCAGGTGGATATATATCTAGAAAAAATATTAATAGTTCAAAAACAAATGAACAACAAAGGCGAGCAATAAATGAAGAAATGATGAGAAGACGTGCTCAAAAACTTAAAAGTAGTCAGCAAACATCGTCAAATTCACCTCAAGGACAACATGGTTTAGGAGGGAGAGGGGGTAATCCTAACGGAAGAAGACCCCTACCACCAGGAAGAATAAGTAAGCCAAATTTCAATAATGGGAAAAAAGGACTATGGCTAAAAATTTTGAGATATGGTCTATATGCCGCAAGTATTGCTATCATTTCAATATTTTTACTATGTGTATTTTGGATTTATCAGGCACCAGCTTTTGATTCGAAAATATTAGATAACAATAGTAGGACAGTTGTTTATGATGTAAATAATAATGAGGTAGCTAAACTTGGTAATCAAGTTGGTGAAAATTTAGAAGCATCTGATATTCCTGAAAAAATGCAGGATGCAATATTAGCAACGGAGGATAATAGATTCTTTGAACATGGAGCAGTAGACTATCGCCGATTAGTAAAAGCTGTCTTTTCTAATCTTACGAGTGGTTTTGGTTCTCAAGGGGGATCTACAATTTCACAGCAGCTTATTAAAAGAACGTTTCTAGATGATAATAAGAGTGTAAAACGTAAAGTTCAGGAAGCATACTTAGCTTATAAATTAGAACAAAATTATGATAAAGAGTCTATTTTTACTATGTATGTAAATAGAATTTATTATTCAGATGGTGTTTATGGATTGAAAACAGCAGCGAAATATTACTATGGTAAAGAATTAAGTCAATTAACATTGCCACAAATGGCATTACTTGCCGGATTACCTCAACATCCTAATACTTATAATCCATATGATAATGCAGAAGCGGCTAAAACACGTCGTGATACAGTACTTTATTTAATGCAATATCACGGGAAAATTACTGAACAAGAAGCAACTGCTGCTAAAAACACAGATGTACTTGCAGGTATAGTGAAAAGAAATGAAAATGAACGTGTTATTCTTTCTAGTGAGTTTGATAGTAAATACACTTCATATATGAATGAAATAGTTAGAGAACTTAAGAATAGTAAAGAATATAAGGATTATGAAGGAGACGTGCTAAACTTAGGACTTAAGATTTACACTAATTTCGATCCGAAAATCCAAGATTCATTAAGTACAAGTATGAGTAGTAATTTAGTAGGTATAAAACAGGCAAGTAATGTATCGATGGTTGTTTTAAATAATGAAAATAGTGGAATTGCGGCTTTATATGGTGGGAAAAATCAGACTTTCCATGGATATAATATAGCAACGCAAGCGAAGTTACAAGCTGGATCATCAATTAAACCAATTTTGGCTTATGGACCAGCTATTGAGTACTTAAATTGGGGATCAGGGCAAACAATAGAAGATAAAGCAATACCTGGCACTCAAATTCAAAACTGGGATAGACAATACCATGGTAATATTACGATGAATAATGCATTAACATGGTCATATAATATACCAGCGATTAAAGCATATCAGCAAGTTGGATTTGAAAGAGTTAAGCAATATGCAGCTAATGTAGGCATGGAAGTAAAAGATGATTCTATAACAACGCCGATAGGAGGAAGTAGTGATGGTTATTCACCACTTCAAATGGCTGCAGCTTATGTACCATTCAGCAATGGAGGATATTATGCGACGCCAAAAGCTATTAAAAAAGTTTATGACAGTGAAGGTACAGAGATAAAGAGTTTTAGCACTGATGACAGAAAGAGAGTTATCAAAGAGTCTACAGCGTATATAATGACATCAATGTTACGTAACGTAGTTAATGGGACAGCAGCTTATGCACGTATAAGTGGAGCAGATATGGCGGTTAAAACAGGAACTACAACTTTTGGCGAAGCTGAAGCACAAAAATATGGCTTTGATATAAATAACTATTCAAAAGATTCTTGGACAATAGGATACACGAGTAATTATACATTAGCTGTATGGCAAGGGTTTGATGCTATTGATGGACCAACTAAATTTATGACACAACAAGATACACAAAGAACACAAATGTTATATAGATTGAATATGCAAAATATAGTTCGTATTCATCCGCCTAGAGGATTTAATGTTCCAGGAAATGTTGGTTCAATAGATGGTGGTGTAAGGGTTATTTCAGATAGTGAACGCCGTCAAATAGAAGAGCAGCAAAGAAGAGCGCAAGAAGAAAGAAATCGTTCTGAGAATAATAATTCAGATAACGATGATAATGATTCTAACACGACGAACAATAGAAATAACAACTCAAATAATAGTGGGAATACCGCTTCTAATAATAGATCAAACAGAAATAACAATAATTCAAATAATGGATAAAGGATAAGAGATTAGCTCTATTATATATAATATGTGATAGAGTTAATCTTTTTTAATTTTGAAAATACTACACAAAAGTTTTTTTTTAGTGTACAATAGAAATTAGAATTTGATGATTATCTAGAAAATACATCAAATTGTTGAATGATGCAGATATATTATAAGATGGATGTGAAGCTATGAAAAAAAAATTAGTAATAATTACAGGAATAAGTGGAGCAGGTAAGAATACAGCGTTAAGTATTTTTGAAAGTCAAGGATATTTTTGTACAGATAATCTACCTGGACTTTTAGTTGAGGATTTTTTACGTATAATTGAAGAAAAAGAGATAGACAAAACGGCTATTAGTATAGATATTCGAAGTAAGCATCTTCATGTTGATTTAAAAGAATTATTTAAAAAAATGTTTAGTATAACTGGATTTTCAGATGTAGATCAAGACGCATATGCTAAGGTTGAAGCAACTGCAAAAATTATGAATGTTGATTTAGATAAAGTAAAATAGTTATTAGAAAGAACCTAGTTGATTTGATTAGGTTCTTTTAAAATAGTACTATAAGTTATTAAGAAATCAAATAGTCATTGATATTGACGATTTAAAATATTCTTGCTAAATGCTTGAGATTTTTGACGTTTAATTTTATAATAATATAATCAATTAGGAGCGTGAATTTTAATGTATGCATATATAAAAGGGAAAATTTCTGAGATTAATCCTACTAACATCGTAATAGATAATAATGGAATAGGTTATGAAATCACTGTTGCAAATCCATATGAATATCAATTAAATGAAGAAAAACAAATTTATATAAGTCAACAAGTTAGAGAAGATTCTAATACACTTTATGGATTTCTAACTAAAGAACAAAAAAAGGTATTTTTACTTTTATTAAAAGTAAAAGGGGTAGGACCTAAAAGTGCGTTAGCAATTTTGGCTGGAGCAACTAGTGAGGAAATAATCTCAGCGATAGAAAAGCAAGATGTAAATTATTTAACAAAATTCCCTGGTATAGGTAAAAAATCAGCTCAGCAAATTATTTTAGATTTACAAGGGAAAATAGATTTTAATACTGCAGCAAATAAAACAGAATCACTAGCAAATCTTTATATTAAAGATGCATTACTTGCTTTAGAAGCCCTTGGTTATAGTACAAAAGAATTGGCAAAAATCGAAAGCAAGCTGGCTAAGTTTGAGTTTAGTGCAGTGGATGATTATGTAAAACAAGGATTGAAATTATTATTTGGAAATTAATGAAAGGATGAAATATGGAAGAACGAATGGTATCTGCTCATTTAAATGACGGAGAAGAAAATGAAGAACAATCGTTAAGACCTAAATTCCTAAATCAATATATAGGTCAAGAACAAATTAAAAATAATCTTAAGATTTTTATTGAAGCAGCAAAACTTCGTGCAGAAGTCTTGGATCATTGTCTTCTTTATGGTCCTCCAGGATTAGGGAAAACAACACTTGCGACAATAATAGCTAATGAAATGGGTGTAGGGATAAAGTATACTTCAGGTCCAGCAATTGAAAAATCGGGTGACTTGGCCGCAATATTAACTAGTCTAGAGCCAGGAGATGTATTATTTATTGATGAGATACATCGTATAAGTCGCTCAATAGAAGAAATTTTATATTCAGCAATGGAAGACTTTTACCTTGATATAGTTATAGGAAAAGGTGATGAATCTCGAAATATAAGAATAGAACTACCCCCTTTTACTTTGGTAGGAGCAACAACAAGAGCAGGAGCATTAACTGCGCCGTTAAGAGATAGATTTGGAGTTCATTGTCGTTTGGAATTTTATAATATAGACGAACTTAAAAATATAATTGATAGAACATCAGATATTTTTAATTGTGAGATTGATGAACAAAGTTCTTATGAAATAGCTATGCGTTCTAGAGGAACCCCACGAATAGCCAATCGTCTGCTTAAACGAGTTCGAGATTTTGCACAAGTGAAAAATGATGGGATAATAACTAAAAAACTTGCTACTTCTTCATTGGATTTACTTCAAGTAGATGAACAGGGCTTGGATAGTATAGATTATAAAATATTAGAATGCCTAATCAAACGCTATGATGGTCGAGCTGTTGGATTAGAAACTATTGCAATAACAATTGGAGAAGAAAGTATTACAATAGAAGATGTTTATGAACCTTATTTAGTTAAAGAAGGTTTTATAGAGAGAACTCCGAGAGGTCGTCGCGCGACACCTAAAGCATATAAACATTTAGGAATTGAATATATAGAAAAATAAGAAAGGTATAGTATGATAGATAGTAAACAGTTTATTAATACAAGGCATAAAAATCAAAAAATAAACTATGATAATGTTTTAAAAGAATTGATAAAAGAATGGAGTAAAAATAGCTTTCGCCCTAAAATTTTAATTCATTCATGTTGTGCACCATGTAGCACCTATGTTTTGGAATATTTATCAGAGTTTAGTGATATCACAATATTTTTCTCAAATTCTAATATTCATCCTAAAGAAGAATATATAAAAAGAATGCTCGTTCAAAAAGATTTTGTAGAAGAGTTTAATAGAAGAAATGACAAGAAGATAAAATTTTTAGCTGATGAATATTTACCTAGTAAGTTTATTAGAGCGGTAAAGGGTTACGAAGGCGAACGCGAAGGTGGAGAAAGATGCCATATTTGTTATGAAATGCGACTTGATTCATCTGCTCAAAAAGCTTTGGAATTAGGATATGATTATTTTGCTTCGGCATTGACAATTAGTCCCAAAAAAAACGCTCAAATAATTAACGAAACAGGATACGTTTTACAAGAACAAATTTCGATTTATTATTTACCTTCTGATTTTAAAAAAAATAATGGTTATCGTCGCTCAGTAGAAATGTGTGAGGATTATAATATATATCGTCAGTGTTATTGTGGGTGTGTTTTTGCAGCAAAAGATCAAGGGATAGATTTTAAAGAAATTAATAAGAATGCACGTGAATTTAATAATAATCATGAAGATTATGAAAGATTTAAGTCTATAATCAAACTCGGGGGAGAAATAGTTTAGTATTATTAAAAGTAGCTTCTTAAAGAGAATAAGTTTACTGTAAAATTATAAAAACATAATAATTTTAAATAAAACCTAAAAAAGAATTATAAAAATACTGAAGTTTAGAAAATTTCAGTATTTTTTTATATTAATATCTTTATAGTATATTTTTCTGTTTTCATTTCATTTTCAACAAAATACAACAACTATTTACACACATTAAAAGAAACGGCTTTCTTTGTTGTTTAATAGCAAGATTAGAACTTATGATTTCGACTCAAAACACTTGTAAATATTGTTTTCATGTGGTATTATTTGTTTGTAAATATTTTTTTAATAAAAGGAGATAATAACTATGCTACAAAAAGAATTTAAAGTAATTGACGAAACAGGAATTCACGCAAGACCAGCAACACTATTAGTGCAAGCTGCATCAAAATTCCAATCTAATATTGAATTAGAATACAATGGTCGTAAAGTTAACTTAAAATCAATCATGGGTGTTATGAGTTTAGGAGTTGGAAAAGACGCAGATATAACTATTTATGTTGATGGAGCTGATGAAGCTGAAGCACTTGCTGCTTTAGAAGAAACAATGAAGAAAGAAGGATTAGCATAATATGTTAAAATTAAAAGGTATAGCAGCATCACAAGGTATATCTTTTGCTAAAGCTTATGTATTTGTAGAGCCAGATTTGACAGTTAAAGAAGTGAAAATTGAAGATGTGGCAGCTGAAATTAAACGTTTTGAAGATGCTATAGAAGCATCTAAAAAAGAATTAACTATTATTAAAGAAAATGCATTAGCAAGCCTAGGTGCAGATAAAGCTGCTGTATTTGAAGCTCATCTTTTAATTTTAGATGATCCTGAATTTATGGGAACTGTTAAAACAGATATTGAATCTAAAGTTATTAATGCAGAATATGCATTTAAAGAAACTTCTGATATGTTTATATCTATGTTTGAAGCAATGGACAATGAATATATGAAAGAGCGTGCAGCTGATATTAGAGACGTTTCTAAACGTATTTTAGCACATCTTTTAGGTGTGGATTTACCAAATCCAAGTTTAATAGATGAAGAAGTTATTGTTATCGCGGAAGACTTGACACCATCTGATACTGCTCAACTTAACAAAAAATATGTAAAAGGTTTTGCAACAAATATCGGTGGACGTACTTCTCACTCTGCAATTATGGCACGTTCATTAGAAATTCCAGCGGTAGTTGGAACAAGTTCAATTACAGAAGATGTGAAAAATGGCGACATTTTAATTCTTGATGGACTTGATGGTGTTGTTCTTGTAAATCCAGATGAAGCTACTACTGCTGAATATAAGGAAAAACACGCTAAGTTTGAAGCTCAAAAAGCTGAATGGGCTAAACTAACAGAAAAATCTGTAACAAAAGATGGACATGAAGTAATTTTGGCAGCAAACATCGGAACGCCAGCAGATTTAGAAGGCGTTAAAAATAATGGTGGAGAAGCTGTGGGATTATATCGTACAGAATTCTTATATATGGGACGCGATCAACTGCCAACAGAAGATGAACAATTTGAAGCATATAAAGCTGTATTAGAAGGTATGGGTGATAAACCAGTAGTAGTTCGTACTCTAGACATTGGGGGAGACAAAGAACTACCTTACTTAGATTTACCAAAAGAAATGAACCCATTCTTAGGATTTAGAGCAATCAGACTTTGTTTAGAAGAAAAAGATCTTTTCAGAACGCAGCTTAGAGCATTATTACGTGCATCTGTGTACGGAAAATTATGTGTAATGTTCCCTATGATTGCAACAGTGCAAGAATTTAGAGCAGCTAAAGCTTTATTCTTAGAAGAAAAAGAAAAACTTGTAGCTGAAGGTGTTGCAGTAAGTAATGATATTGAATTAGGTATCATGGTTGAGATTCCGTCAACAGCTGTTATTGCTGACATCTTTGCTAAAGAAGTTGATTTCTTCTCAATCGGTACTAACGATTTAATTCAATATACTATGGCAGCAGACCGTATGAGTGAAAAAGTATCATACTTATACCAACCATATAATCCAGCTATCTTACGTCTTGTAAAAAATGTTATTGAAGCATCTCACAAAGAAGGTAAATGGACAGGAATGTGTGGAGAAATGGCTGGAGACAGTTTAGCTATTCCATTACTGCTTGGTATGGGATTAGATGAGTTTTCAATGTCTGCTACTTCAATTTTACAAGCACGTAGTCAAATTAAGAATTTAACACTTGATGAAATGAAAGAATTAGTTGAAAAAGCTGTTATGTGCGCTACGACTGAAGAAGTATTAGCTTTAATAGAAGAATATACGAAATAAAGAAATATATAAATAAAATCATTCTTTCTTCGAAAAGGGGAAAGGGTGATTTTTATATTAATTATAAAGGGAAAAAACATATTAGTTTATTTTAAATAATTAAGATTAATTTGGAGTATTATAATTAGTATACTCGATAAAAATTAATATTGAGTTAAGTTTAAGATTTTAATAATAAAATAAAAATATATTCAAGGAGACTTTTATGGAAAAGATACATACATCAGAAAAATGGCTAAAAAAATATGAAGAAGTAAAGAATTTACTTACATCACCAGTAAATTATGCACAATGTTTTGAAATGAAAGAAATACAAGGTAAGGAAGTTTTTGTTTTAGATATGGGTGAAGTAAATTTCCCTACTGGAGAAATTTTGGTTAGAGATCCATTAGTATGGCTTCACAGAGATGAAAAACCTTATTTACAGTCCGTACCTGTAGGAAAATTTAGAATAAAAACGTTAGTAGCAAAAATAGAGGAAGACCACTACAGATATGTGATGAGTAGAGTTAAATTTACAGAAGAAGAACCTGTTGTTTACTACGAAGCATTAAAGGGAGATGAAAATCTAGATTCTCTTGAAGAGGAGGGCATCTTCGGATTTTCCGTTGATGCAGGACTTGCAACAATAGTAGATGTTGAAACTAAAAATGTATATTGTGATTTTGAAGATAGTTGGTATGAAGAAAATCCTAATAAAAATATTTATGATGATTTCTTTGCGGATATTTTTGAAAAAAATGCAGTAGAAAATCCACTTTATCAACGTGAAGGTGGAGATTGGATTAATTTCAGGATTCCTAATACCAATTTAAGTATTCCGATGATTCAAACAGGTTTTGGAGATGGAGTGTATCCTGTATATTTTGGATATGATAAGAATAAAAATC
>ERZ773005.1276-NODE-1276-length-13667-cov-4.624596_pt1 | contig 13667 bp, 12 predicted proteins | sample MGYA00580666_ERZ773005 | MGnify/ENA primary metagenome ERZ773005 (study PRJEB29015, sample SAMEA2737999) | human oral metagenome | biome: human oral; feature: human-associated habitat; material: dental | place: China | collected 2061 ... | reverse complement strand
CGGCCCTCCGCTCCCCCCGCGCGCGATCTCGGCTGCGACGACCCCTGCGATCCCACCTCTCCTGCCGCGGCGGGAGGGACTGAGGCCGGACTGCCTCGCCCACTTGCGAACCGTGGACGAGCAGACCCCGATCTCGCGTCCGGCCGCCCCCGGCGAGGCGCCATCAGCCACGAGCTCCCTGACTTCAGTACCATACGTTAGCCTGACCACTCCCATGCGGGAGGTGCAATGACCACTTGAAATCACTGACCTGAACGACTATATTAATAGCTTGGTAAAGGTTTGAAATCGTCTGTGTTTTGAATGCGGAAAGGCTAAGTAAGACTTAAAGAGACGCCTTGGCTGTGAGAGGAGAATGGTGAATGTCGAAATACAAAATTAATGACGATGGCGTTCTGACCATTCTTGATGATAAGCCCTCTGTTAGCACATCAAACTTTCGTTTCCTGACGAAGAGAGTCGTTATCGTTGCTGTCATCCTGGCTATAGCTCTTTCTGCCTATTCGTTTTTGGGAGAGGGGCCGTTTGCGAAAGGAATGACCCAATCTTCTTGGGAGCAAGCGATGAGTGCAGATGGGCCCCATACGGCGGTCGAAGCTGCGTTCGGCAACTTAGGGACCTTGGATCCCATGGATGGGCTTGTCGCGATCGCCAGCGGGTGCACCAAGTTGTTTGCAAATTTCGCATCGAATCTCGGAGACTTTGGCAAAGCGGTAGCTACCAGCTTGGGCAAGCTGGTAGGGGGTGGTGTGGCATGACCATTCCCTCGCTTGTCTACGTCTTGTCGAAAACAGCCTGCGCAGTATCCCTTTTGCTAAGCATATACGCAATAGGTGCGCTACTGATCGGGGTTGCCCGAAAGAATACGTCAGGGGGAATAACTCGGTATACCGAGTGCTTTAAAGCTGGTAAAGACGCGCGCAATGTTTCACTCATTTTCTTGGCTGTGCTCTTCTTTGTCACGTCGAAGGCTGTCAAGATTGGTGCTCTTACCTTGCTGGCGGCGATTGCCGACATCGCTAGATTGTTCGCCGTTGGAATGATTACCGTTCTGTTACTTGCGTTCTACGCAACCATCGCTGCCAAAGTGAACGAGAATGGCGACCCACAAGTTGAAGCGTTATGTAAGAGTGCATGGCACACGTCTATCGCGTCTGTGCTGGTTGGGCTGCTTGTGGCCTACATCTGCGGTGGATAACCAGGGGGCTTAGCATGAAGACGGAGGGCGACAGCAGGTGAACAGAGACATCGGAAGCTTTCTTGAAGAACGCGGACAATTTGCCCGGCTACTCGACGAGTATCAGAAGAGCTACGACTTTGGTCTGCAATACGATGCAACTGGCAGAACTGAAGACAGAAGCGCTCTTTTGGGTGAATTGGATGCCTTAGAAGCTGATAGGAGAAGTCAAGCGGCTAGGCTAGACAGCACTATACGTGGCCAGCTTGAGCGGTTAGGGAGTATAACCGCTTTGGTAGATGAACGCGAAAGCACCTTGAATAAAAAGAAGCTCGGTAAGGCGAAGGAGGATCTTAGAGCACAACATAGAAGAAGTGAGCGGACATATACTTCGAGTGGGCTTCAAGCACAGATTCAGAGGACTCTCTCCTCAATTGAAAGGATCCGCAGGTCGAAGCTTCCGGTGTCAATAGCAAAGGCCGCTGACTTCTTCAATCTTCGCAAGAGAGCCTACGATGATATAGCGTCAAATAGGAAGCAGCTTGACGACAAGCTGGCTGCTGCGACGCGGGAGCTCGAGGAGGACCGGACCAGCGGACAGGCAGCGATAGATGCAGCCAGTGTACCGCGAGTGGTAGCCTTGCAAGCCCGCAAGGCACAGATGGAGGCAAGGCGAAGCGCGATGCGAGACGAGTACACCACTTCGCTTCAGAAATTGCTATTAGACGGCCTTGAGCAGACTTTCGTAGGCGACACCATATACGTCAACGCCGAGGTGCAGCTAGCTGGTTACATCGCGACATATTCGGACGGGTACGAAGCCTCCGATAATTTCGATATATTTGTAGTGGGAGTAATGAACCAGCATGCAAGTGCGCAAGACGACGGAACTCTGCATACATTTCTATCTCAGATTCTTCCCAAGGGGGTTTACGGCAACGGGACCATCATGCTTCCGGTAGCCCTTTCGCGCTACTTTGCAAAGCCTTTTTGCCTAAGTTACTACTCCGAGTACGTTGAGGGGGTTTACCCGCTTTTTTCGAACTACGCCCTGCAGATGATGAGGCTCTTCGATGCGGAGGTCGTTTCAACATACCTTGTCGACTGTTCCAACGTCGGGGGGAAGTACGCTGAGTTCAGTACCTACGAGAGTGTAGATGAGGGCGACAGGGTTTGCATTGTTCGCACTGCCGAAGAACTGACAACGGTGCTTAGGGAGCTGGAAGAATATGTCATAGAAAGCACCAGCGCCTATTTGAAGAACATTTACTCTAGCGTCGAGGATTACAACTCCGCCTCGACGATGAAGCGCGAGATACGCACGCTGTTTATTAGCAGCCTGTCCGAGTTGAGAAACGAGGACATCGCTACGTTAACCACCATAGCGCGCAACGGTTGCCGTGATGGCGTATTCGTTTTCGTAGGAGTAAGCACTGACGAGTTCCAGGCGTCGGGTGTCATCACACAGCAGCACGCAACGGCGGTGAACAATCTTGTGGCTCTCTGTGACCGGATCTATATGGACTCGCAAGGCAATCTCGGTTTTGGAAACGGACGCCCAGCATTCTATGCTCCGCCGGTAATTGGAGTTTCCAAGGCTGCGGCGATTGTTGAGCAAGCTGTTAGGAACAGCGGCAAGCAGACAGTGATACCTTTGGAAAACTACCTTCCGCAAGGCAGCGATATCCTAGCGGGAGACTGCCGCAAGCGCTTAGTTGTCCCAATAGGAAGAACGCCCCAAGGCGGCGAGTACGCGTTGAACTTCCACAAAGATGCCGCGTATATGCTCATGGGTGGCAACCCGTCGGCAGGAAAATCGAGCCTTTTGCACACCATCATCCTCCAATGCATCACTCGCTACAAACCGGAGGATCTAGAGATTTACATTGCCGATTTTAAGGACGGGAGTGAGTTCGACGTATACGCGAACGCAGGCGTGAAGTCCGTGCAGGCCGTGCTCGACGACTCCGAAGAGGATCTTGCCACGTCCTTCTTGACCTTCGTAACCAAGGAGGTCGAAAGGCGGCTTGCTTGCTTCAAAGACCTGAGCGATAAAACCGGTACTTCCGTACGCAATATCGAGGAGTTTTACGAGGCTAATGATAACGCAGGTGGGATGGTACGTAAGATACCGAGGATGCTGCTGATAATCGACGAGTTCCAGTCCTTGTACACGGGGAACCGCAGCACGGGCGAATTGACCAACTGGCTCGTCAGGATGGGACGTACTGCAGGCGTTTTCCTGATAATGTCTTCGCAGCGCTCACAGGCGGATTCCAACGCGATGTCCAGCTCCTTTGGAGGACAGACCAAGGAGTACTTTATCTACCGGCTCATGTTCAAGCTCCCCTATAGCGGAGCCAAGGAGATAATGAGCGATCGATGCTCCGATACTGGACGAGAGAACCCCGCCCTCAGAAAGGCGCAGACGCTTAAGCCGGGGCAAGCCATTGTGAACCCAAACATGGGCGCCACCGAAGCGGATAACCAACTCATTCAATGCTACTACCCGTCAAGTGGCGTAATAGATGCCATAAGCAAGTTGATGGCGCGAGAACAGGGCAGAAACGAAGACTCCATCATCTTGGCCTCGGAGAAGCCTGTCGATTCGGCCAGACGTCCGGAAAGTAGCCGCATTGTACTCGGCGAGTCAAACCGCTTCCATGCAGATGGTGCGAACGATGACGATGCGTTTTCTGATGATACGTACGTAACACTTGAGCCCGAGGTTGGGGCTATGTGCGTGTATGGAATAACGGAGCAAGCGTTTGCGAGTGCCCTTCAGTCGTGCTGGATCGCATTGAGCAATATCCACGAGAATGCTGTCTGCCTTGCACTGGGCAGCGGCAAAGGGGCGCAAGCACTCGAAGGCGCCATGAATGGTCTGGTTTTGACCTCGGATGACGACAAATTTGCATCTATCGTAAACGAAGAACACGACAGGGGGCGCTTCGTGCTGGCATGCATTGTAAACCCCTATGAATATCCCAGTATTTGCAGGGACTCAATTGGAAGAAGCGGCGGCAACGTGGAGCAGATTGAAAAGCTAATTCGTGGTGATGACGCTTTTCTTCTCATATGCGCGGAGAACACGAAAAAGGTCAAGGAGAAAGTGGCGTGGTGCGATTCCGACATTCCCCATCGCGTACTTTTGGCAGGCAACCCAGCAAGTATCAGATTAGCGATGACCAGTGACGCTGGAGACAAGATCAAAGACGGTCAATTCAATGTAATACGATCGAACGTGCTGAAAGCGTACTACTACAACAGGGACACGAATAAATTAGGACGCATGCGTATGTATCCGGCTACGATGCATAGTGCGGCACCTTCTATTGGAGAGGTGATCACCGCTGAGATCGGTACCGATCCTAATACGAGTCAAGAACGTGCTGACGATTATTCCGAGGAGGGAACCTCAGATGGCTACATGGGATTAACGGGCAACTAGGCTCGCCAAGACATAAGAATCACGTGTTAAGAAAAGAGGTCGTGATGAAGTTCGATATTGAGAAAATGATAGTTACCGCCGATGATGGGGAGCCGGCAATCAACATTGCTGGCTGCATTGCAGCACTCCGCAGCTGTCGAGATGAACCGGCGCCTTCCACCCCTATTCCGCCCCTTGAAGACACAGAAAGCTTCCTCCCTGTTCCCGTATTAGGCGGTGTTCCTGGGTATGTTCCCGGGGAACTTGCGGCCCTTGGAGATGCGGCAAACTTGCGCCCTGATGATGCGCAAGACGAGAGCACATCAGGACAAGCAAGTTCTATGGACGGCGCTGGTGACTGGAAAGTTGCACCAAAAGCCATTGTGGCCGCTACCGATTCTTCAGTCAGCGACGCAATAGAAAACCTGCGTAATCAGCTTGCCAGCAGCAATCCCGAACCGGTGTACGTCAATCCTGATGGAACAATCCTTAATCCTGGGACCCCAGGCATCGAGTCGTCGATTGCAAACGGCGACTCGTTCACGCCGGTTCCAAGTACGATTGTTAGTGCACAATGGTATGAGCTTAATCCAGATTTGCAACTTGCTGAGATTGCAGCCATGCATATCATCCAACCGGGAGCACAACACAGCTTCCTTCCAAATGGCAAGATGTATTGGCCGCTTTCGATTCATCCCGTAAACGCTCGCGGCGAACGTAGAGACTGGACGTTTCTCGCCGTCTACGACTCCGACCACCCGCAACAACGCTGGGGAGGTTCCGTAAAGTTTTATCCGGTCAAACCATGCTATGAAGACATGCGCAAGCTGGTTAAGCGTTCAAGCGTAACTCCCAAGACAATCCCTCATCTTCTCCGTGACGACACGGGGCAAATCTATATGTGTACGCAGGACAGAACGCGGATCTACGATGGCCATAAAAAAGGTGAGTGTGTTACCACTGCCGCTACTGGCCTTAGGTTTGCGATGCGATGGGTTAACATATTCGAACTTGGGATAATTGACCAGAAGACATGGACCATGTTCCAGGGTGAAGGTGAAATCTAGTCAGTCTAGCCCATGGGCGCAGCGCGAAAGGATAGCCATGTCTTTATTTAAAAAAGACAAAGATATAGGATCTCACGAGAAAACATCTGATGAAACACACGAGACCCTTATCTGTGGTGAACAACGTGAGGAAAGATCATGCATAGAAGAAGGCGATGACGAAAACTACGAGCCACAGAATGAGACTCAGTTCTATGATGAATGCGTAGATAAAGCGCCAGCACAAGATATTACGAACACGATGGAGATCCCGCTCTGTGAGGACGCGCCCAGCCAGGCTGAAACTGCCGAGAATGGCTTGGATCAATCAGCCGAGATCGAACGTTGGATAGCTACTAACCCTACATTTCGGGCAAAGGAGGTGGATTTTCTCGAAAGTCTCAAATCTGCCTTTCCCATGACTATTGACGATGCGGGTAATTTGCTGCAGCCGCTAGGTATTGGCGATTGGACCGTATTGCTTGTAATCGATCGGCGATTCCCGAAGCTAGCAGAAGACGGAACGCCATGTGTCAAAATATATTTTGTTGTGCCTACCGTTGAAGAGCTCTCTGCTGGAACTGGTTTTAAAGCCGCATTCGCTAAAACAGACAGGGCTGGCAACGCATTCCTGGCCCTTCCTGAATTTGACAAGATTCTCGAGCAATACCTGTCTGACAGATCAGAGCATTTGATTACCAAGATGATGATCAACTCGGTCTTGCGGTTTAGAAAAGGATATAGGTGGACGCCCAAAGAGCGAAATTGCCAAGAGAGCAACTGGGTTCGGCCTACGTTGACTTCATCAAAATACATCGATGCACGTCAAAGCTCGCAACAGGCACAGCTGAACCTTCATTGCACCAAAGTTATCCTATCGGATCGGGCGTTGATTCAGATATACAACGAAACTCAGGCACGGATAACGACCGAGACGGGCGGCTTGCTCTTAGGGCATTACGAGCATGGAATATGGTATGTAGTTGAAGCTAGCGATCCAGGATGGAACGCGATCTTCCAATTATCTCACCATGAGGCCGACGGTGAATATGAGAACCATGTATGCTCTATAATATCAAGAACGTACAAGTATCCTCTCGTCTTTCTAGGCATGTGGCATAGACACCCTGGCTCACTTGACGTTTTCTCCAGTACCGATGATGAGACTAACTCTAAATATGTTGACTCCTGCGGAAATGGCTGCATATCTGCACTCATCAACTATGATCCGGACTTCCGAATAACATTCTATTACGTTGAACGCGCTGACAATGGTGGCGTTACATACTCTCAAGTTGACGTTGATGCCGGCGATGATAAGTTCACGAATCCCGCTATGATGCAAATCGCGAGCATCGAAGATGCCAATCAACGGCTTGTGATCGAAAATGGCGGCACATCCAATAAAGTCTCTAAAGGCCGAAGAGAATGCCGAAATCGCGGGCAGGGTGACCTTGGCACAATAACTGTCGATCTCTTCGGGTATTTTTTCGGATAGAGCATTGCAACTGAAGGAGCTGACATGGCTGACCAAATAACCGTCGATGAAGCGCGAAATGTACTTGAGAATGGCGGGTTTGGAAACGGTCTGCAAGATGCGCAGGTGGATCCAGACGATGCGGGGGTAGACGGCGCGGCTATAGACGACTTCATCAAATCATTCGGGGTCGAGGGTAGCACTCCTTACAAAGCGTACGATTGGATTGTACAGGTACCCTCGCACTATCTAAAGAATAACTATACTGGTCCACTCTATGGTATCTTACGGGCAGAGACTGAATCAATTTATATTATTGATACCCCGACCTATACAGGCGATGGATCGCACCTAATTGGTGCAATAGGCGATGAGACGGCAAACGAAGATGTTCACGAGGGCGGGTACTGGCTTTCTGGTGCATATGATGGCAACGGTTTGAGTTTTCATTTAGTAGAGTTTTTAAATGGGTATAAAGTTGCCGACTATCCGGTACAAAACAAGCCATATGACACAACCGTAAATCTCTTCTCGAGAAACACAGGGCTCCTCGAATCTGACGTAATGCTCGACAAGTGCGCCGTGCTGATTGGTGTTGGGTCGGTTGGGTCTTTTGTCGCGATGGAGCTCGCGCGATCAGGTGTTGGAAAGTTTGTACTAATAGACACGGATACTTTAGAGGTTCATAACATATGTAGGCATCAATGCGGTTTTGATGATCTCGGCAGGTATAAAGTCGATGCCGTGAGAGACAAAATTCTCAACATTAACCCAAACGCAGAGGTTGTAACCTTCAAATCTGTCATCCAACGTATTCCAGAGTCAGAACTTCTGCCATATCTTGGACGGAATACTGTGATAGTTGGGGGTGGAGATAATCGCGCCTCTGCCGATTATGGCTGTAAATTGGCGTGTCGGACCGACAGTGCATTTGTTGCAACATGTTGCTGGACCCGTGCTTTTGCGGGAGAGGTTTTTTATTGGCAATCTGGACACGGGCTCTCATGCTATGAGTGCGCTCTAGGCGGTCTGATAGATGCCGAGCGCCCCGAGAGCCATGCACGCTACTTTGGAACCGAGGAGGACGAGGCCAGCCTTGCGTTTGAACCCGGAGTTGCCGTTGACATTGATTTTGTCACTATTATTGCTGTGAAGCTCTGTCTCGACCTGCTCAACCGCGACAACAATGCCTATACGCCCCGCGTAATCGAATATTTGAAGCAGTACACTTGGATCAGCAACACGAATAGCACGGCGATTGGTGGCGAGCGAGCCGCAATATTCACTCATCCGCTTCAGATAACGACCAGCCTTAGCGTGAGGCAACGACCCGACTGTGAAGATTGCGCCACGGAGTCTTAGGTTATGGCAAATGGCGGCACTCCCACCTTTACGGCTTATGATCGGTCGGAAATCGATGCCGAACTGTCGCACTGGGACACCATCAAGGCGAATTGGGATGATGCAGAGTTGAACCGTATTGAAGATAAATGCTTCTACCCCATGCGGGATATGTGCCAGCGATTGGGGGATTTAACGGAAGAGATAAGGGTGAAGGTTGCAAACATGTCAGATGAGCTCGATGCAATTTAACACCTTGGAACTTGAAAGGATATTGGAATGGCAGGCCAAGTAGTAGTTAGAGACGTCAGCGATTTGGGCAGCTATCGCCAGCAGCTGTCGGGGTTGAAAGAAAAGCTGGAAACCTCAGCAGGAAAGCTGTCTTCGCTAGCCGAGGAGATTGAAGAAACTGCTGGGTCCATGAAATCAGCCACGGAGTCACAGGGTTCGAACTGGCAAGATCCTCAATACGACAAGCTGAAGGGCGAAGTAGACCCTGTAGCAGATTCGGTGAGGAGCACGGCCGATTCCATGAAGGACACCGCCTCTGTGATCAAGACAAAGATGAGCGAGGTCGACTCGTCAATTGATTACATTCAGGGGCTCATCTCGAAGCTGTCTGATATCTAGGCGTGAAGAAAGAACATGTCTTCGGACTATAATGTAGAGGTCGCCGCCATTGACAGCGCGATGGATTGCTTCGAGCGCGTTGAGGGCGCCGCTACGTCTTTGAGGGCGGCTGCGGCATACGATGTTGCTTCTCTCGGGGATGCGATAGAGTCAAAGCTTTCGATGAAGCAAAGCGAGCTTGATAGCGCACATGCCGATCTAGCACGGGTGCGCGAATTGCAAGCTAACGATTACACTGAAGATGATGACGGCAATCGCACCTATCATCACACATATGATGCCGAGATCGATAGTTGCAGGGCTGGCGTGGCTATGCTTGAGAGCCAAATCGCGAAAATCCAAGCCCTTCAAACCAGGCAAGAGATGCTGGAGGAAAGCTACTCTACTAAATCCGGATCGATGCTGTCTTCCATCGCCAGAAACAGGTCCGATGGGCATCGCATCATGGCGGCTTACATCAGGAAGATTCAGGATGTTTCCGGCGCTGACACATCTTCCGGAACAGTGGTGAACCCATATACCGGGGAAAGTGGCTATGCAGTTGCGGTGATCGATTCGCAGCTTCACCCCGAGTCTGCTTACCATATACAACAAGCGGCTCGTGAGGGTATTCCACTCATGCTCACCCTCGACAGGGACAATGCCGATATAAACAGGAAGTACTCTTTGCGCGGTTATCCAACACGCGAGGGGCTAGATAGGGACGAGATTCCGCCGGCGGCTTTCGCCGAAGGCGGTGCCGGAGCACATATAATGTATATTTCACAAAGCGACAACCGAGGTTCTGGGTCATCTTTCAGGCGCCAACTTGAGAACGTGCCTAATGGAACGCGCGTCAGATTCAGGGTTATATAGGATGTGGAGGCGAGAAGATGCCGACGAGTGGCAGAAAACCAGCGGTCGTTTTCGTGCAGGAGCTAATCAGCGCGAGTCCGAAGAAAGTGCGCGTCATTCCGCGAAGTGACCGCAGCAACGAGATGGACGCTCTATTGAAAGTTCCAGGCGTATCAACCTTAGGAACGATTGTGAATCAAACCGGTGGCGTTGTGGTTTCAGACGGCATTATTCGGCATCTTGGCGGCGAGAACGCTTTAGGTACGAGCCTGAGGGAGATTAACGGCATCGTCGATGGCGCTCCAACGACCATGAACAGCATACTGCTCGTTGCTTTCGACGTGTTTGGTGGTTGGTTCGCTATCGACATGGCTGCAAGCAACCCTACGGAGGCAAGCGTTCACTATCTTCCGCCCGAAGCTTATACATGGGTTGACACTGGGTTGGGGCATACGGCCTTCTTTGACTGGAGCCTTAGCGGCGAGACTGATCGATACTATTCCGACTATTCTGACGTCATAAATGCGAAGAGTATTCCTGCCGATGACTGTGTTTATTCATTCAATCCGCCCTTGTGGTCGAACACCGGAAATGATGGCAAACGCCGCGTTGCAGCCGAAAAGGCAAAGAATGCTCTTGCTGTGCGAGTTGGGATGATAGATTCCCTTAAGGATATTAAATGACATGCGAGTTACTCCCGTACCTGAATAGGCGCGTGGAAAGATTCTGCGTCGCAGTAAACGAAGCTTGCGACCCGCGTACTTGGGTAGTCAATGACTTGTTGAGATCACCTGCGGCTACGGCTTCTCTCGCTGGGATTGCATATACAATTGCCGCTACTCCAATTGGTTTTACGGTCAATTTCGGGGCATTATATTGTGATTCGAGGGAGAAGTGTTTTGTGTTTCTGGCAAGAGATGATTTTGAGCTTACATGTGCCATATCCCTTGTGCTTCGTAAACACCTGAATCTGGCAAAAATCGTTATAGACAACCGTAGTACTTTCGTCGGTCTAAAAGATATATTCGCAAAAATGCATTTATTGAGAAAGACCGTGGGAGAAGACTTGGAGACAGGGCAAGCAGTCAGCAGCCAATCGAGCACAGTGAGCTTGTGCGCGGGGGCTATCGTTGTATACACGCTGAAGGTTGAGTATTTTGAGAGACCGGAAGCCCTAAATGCCTTGACCTGCGTTGTTGCCGAGCACGCAAGAGCTGCACGAAACAAGGTTGGCAACAACCCCACCTTGCTTGCCAATGAGCTTCTTCGCTGGTTTCGTGAAAACGTGCAGTACCGTAATACTGGAACGAACGCGGACCATTCGGCAGCCGGGTTGATTCGGAACGGAACGGCCGTATGTCAGGGTATTGCTGTTTATGCACATCAGTTCTTTTGGAGTTGCGGGATAAAGGCACGATACGTTATCGGAATGGGTAGACATGAAGATCATGCATGGAATGTCGCTAAGGTTGGTGGAAAATGGAGACACATAGATTACACTTTTGCCCTTCCGGGACACTGCAAAGATATTTTTAACGAAAGCGAGATTCACTTTTGTTCGTGCCATAAATGGAATGTGGCTGATTATTCTGCTACGGAGAACGATAGAGTTGCAAACATTAAAGAAACCTTGGCACAGTCGGTAATTTCAGCTATTCCTGAGAGTAATTGCTATTCAGTTAACGGATGTATAGTTGATACTTCAAATATCGGAAAGATGTGTGTAGTGCGTGATGGGATGGTGTATCTTTCTATTGCCGACCTGTTTCAAGATTTGGGCGGGGGATACGCAATAGCACGTGATACTACGACAATAGTCTACGGAGCTAGGTTATATAAAATCCCATCTTCCGCGCTAATGCGCCTGCATGGCAGATATTATCTAACAGCAAATATGATGCATAGCCTTGGAATAGAAATGCAGTTAGGCGATCTGGTTCTCAATTTTCGGCCAGTCTAAGCTTAATTATCGAAGTACTGTTAACGGCGACCGAAATCAACCAAATGGGACTGCGGTGGGAATCTTGGACCAAGACTCGCTCGATCGCGGAACCATCCGCATGGTAGGGGATATGGTCCAAGTCCCGGGCACGTGGTGCGGATTGGGCGTCACCCCTCTGGTAGCCCAATCTCCGGTCGGTTCCCCTGGCATGCCCGGCCAATGGGTCGCGCCCTGCCTCTACCGTCGTCCCGGGTCCCACGCTCGCGCCGATCGTCGGCCAGGGGCTCTCGTCGCCTCCCCCGATCTCCCTCATGCGAGGGCGGCGCGGCGTCGGGGACCGACGCACGCGACTTGTCTGTCTCCTCTCCCCGAGGTGCGCCCCGACCCCCTCGTCCTCGTCGTAGTCCTCGGGGTACCCTGCCTGCCGTCTGGCCCACGTCCGTGCCACCGCCGACCCCAGACCTCTCCCGTGCCGCGTCGGGCTTTCGTGACCGGGGTTGTCCCTGGTCCCGGTGTCCCCATGCCACCCCGGGCATTCCCGCGAGCTCGTCGATCGCAGCCCCGCCCCGATCGCACCCGCAGGAGAACCCTGTCTCGGAGCGGCCGAAGAAGCCCTCACGCCTCGCATCGCTGGGGCGAGAGACAGGCCTTGCCAGCCGAGATGCGGGATCCGGTCGCGTCGGTCACCCACCTCCTGTCGGGGGCGTCGGCCCCGAGGTCGTGCCTCCCCCGTCCGTTGCGAGACAGGTTCGGGGGTGCCTCGGAGATCTCGCCTCCATGGAAGTCGTGGCGCCGTCTTCTCCTCGCCACCCTCGCGACCAGGCCCTCCTCTCCCATGATGCCGTGGGCGGTCCACTCGCCGACGCGCCCTCCCGGCTCGCTGCCTGCGTTGACCCGCGCCGTGATGCGCCTGTAGCCGTAGGTGCCGCCACTGGCCTCGAATGCCTCCACCACGGCTTTCCTGGCAGCGGCATGCTCCTCTGTCTCGCCCCTGAGCTGCGCGTTCCTCGCGTACTCGTAGCTGCTCTTGGCCATGCCCACCGCAGGCGGGATCTCGCAGAGCTTATACTTGTCCCTCAGCGCCGTCGCCATCGCCGCCTTCTCCGCGTTGGTCAGCAGCTCCGGGTCGGCGCCCGGGTCTTTTTTTACTATCTCGAGGGTCGCCTGGCGAACGTCCAGCTCCAGCTGCACCCTCCCGGGCTGCGTCTTCGCCTCGCGCAGCATGTCCTGCAATACCTCGACGTCATCGGGCAGGTCGTCGAACCTCTTGCTCACGGGCTCTCCCTTCCTCTCGGGTTCCCCGCCATTATCGCCCATCATCTCCCTGCGCCAGAGGTAGGGTGCCGTTCTCGACACGCCGTGTCGCTCGGCTATCTCCGCGGCGGACCCGTCCCTCGCCTCGAGCTCGGCGACGACCCGCACCTTCCTCTCGAGGGAAATCGCCTCCCTCCTGGGCCTCGGACCTCGGTGCCTTCGCCGTCCCGGCGCGAGCTCGTCGACCCATTCGCAGAGCTTCTCGCGGCTCTTGGGGTAGCCAAGGGCCCTCATCGTCCTTGCCAGGCTCTTGCCGTGCTCGAGGTAGTGCTCGACGGCTCGCCGCCTCATTTCGGCGGTGTACTTCGGGTTCGTGGCAAACCTGCTTGCGGGCACCTCGCCGGTCCTCTTGTACTCGTTCCACCATGCTCGCAGCGCGGACCTCGTCGGGTACCCGAGCTCGGCGATGGTATCAGCATAGCTATGGTCGAATTTGATGAAGGTCTCTATCGCGAGCCTTCTCCTCTCCTGGCTGT
>ERZ773005.1275-NODE-1275-length-13669-cov-5.042162_pt1 | contig 13669 bp, 22 predicted proteins | sample MGYA00580666_ERZ773005 | MGnify/ENA primary metagenome ERZ773005 (study PRJEB29015, sample SAMEA2737999) | human oral metagenome | biome: human oral; feature: human-associated habitat; material: dental | place: China | collected 2061 ... | reverse complement strand
CTTCGGGCGTCACGATGCGGGCTGCGCCTCCCGGAACTGCCCAATACAGCACGGGATTCGGGTCTACGGGCATCGCTTTCCCCGCCGTAGTCTTAATCCAACGAATTTCTTTGCCGCATTCCCTGCATTTCGCCATGTTGCACCTCCTCGATTTCCTGCATCGCAATCTCGATGCGCGGGCGTTCCGCATACCACTTGCCCAGCGTCCCATAGCCGACGATCTGGCTGTCGTCCGCATACCACACGCCCTTCAGCGCGTCCTCCACGCCCTTGAGGACGTTCGACACGTCGGGCTTCGTCGTCGGGCGCAGCTTTCCTTCGAGCGCCGCCTCGCGCTTCTTCTTGCTCATCGACTTCGGAATCGCCCGGTAAATCCTGAGAGAGAGCAGCACGGCTCCCGTCACGGGCGTCTCGGGCGCATCCTTGGCGGCAACGAGCCGGACGTACTGCTTGTAGTCGCGGCTCTTGGCAGGATCGTACGCCTTGACAAAGCCGCCCTGCCGACTAAAGCGCGGCCTGCCCTGCGCCACGGGTTCGCCGAGGACGACGGCCTTATACTCCCGCATCTTCCTTGCTCCTCTCCTCGTCAGCTTCGCGCTCTTTCTCCTGCTGCTTGCGCTTCCTGCGCTCCTTCTCCTCGCGCCGCACCCGACCGATGGCTTCCCATGCCGTCGGGTCGCGCCTCTTGCAGGGGACGTACTCGTTCATGACGCTCCCTCCTCGGCCTCAAAACGGGATTTCCTCGCCTCGGAAATCTGCTGCATTGTTCGCGCCGTGCCCTGCGTTGTCGCCCTTCTTGCCGCAGAACTCCATGCTCTGCACGACAACCTCCGTCACGTAGCGCTTCGAGCCGTTCTGTGCGTCGTAGCTCCTTGACTGGATGCGCCCCTCGACAGCGATCTGCTGCCCTTTGACACAGTAGTTGCCGATGGTCTCGGCAGTCTTCTCCCATGCGACGCAGGAGATAAAGTCTGCCTGTTTCTCGCCGTTCGCGCCCTTTCGTCGGTCGATGGCGAGCGTGAAGGACGCGACTGCCTTGCCGCTCTGCGTGTACTTGATCTCCGGGGCTTTTGTCAGCCGCCCCAAGAGGATTGCCTTGTTCATGCTCCTGCCTCCTTCCTACCGCCCGGCAACACCGACAGTTTACCTGCCAATTCCCCGAGCAACATATCCACATGCCTTTTCGGTAGAGCGTTCAACGTCTCCCGATTCTTTTTGCGGTCTCTCTGCCGCTCAACAATCGCATTGTAAATGCGCATGAACTGTGCTCTCGCCGTGTTCATTTCATCCGGCTTGAGCTGACAAAGCTCTTCCTTGCCGAAGCTCTTCACGGCTCGTTCGACCGCTGGATGTGTGAACGGCCAAGGCTTGTAGATAAAATACTTTTTCGCAAAGCTCCATGCCTCGTGCCATGCCTCGTCCGCAGATGGCAAGAGCGGTTTGCCCGCCTCTCCCTTGACGAACTGACGCAGGTTTTCGACCTGCTCGCAGATTTCCGCCACCGTCGGGAAGAATCGGCAGATCCGCATGAGCTTGAGCATGGCGGCGTTGATCTCCGCGACGTTGTACGCCGACAATGCCCGCGCATAGATCACCAGCGTCCCCTCATTGGCTTTGCAGTGTGGGTACGCCAGAAGATACGGCGTCAGCATCTTGACAATCTCAACCTCGTTCGTCATGGTGTTCAGCCTCCAGTATCGCAATTGCCCGCGCCGCCACGTCCATCTGCGGAATCCGCTCGACGTTCGGCGCTCTCGGCTTCTTGTTGTCGTAGGTGCCTTCAAGCACCTTGATGGCGTTCGATGATTTCATGAGCCAATCGAAGCTTGCCGTCCAGCCGTGCCCGTTCCTGCCACAGAGAAAGTCGCTCGCCTCGACCTTGCGGAAAAAAGCGCGGACTTCTCCCATATCGCCGCGAAACTCCCGTCGGAAGCGGGTCTTCGCCTCTTTCTTGCGCTTGTCGCTCATGACCTTGATGGGCGTGAGAGAGACGCAGATCGCGTTGTACTCGTCCATGATGGCGGCATAGGGCACGGCAGGAGAGCGGATGCCGCCGCCTTGGTTCGGCTGTGGCGCCGCTGCGTCCTCTTGGGATTTTTTGACAAGCGAAAGGGCAGGGGCAGAGACGGACGCACTCGGCGCGTCAGCGCCAAAGTGTGTGTCTATATCTCTCTCCTTGCTTATGCTGTCTAAATCCCTAGCAGTACCTACCCTATCCTTACCTACCCTATCCTCTCCTAACCTAACCTTACCTATCCTATGCGGACAATCCGCTGCCACTTGCCCGCAATCCGCCGCCACTTGCCCGCAATCCGCTGTCACTTGCCCGCGATTCGCCGCCACTTGCCCGCAATCCGCCGCAGGCGCGTCATTACTGGATTCTTCGGCATCGGGTTCGGCTGCCGCTTCGACGACCGCGACGGCTGCATTCTCCTCTTCCGTCTCGACCTGCTCCAACAAGTCCTTGTAGATGCTGTCGCGCTTGCGGTCGGAGCGAATCTTGTTGTTTTCGTCCCAATCGAGGATGTGCGCGACAAGATCCTCGTTGAGGATGCGGATGAACTTGCGGTCAGCAAGCTCCTGCAAATTCTCCTCATTGGCCGCCGCAAGACGCATGATGGAAAACGCCTCCACTACGCCGTCGTCGTCTGCGTTCATCATGAGGTGCATATAGAGCGCCTGCGAAGCGTGCGACATACGCAAAAAGCGAGCCGATGATGTAATTTTTATGGAAAGCATCCTGCGTTCAGCCATTGTCTTATCCTCTCATTGGATACACGTTGCCGCCGATTCTCGCTGCATCTTTTGCAAAGGGGATTGCCTCATCAAGCAGCTCGTCCGACATGCCTTCTGCATCTTCTGTCTCGGGCGCTGTTGCAGGAGCGTCGAACAAGCTGCCCTGCGCCCGCTGCCCCGCAAGGAACAGTTGTGCCTCCTCGCGCAGTTTCGTCAAGAGACGCGACGTATCTACGTCCCAATATCCCGCAATCTTTCCCTCTTCCTGCGTAAACGCCAGGCAGTAAGGCGGTGACTTGAGCGTAACCTTCGAGGTCGTCCCCGGAATGATGTAATCGCAGACGATAACAGCAAACTCTTTCAGATCCTTATCCTCTCCATAGGTCACGCCGACGGGCACGAACCTCATCAAAACCGCTCGATCAACGAACGCAAGCTTCAAGCCTTGGCAGAAGCCAATAGCGAGAGGGTCGAATGCGTCGTAAAACTCTTTCCGCGCCATCTCGCAGAACTTCGAGGTGTGCGTGCTCAAATGGCTGTCTTTCTTTTTCCGGTAATCAAACGTGAGTTCACACCCATCTCGCTTGATTTTCTTGATGTCGAATGTTGCCATGATCTTCCTCCTTATGCGATGTAGACCTCCGCGCCCGTCTCCTGCTGCACGTGCCGCTTAAAGGCTTCCGCGTCGCTGTTGCCGTCGGAGAGGTGCAGGAGATAGATTTGCCGCACTGTGCTCATGTCGTTGGCTTTGAGCAGCCCCAACAGCGTCTCTATGCTCATGTGCGTCTTTATGACGCGCTCGGCGAGATGGAGCGGGATACGCTCGTTTTTGGCATTGTCGATGATAATCTCCTGCGCATAGTTCGCCTCGACCATCAGATGTGTCAGTCCGGCAAACGTGTATTTGACATAAGCGCTGTCGGTGATGTAGACGAGCTTTTCGCCCGTCGTCTGCGACTCTACCTGATAGCCATAGCATGGCACGTCGTGTTCCACCTCAAAGGGCAAAACGCTGAACGTGCCTATGCCATATTCCAGTAGGGGCTTCATCGCTCGCACGCCCGGGTAAAGCGCTGCGACATCATCGTTGCTGTAGACGTGCATACCGCGCTGCAGCATCTTCGGGATCGCCTTGGAGTGATCTCCATGGCGATGGGTAACGAGGCAGCCGCTGATGCTGCCCGTCCGAAAGTCGCAGCCTTTCTGTATCTCCTTGAACGGAATCCCCGCGTCGAGGAGCAGGCTTGTCTTGCCGTCACTGATGCGATAGGCATTGCCGCTGCTACCCGACGCAAGAATCTTGATGTCCATACCTAGAAGTCCATGCCGGCATAGAGGCCGTCAGCGGCAGCCTCTTCCGTCGGCGGCTCGGTCGCGATCGGAGCTTCTTCTGCCGAGAAAGGCTCAGCTTCCGCTCCTGCTGCAGCTTCGATCGTCTGCTCTGCTGCAGCTTCTTCAAGCGGCGTCACGTTCTGCTCGACGGGGCGCTCATACTCACTATCTGCACTGATTGCTTCTGAGAGCGCCATGCCCTGCATGTCGATGCTCATGATGCCGTACTTGCTGATGAGCTGCTTGATCACCGTCTTGAGTCCCATTGCCTCAAAATTGGTCGTCCATACGCTTGCGCTTTTCCCGCTGCGCTTGTCGTATTGATATGCCTTGGAGAACGTCATTGCATGCCGAAGCATGTCCTCCGAGCTCATATAGAGGGTCTTTTTGAAGCCGTTGACAAGCTCGAAATAGGCGACGTAGCCGACCACTTTGTCGCTCTTTTTCTTGCCCCGGATGATCTCGCCCGTGATAAAGTCGATGTCCTCAATCTGCCCTTCATAGACGACGGCGGTGTTAATGTTCTTGTACTGCCCCGTGCGCATGGCGAGCTGGACATATCCCTTCCACCCCATCTGGAATTGGGCATCCTTACCATAGGGAATGATGTAGGCAAAACCAAGGTTCGGGTTGATGGGGAGCTTGAGCGTCGCAGCCGTCATCGCCGCCCCGAGGATGGTCTTGGGGTCTGCTGCAGCGAGCTGCGGGCTGGCCTTGACGAGGCTGAGGAGACTCGTGACAAACGCCCCTGCGCCCTTGTCGAGCACCTCCTGGAACTTCCTCTTGATGGTGTCGCTTTCAACCCAGTTTTCGATTTTGGCGATGTTCGCCGCGTTTCGCTTGTCCAACGCTGTCAGATTCTGTGCCATGATGTTTTCCTCCTTAGTCTTTTGTCTTGATACGCAAAGCTTCCGTGTCCGGCGCCGATACGATAAAGCGAATGAGCTGACCGTCCACGGGGAGCGGCGCTGTGACGCTTTCCGCCTGATCCATGAGGATGGGCAGCGTCACGCCATAGTGGCGGCTCAAAGCGCCGATGATGTCAACCTTGGCGTTGACTTGTGCCGCATAGTTGGCGCTACGGTACTCAACCCACTCGCCCGCCTTATTCTCCAAGGTCGGCTCGCAGATTTCCTTCAAACCGCCGTTGATCTGCTCGCGGAAAAGCACGAACCGAACGAGGTTGAAATGCCCGTTGATGCTGTCCGTGACCATGCGGGCTTTCGTACGCACGAACTCTTCTGCGAGATGGATGCCGCGCTCGATGCGCTCCATCTGTGTCGCCGTTTCTTTGAGCGATGCCTCAAGCTCGGCGACTCGCTTCTTACTTCCCTCCGAGGCTTTTGCCTCGGCGATGCGCAGGTTCGTCGCTTGAATCGCCTTATAGAATTCCTGCACCTTTGCTGCGTAGTGGCGCACCGTCTCATCCTGTGCGCTGTCGTCGCTACGCTCGCTGTCATGCAGCTCTTCGAGACGCTGCGTGAAGAGCGTGTATTCATCCGTCGCTTCAAAGGGCGGCTGCACCGTGAGCGAGTCTTGAAGATTGGACAGACGCTCGTCGATGTCGGCGAGGCTCCGTTCTTTCGCCTCAACCTCCGCCTTCTGCGCGGCGATCGCTTCCTCCAACTGCTGGATCTTCGCCTTGCTGCATTCCTGCCCGCGACGGTTGATGCTTTCCTTTTGCTGCGCCTTACGCTCGTTAAAGGCAGCGCGCAGCTCCTGCACCTTTTCAGCCGGAAGCATCTGACCGCAGGTCGGGCAGGTTTCTTTTCCCGCGTCCCACTGCTCTGCTTGTGCGGCTGCGTACTCTTCCATGAGCGATATTCGCAGACTTGCCATACGCTCTTTCTGCGCCTCGGCATCACGCACCTTGCGCTTGATGGTGTCGATCTCTTCGGCGAGGGTGCGTTTCTCGCCCGACAATTTGTCAATGGCGGCGTGGATGTCGCGGTTCTTCTCGACACCTTCTTTGATGTACGCCGCCCGCGCGTTTTCCATCTCTACGCGCAGAGCCGCGACAGCGGTGCGAGCAGCATCCTTCTTGCCGTCTTCGGTCAAGAGGGTGCGCCGCTCTTCTTCGACAGCAGCCTTCTCTTTCTCCAGTCGCCGCAATTCCGTCTGCAAGGCGGCTTCGTCCGCAATCTCCTTGGGGATGCCTTTCGCCGCCTCATCAATGCGCGTCGGCAGAAGCTCCAAGTCCTTATTGAGTTTCTGCCGCTGCTCCTTGGCAATCTTCTGCCACTGCTCGATCGCGTAGCTCTTGCCGGAGCTTCCCGGCATGACGAGGTAGGGCGCGAGGGCTTGTAGGGCTTCGTTCTGCGCAAAAATATCGGCGTCGGTAAAATTCCCTGCCATTTCAAAGAGGATTTTCCGCTTGTCGTCGGTGCTCATCGTGTCAGCAAAATAGCCAAGCACCATGAGCATCTTGAGATTGTCCAAACTCGTGCCGCAGGCTCTCTCGACGGCAGCGGTATATTGCTTCTTTTTGGCACGCACACCGTCGATGAAGTAGTCTGTCGTGTTGCCCGTGAACTCGCTCTCAGCGGCGCCGCGCTTCCTCGTCCACTTCTCGTAGTAGTCCTTGGTGAGCGCGATTCGACCGCCGCGATCCGTCTCGATCTCGATGGTTGCAACATGATGGATGCCATGTGCGCCCGTCGTCTTGGGGTCGAAATCCGGCTCTTCGGTCGCCGGACGGTCGATGAGAAGCCAGCAGATCGCATTCGCGACCGTTGTCTTTCCCGTGCCGTTCGCGCCAAAGATGTCCGTGTCCTTGCCGTCAAAGTCGATGGCAAGATTCTTGATCCCACGGAAGTTTTCCAGTTCAAGCCGCAGAATTTTCATGATGCCAGCACCGCCTTTCGGTAGGTGTCGATGCTCCGCACATGGCGGCTCACGGTCTCCTCGATTTTGCCTGTCTCAAAGTCATAGGACAGTTCGCCGTCGATGGAGATGATGAAAAACTCCCCATCGGTCAAGGTCGCCATGAAGCAAGCCTTCCCACGCAAGCGAAACAGCTGCAGTGAGAGCAGCTTGTTCCCTCGTGCCTGCTCCCCTTCCAGTTTTGCCGCCAAGCCTTTCGGCAGGCGCTTCGGAATCTTCATTTGCATTCCCTCCGTTCCCGTGATATACTCACGGCAGAATCATTTCTTTTGCGCTCGGAGCGGTTGCCGCCGCTTCGGGCGCTTTTTCTTTTGCCTCGACTTCATCCAAATTCTCGTAGATATTGCCAACCACCTCATAATTGCCTATCGTACGACTGACCAACTGAGGACTTATGCGATTCGCCAGAATCGGATCTGCCACAAAACGATAGGTCAAATCACTCCACCGAATCACGTAATCTTTGCCACCGGGAGAACGGATAATATCCCCCTCGTAAATCTCAACGCCATTCTTATCTTTTGCGCCGATGGACTGCATCAAGATATGGTTGTTATCGTCCCCGACGTAACCATGATCAAATACGGGGTGCCCATGCCTTGTCAACTGTTTTGTCATCCTTACGGTGATAAAATCATACGTCAGCGGCTCGCCAAAGTCGATGCGTACCACCTCGTTCATCTGTTTCATTCTCCTATCCCATGCCCTGAATTTTATCTCACGCATAACTGCCAGCCTTCCTCTGTCATAGTCCTTCTTTTACCCCACCAACACCGCCGCCGCAAACAACAGCCCTGCGACGCACACGATGCACGCCCAGCCGTAGTCACTGATATAGTGCAGCGGATTCCATACCGTCTTCATGCCAACGCCCCCTTGTTCAGCTCGTCGGCGACTGCCTGCGCCTCCTCCTTCGTGTCGTACCACTTGCCCAGCTCCTCGCGGTTGCCACTGTGGTCGACCGCATCCACGTCCTTGAGCCTGTAGCACGAATAGTACTTCTCGCCCGCAATCAGATTGCTCGTCACGCGCCACTCGCTCATCATATCGCCATCTTCTCCTTCCGTCGCGCCTCTGCCGCCGCTTGCCTCTGGTTCTTCACATAAGCGTCCACGCCGTACCAGCGCGGCAGTTCGAGCGCCCTCGCCTGCTTCGCCTCCATGCGGCAGCCCGGGCTGTTCTCCCAATCTCCGCAAAATACGATGCCGTCACACTCGGTAAGCTCGGAGAGGCACTGCGCCATCACTTCAGCGTATGACAGCCCCTCAAACTGTCTCGTCATCCTGCCGACAGGGTTGAAGAACTCTGCGTTCGGCGTCGCCTTGCGCAGCAGTTCCTCCGCCCGTAACGCACGCTCGCGGTTCTTCTCCTCCGCGCCTGTGTACGGATGCGCGATGTAAATCTTCATGCGACTCGTCCCTCCCTGTCAAAGATGTACTGCATGACCTCGCCGTCCTCGTACTGCACGGCGATCACGGCGACGCCGCCCTTGCGGATGCCGACCATGCGGCGGATTCTCTTGCTCTTCATGATGTTGCCTCCCGTCTCTTCCCAAGCGGTCCCGTATACCGCTTGTGCTTATGGATGTACTCCACCACCCAACTGTACGGGATTCGCCTGCGGTCGCTGCCTCGCTCCACAATGTAGGCGAGGTCGCCCGCGTCCATCCTCTTTTTGATTGTGTCCTCAGAGCAGGCCAGCAACTCCGCAGCCTCAGACGGTCGTAGCAGCCGCTCCTGCGGCACATCTGCGGGCGGCGACGGCAGTGCCACCACTTCCGGCAGCTTTGCCAGGATTTCTGCTGTCAGCTCGTCTGTGCGAGCTTTGACCTGCTCCTCGGCTATTTTCGCGATGCCATCAAGAAGCGTCGCAACAAGCTGCGTTGCCGCCTCGTCGACGGCTCTCTTTGCCATGCTTCCACCCCCTTATGCAGGAATGCGCCCCGCCTGTTCGTTTGCGTTTCTACCATGATTCGCCTCGTGCATCGAGGCGGGACGCTTGCCTGCCATCATCAGCGCGGGTAGGCAATCTCCCGCGGACGCCCTTGCGGGCGTTTCGGCTTTTATTTATCAGCCAGATTGTAAGAGAGTCCTAAGCGGTACTCCCAACAATTCACTCTGAATCGAACGATGCAGCGATTTTACATCAGAGCCGTCAAGCGTCACCTTGGCGGCTTTTGACGTATATGCCATGCCAATCAGCCCCGACAAGCGAATCCATTCCATTTTGCTAAGTGTCTGGACAATCGGCAGGATAGCGTCCACGGCTGTCTGTAATCGTTTCTCGCGTTCATCCATTTCCTCACCCCCTCTCAAGCTGACTTCTCTTTCTCGTCTTGGCTCTTCATGTAACACTATAAACTTACGTTTATGCAAGTTTTTCTGCAAAAAAAATATGGTCAGCTTCCTCGGTTGTGAGCATGAGAAATTTCCTTATCCTATGGATTTCTTCACGTGTAAAATCACTGATCCCGCTCATTTTCCGTGTAAGTGTTGCTGGGCTTACTTTGAGCATATTCGCCACAGCTCCAAGAGTCTTCCCTCTGCGTCTGACATAATATAAAAAGAGAACCTTGTCAAACACTGGACCACCTCCTAATCTTGCGTTTCCGTAAGTAGTATACCATCATTTTTATCAAAGTGCAATACGCCTTCGCAAGTTTTTTTGTGAATTTGTAAACTGTATTGCAAAAACGCAAGATACGCCTTATAATAAGACTGAGGTGCTGCTATATGAATGTAAAAGACATTATCAGAGAAAATAGGTTGGCACTAGGGCTTACAATGAAAGAAGTTGCCGACAAAGTTGGTGTAAGTGAAGCTACAATATCTCGTTGGGAGAGCGGCGAAATTGCCAATATGCGAAGAGGAGCTATTTTCGCACTTGCACAAGCACTCAGCATATCACCTAATAAGATAATGGGCTGGGACGAGCCAGTGAAACATAAAAGCCTCCCCTCCGATACCTACCGATATGTCCCCGCTTCGGTCGCTGCAGGAAGTCTCACCACCATCGAAGGGCTGACCGATCTGCCGCTCGTGACCGTTCCCGATTGTATGCTCGGGCGGTACGCACGTAATAAAAACATTCTGCTCATGCCCGTCAACGGCGAAAGCATGAACAATGTTATCTGTAACGGTGCGATTATTGCCGTACTCACAAAAGTCGAACTGCCGCAAATCAGAAACGGTGACATCGTAGTTGTCAGCAACAGCGGCGACTATACCGTCAAGCGATTTTTCAACGACAAAGAGCACCAAGAGTTCATCTTCCGTCCCGACAGCAGCGATATGTCCTATCGCGACATCATTTTCAGCTATGACAACTGCGAGGACTTGCAGCTCGTCGGCAAGGTCGTTATGTATAATGTGACGTTGTAAAATAACAATCTATTTTTTATAGAAAGGTGTATCTTTGATGAATACTTTTTTCACCGTTTTAGCTTTTGTTTCTCTTGCTTTGATTCCAATAAGTTTTGCATTTCTCATCTACGCCTTTTTTCGAAAAAAAGCATACCGTCCTCGTTTAATTTTCGTAGGATGTTCTATTGGGCTTCTGATTATTGCTACGATTGGCGGTACGCTTACCATGTCACCTGAGCAGCGCGCTGACATAGAGCAACAGCGCATCGCCAAACAAGCGCAAGAAGCGCAAGAGCACGCTGAGAAAGAAGCAAAGAAGGCACAAACTGCCACCGACAAGAAACAACAAGACGAGCAAAAAGCTGCTGAAAAGAAGCAGAAAGCAGAGCAGGACGCAAAGACGAAAGAGCAAGCTGCTGCCGATGCCGCCGCACAGAAAGTGTTTGACAACCAAGCAAAATACGAAAAATGGGTAAAAGAAAAAGGCATCATCGGAACAGTACCGGGGCTTGGCGATCGGATTGCAGAGTTTGAGAAAAAGCATAAGCTTTCACACGGATCCAGTATGCCGAAAGCCTATGATAATGATCGCTTTGTAGTTTTAGCTGATGATCGCATCGAACACATGACTATTGAGCATCTGAGAGGAAATAAAATCGATCCTGTAATTTCTCAAATGACTCCTGCTGACGGCAAAGAGATTTCAGCTTTCGTGGATGACTCTGATCCTCTTCTAGCAAAGCATATTTCCATCGGGCATAGCGATACTCTGGATATTGTGCTGCCAACCTGTAAGGGCTACTATACGCGAATGGATGTGTATGATGTTCCTACGGGAGATTATTTATACACGATTCTTTATACGGGGAACTACGACGATCCTGATACATTCTAAAACCCCCATTCGTAAAAGGACAAAGGAGGAATACCCCATGTTCAAGAAACTCGCACTTGCCACCGTCGCAGCTGTGGCTCTCACCATCGCCACGCCCGCGCTCGCCTCGGACTATCTCGCAAATACAAAGTCGGGCAAGTTCCACTTCGCCGACTGCCGCACCATCAAGCACCCTGACGCGCCATACTTCGTTCCCTACGATTCGCGCGACGAAGCGATCGCCGACGGCTATGAGCCTTGCGGCGTATGCGAGCCATAAAACAGCAGACAGACTCCCGTCTCTAAAGTCACCGATTTCGGCGACATCAACTGCATCGAATCCGACACGGTTAACCCCCTCGATTTCGACGGGTTTAGCTTGCACACAAACAACCGAATATGCTATACTATGGGTGGCAAACGTGATTATGCTCAAAGGCACACGAAAAGCCCCCAAGGCCGTAACTTGGGGGCTTTTCTATTCCCTTATTGCAGGCGGGCTTAATTCCTAGGCTCGTCGCCGTCGTGCTCCCTCTCATCGAGCCATTTGCTGATGCGATTGGCAATCACGCCAGCCATGATGGAGAGAAGGAATGTGAAGAGCGTCACCAGTACACCCCCTTTCCATTGCCATGTCTAGGGGCGGCAACGCATCAAGTATAGCATACTTCGCCGCAAAGATAAATCATACATAATCAGCATAAAAATCGACGTTTTTCTAAAAAACAGGAAATCACACAGCCACTATCACGTCACTCTATCACTATTCGCAAAGCGACCTTTGCAACTGAACATTTTGCCAATGCCGACAAAATGGCAGACCATTCCGTGCATGTGCACGATATAATATTCTAAAATAAAAAAAGTCGTCCACCATCGAGATCGTCGCCATCCTCATCAACGGCGATGCCACATTGAAGCACTTCTACCGCGACGTCGATTCCGTCACCCTCGCATCATCCAACACCAAGTACAAGCCTATGGTATATCACAAGGGCGACTGCGATGACATCCGCATCTTGGGCAAAGCCGTCGCGTATCTGCACGATTTAGAGTGATGATAGGTAATTTTGTGTATTCTAGCGTAGTTTTTGTCATTGCAACGTAAAATTTTTCGCCATACTTCTTGCAAAAAGCGGGGGTATCTGTTATCATAGGAACAGATAAGCTCCTCGGCGTGACGTAGTCACTACCTTGGACAACGATACCCCTGATGCCTATGGCGTTGGGGGTATTCGTCTTTTTAGAGGAGGTTCCACATGGCGGATAAGGCGTTCAAGACCTACACGGAGCAACGCAAAATTCTTGAGAGCAGAGGACTGATCATATCTCATCCACGTTCTTTCCGAAGCGTTATGCTTCGCGAGGGATACTACAACGTAATCAACGGCTACAAAAAGCATTTCCTCACGACAACAAGTCCAGATCAATATATAGCTCGAACTACGTTTGAACAGCTATATGCTCTGTATTCATTCGACCAAGAATTGCGGGCGCTGTTCATGTCGGCACTGATAAAGATAGAAAAACATATAAAAGCCCTTCTGGCGTATCACTTCTCGGAAAAGTACGGGCATGACGATAACGTTTACATGGATCTCAACAACTTCAACTGCGATACAATACGGAACAAGAAGAGAGCCCGGTCGCTTATCAACACTTTCAATCAAAATTTACTCTATTATGAACAGCGCGGTAATAGCGCGATCTGCCATTACCGTAACGTGCACGGATATGTTCCTTTATGGGTGGCAAACAGTATCCTCTCGTTCGGAACAATTCAGCACTTCTACGCGTCCCTGAAGCTTCCCGACCAACAAAACATCAGTTGTCACTTCAACTTACCCGCTTCCGATCTCAATGGCTTTCTTGGCTTCCTAAAAGCGTTTCGCAATATCTGTGCGCATGGTGGTCGTATCTACACATCGAATTACTCTGCCAGCCAATACGGTCCCTGGCTAAAATTTATCCCTGATACGCAGTACCACGTCGCGCTATGCCTTCCCCGAAACGCATCTGGGAACTTTCTCTACGGAAAATCTGATGTCCTCGCCTTGCTGATCGCCTTTCGTATTTTCTTGAAAAGATCTGATTTCACGCATATCCGCAAGGTCTTCCAGCAAAAATATCAAATCCTTCAGAAGATAGTGCCCGCAAGTATTATGACAAGCATCGACAAAGAGATGGGCTATCCGTATCACCTGCTCCCAGCTCTATCAAAATAACAGCCACAGCACACTCAATTAAACTGAGGGTGCAGACAAATTAAAAAGCCGCCCACCGTGCGCCAACACGACGAGCGGCAGGAACCGATATCATAATCAGAGGAGTGAGATTGTGAACAGCAACGAAATGACCTTAACGCAAAAACTTCTCGAAAAAAGCCAAGAGGCTTTTATCGTTGCGATCGAACTCTATAATAAACCTACCATTCGTTACAGAGTCGAAGGATTCAGCTTCTTTATCTGCAACGCGTGGGAGC
>ERZ773005.1274-NODE-1274-length-13675-cov-7.048972_pt1 | contig 13675 bp, 13 predicted proteins | sample MGYA00580666_ERZ773005 | MGnify/ENA primary metagenome ERZ773005 (study PRJEB29015, sample SAMEA2737999) | human oral metagenome | biome: human oral; feature: human-associated habitat; material: dental | place: China | collected 2061 ... | reverse complement strand
GTGCTCGCGTCGGCGGCCGGGCCGCCGTTGATGCGCCACAGGGGATGATCGATGTCGGTGGGGCTGGCCGGAACGTGCCCGCCCCACACGTAACCGTTGCGGTGGTGGTTCGCGTTCACCCGCGTGTGCATCAGGTCCACGCCCATCAGGTCCTGCGGATCCGTGATCGGCCTGTCGTAGGAACCCGTCGCGTCCGGCGGGAGGTAGCGCCTGGCCACCTGGTGCGAGGCCAGCGCGCGCCTGCGCATCGCCTCCTCCGTGTCCGGATCGGCGTAGCCGTCCGGGTACAGGGACTTGTCGGAGCGCAGCGGGGCCCGCCCGTAGTCGTCGGCGGCGCTGCGACCGTAGACCCCCGCGTCGTGGGGCGAGTACTGGACGTGGCCTCGACCGAGGTTCTCCTTGGTGCTCGGGGGAAGCGGAGCAGAAGGAACATCGATGCTGCCGTAATCGGTGTTGGGGCCTGCCTGCGTGAGGTCTCCGATGCCCCCGCCGAGTTCGCCCGTCGCGGCGTTGACGCGCTTGAGGATCTCGGCTGCGGCCGCCTCGCGCTGCGCGTTCGCCTGGGCCTCCACCGCGTTGACGTAGGCCACCCCGGTCGCGAGCACGGCCGAGGCGACAAGCCCCGGAACGGGCGCAAGCACGGGCGCGAAGGGCAGCGACACCGTGGCGGCGCTGCGCAGAGCCTCCGTCTTGGCGTCGAGGAGGGTGGGGGAGAGCTGCCTCGCGTCCGCCTTCGCCTGCGCGACGGCCTGTCGGGCCGCCACGTAGTGGGTGATTCCGCGCATGTAGTAGTCCCGCTTGGACTCGAGTCGGGCAACCGTCTGATCTGCCCACGCCTTCAGGGCATCCCCGGTCTGCCCGGTGAAGCCCTGGTGCTGCTGGAAGTGTCGCACCCGATCGATCGCATCCTCGAAGCCGCGCAGAACGCGCCGGTGCTCGCTGTCCCACGCGCTCAGCTCCTCAGTGTGGTCCGCCTGCGCGGCGAACGTCATCACTCGGTCGTACATCGGTGAAGAAACCATGATCGTCGTTCTCCTGTCGCTCAGAACTCGGGCATCTGGCCGGCCGGGGCGGGCGCGTCCGCAGGCTGCGCGCTCGGGGCAGCCGGGGCGGAGGGGGAAGCCCCGGTGCCCGACGCACTGGGAGCCGAAGCAACGGCACCTGACGTGCTGGTCCCCGACGCGCTGGGAGCCGCCGGGGCGGAGGACGCAGTGGTTGCCGCCGGATCGGACTGAAGGGCGTGGTTGATTGCCTCAAGCACCGCCGCGTTGCCCTCCTCGGTGTTCTCGGCCTTCTTCTCTGCGATCGACAGATTCGTGCGGAAGGTATCGAAGATGTCCTTCTCGTCCGTGAGCATGTCGTTGACCGAATCGAAGAACGCCACGGTTCTGCGCCGGAAGTCCTGCGTCCCCGGCTCGCTTGGCCACCGCGTCTGCGTTTGAGCGCTATTGAGCTGGTGAGTTGCTTCGTTGGAACGGGAGAGTGCAGCTCCCCCATCCTCCATGTCCCCGTGCGTTTGCGCGTGGGAACTGCTATTAAAACCGTAGTCGGCCATGAGCATGCTTCCTGCCGTCGACCGGCGCGTCAAGAGGCGGCGCGCGGGTCAGAGTTCTTGCGTTAGTCACCAAGTGTATGGATCCGACCCGGCGGGGGCAAACACGCCCCCTGTCTTTCGGTGTGCGAGCCTCAAGCTTCCTGCGGGGGTGTCGAGCAATCTCGCGAGTCTCCGGACCTCAACGCGCCGCGAACACGAGCGGGCGGCTCCGTGAGGGGTGAGAGGCGTGTGCATTCCGGGTGAGTGTGACACTTCATCGACCGACGGCACCAGAGGGCAATGGGCCTCAAGGGCAATGGGCACGCCGGGTGATGGGTCCACGGGGTGATGGCGGGGCACGTGCCGACCGCGCGGCCGAGTGCGGCCGTTGCGTCGGCCCCCGCCCGTCCGCTTCGTTGCTCCAACAGCTTCGTAGGACAACCGGGCCGCCCCTGTCTCGCTGATTTGGGGGCTGGTTGAAACCCAGGCCACCCGTGTCGTGCTGTTTTGGGGGTTGGTTGAAACCTGGGCCGCCCCTGTCGTGCTGTTTTGGGGGCTGGTTGAAACCTGGGCCGCCCCTGTCTTGCCGTTTCGGGGGCCGAATGAAACCGAGACCGCCCTGGCCTGACGAGAAACGTCCATAATCGGCGTTTTCTGCGAAGCAGGGGTGGTCTCGGTTTCATGTTCCGCTTCTCTCCGCTCCACGGTTGTCTCCCACCCGCGGGCGGGGGCGGTCCCGGTTTCACCGCCCTCCTGCCCGTGGCGGGGAAGTCCTGGGGGCGATCGGCTGGGGTGGTCTGGGTTTCATGTTCCGCTTCCCTCCGTCCCACGGTTGCCTCCTACCCGCGGGCGGGGGTGGTCTCGGTTTCATGTTCTGCTTCCCTCCGCCCCATGGTTGCCTCCCACCCGCGGGCGGGGGCGGCCCCGGTTTCACACCCCGCTTCCCGCCACGCCCACCGACAGCAGGGACGCTCACTCCCACGACGGGCGCAACCGAGACCATCCAGGGCCAACTTTCCTCGCACATGTCCTATGACAGCGGTCGCAAGAACCTCAACTCTCCGAGAGCGAGGCCACGATTTACGACAGAGAATCGTTGCGCAAATTGGGTGCCCGGGAGGTTCTCGGATGCGCCGGTTTTCCCGAAATACAGCCAAAAAGTAACGTAGGTCGCCGACTGAGGGTTACCTGGCTAGGCTTTCTCGCGGAAGTGAGGTGCCGTGCACGCCTCACCCGCCTATGCACATTCGCGCGGACGAACCCGCGCGCCCACACTACGGAGGAACGCGGTGGCATCCACCATGCCTGGCGACATGAGCGCCGACGTTGTCGTCGTCGGCGCGGGCCCCGGCGGCTCCTCCACCGCCTATCACCTCGCCCAAGCGGGCCTCGACGTCATCCTCCTCGAAAAAAACACCTTCCCCCGCGACAAGATCTGCGGCGACGGGCTCACCCCCGCTGCCGTCCACGAACTCATCGCCATGGGTGTGGACACCACCGGGTGGATGCGCAACCGAGGCCTCACCGTCATCGGCGGTGGACACACCGTCCACATGGACTGGCCCGACCAGAAGTCCCTGCCCGGATACGGCATGACGCGCGCCCGCACCGACCTCGACCACGCCCTCGCCCGCCGCGCCCAGGAAGCCGGAGCGCGCCTGTACGAAGGCGTCACCGTCACCGGAGCCATCCAAGACGGTTCCGGCCGCGTTACCGGCGTCACCGCCAAGAGCGGGCGCGGGAAGAACGCCACCGCCCTCACCGTGCGGGCCTCCATCACCGTCGACGCCGGGGGAGTGGCCGCCCGACTGGCCACCGGCCTCGGCATCGACAAGAAGATGAACCGCCCCATGGGCGTCGCCGCCCGCGCCTACTTCCGCAGCCCTCGCGGGGACGAAGAATGGATGGAATCCCACCTCGAACTGTGGAGCGGCACCCCCGGAGCCTCCGATCTGCTTCCCGGATACGGGTGGATCTTCCCCATGGGCGAGGGGGTCGTCAACGTCGGCCTGGGCTCCGTCGCCTCCCGCGCCGGCGCCACCAACCTGCCCTACCGCGACGTCTTCAAGGCGTGGACCGCCAACCTGCCGGGCGAATGGGGATTCACCCCCGACAACCAGATCGGACCCCTGCGCTCCGCCGCCCTGCCCATGAGCTTCAACCGCAAGCCCCACTACACCCAGGGCCTCGTCCTCGTCGGAGATGCCGGCGGCATGGTCTCCCCCTACAACGGAGAAGGCATTGCCCCCGCCATGAAGGCGGGACGCTACGCCGCCTCGTGCATCGCCCAAGCCCTGCGCCGCGCACATCGCGCCGGCATCGACCGGGCCATGAGCGAATACCCCCACATGCTCCGCGACGAATACGGGGGCTACTACCAGCTCGGCCGCATCTTCGTCGCACTCATCGAAAACCCGACAATCATGCGCACCTGCACGAACGTCGGACTGCCCATGCCGCGCCTCATGACGCTCGTCCACAAGCTCCTCTCGGACGGGTACGAGAGGAGCGGCGGCGATTTCGACGACCAACTCATCACAACGCTGACCAAGGTGGTGCGCCCCGCATGAGCACCGCCAACCACAACCGGGAGGAACGATGACGAATCCCTACGTGCCGCTGCTCATCATGTCGGCAGCCGCCCTCGTGCTGGCATTCGGAGGCCTGGGCGCCTCCGCGATCCTGGGCCCCACCAAGAAGTCCAAGACCAAGGCCGACAACTACGAGTGCGGGATCCAACCCACCAGCGCCCACCTCACCGATGGCCGTTTCCCGGTGCGCTACTACCTGGTCGCCATGACCTTCATCATCTTCGACATCGAAGTTGTCTTCATGTACCCGTGGGCCGTCAGCTTCAACCAGCTCGGCCTCTTCGGCCTGATCGTCATGATGAGCTTCCTCGTCACCCTGTGCGTCCCCTACGCCTACGAATGGCGACGCGGCGGCCTGGACTACTGAGAAGAAGAGTAAGGAAGAAACAAGTGGGACTGGAAGAATCCCTGCCTGCGGGCATCGCGCTCACCAGCGTTGAGAAAGTCCTCGGCCTCGCACGCAAGTACAGCCAGTGGCCCGTCACCATGGGCCTGGCGTGCTGCGCCATCGAAATGATGGCCGCCGGAACCCCCCGATTCGACATGGCGCGCTTCGGCCTCGAGGTCTTCCGCGCCTCCCCGCGGCACTCCGACATGATGATCGTCTCGGGCCGCGTCTCCCACAAGATGGCCCCCATCATCCGACGCGTCTACGACTCCATGCCCGAACCCAAGTGGGTCATCTCCATGGGCGCCTGCGCGTCCTCCGGCGGCGTCTTCAACAACTACGCCGTCGTCCAGGGCTGCGACCACATCGTCCCCGTCGACGTCTACCTGCCCGGCTGCCCGCCGCGCCCCGAGGCCCTCATCCACGCGGTTCTCGTCCTGCGCGAGCAGATCGGCAAGGAACCCCTGGGCGTCCACCGCCGCGAGATCGCCCGCAAAGCCGAGCAGGCCGCCCTCGAAGCCACGCCCACCCACCAGATGAAGGGACTCCTGGCATGAGCGACCTGTCGATCCCCGAGGACAACGCGCCCGCCCAGAACGACGCGACTCCGGTTCAGCGCGGCTTCGCCCTGCCCGAGCCCATCGCCCACCGCGAAGGCCTCTTCGGCGCGGGCACCGACTCCTCCACCTCCGGCTTTGCCGGACTCGTCACCGACTCCTTCCTGCCCGGCGAGGCCTTGCGCCCCTACGGCTCCTGGTTCGACCAGGTCGTCGACGTCCTCGAAGAGCTCATCGCGGCCGACGGCCTGAAGGTGTCCGACGTCATCGAAAAGGTCACCGTCGATCGCGGACAGCTCGGTATCTTCGTCGCCCGCGAGCACATCGTGCGCGTCGCCTCCTACCTGCGCGACGACCCCGACCTGCGTTTCGAAATGTGCCTGGGAACCAACGGCGTCCACTACCCCCTCGACAAGGGGCGCGAGCTGCACGCCATCTACCCCCTGTACTCGATCACGCACAACCGTCTGATCCGCCTCGAAGTCACCTGCCCCGACTCCGACCCGCGCATCCCCTCCATCGTCTCGGTCTACCCGGCCAACGACTGGCAGGAACGCGAAACCTGGGACCTCATCGGCATCATCTTCACGGGGCACCCCTCCCTGACGCGCACCGCGATGCCCGACGACTGGGTCGGACACCCCCAGCGCAAGGACTACCCCCTGGGCGGCATTCCCGTCGAATTCAAGGGCGCCGTCACGGCCTCCGCCGACGTCCGTAGGAGTGTGAACTGATGACCAACGCCTTCCGCGCGCCCGTCGGCGCGAGCGACCTGCCCCTCGAGGACATCCCCGAGGTCCTCACACAGGGCGGCGACTGGGACGACGTCCTGCACGAGATCGAGGCCATCACCTCCGAACGCATCGTCGTCAACCTCGGCCCCGTCCACCCCTCCACCCACGGCGTGCTGCGCCTCATCCTCGAGCTCGACGGCGAAAAGGTCCGCGAGACCCGCGTCGACACCGGCTACCTGCACACCGGCATCGAGAAGAACATGGAGTACCGCACGTGGACCCAGGGCGTGGCATACTGCACGCGCATGGACTACGTCGCCCCCTTCTTCCAGGAGGCCGCCTACTGCCTCGGCGTCGAGAAACTGCTCGGCATCACCGAGGACGTGCCCGAACGCGCCAGCCTCATCCGCGTGCTCATGATGGAGCTGTGCCGCATCGCCTCCCACCTGGTCGCCATCGGCTCGACCGGCAACGAGATGGGTGCCACCACGATCATGACGATCGGCTTTCGCGCCCGCGAGGAGATCCTGCGCGTCTTCGAACGCATCTCCGGCCTGCGCATGAACCACGAGTACATTCGCCCCGGCGGCGTCGTCCAGGACATCGGCGAGGGCACCACGGACTACATCCGCGACCGCCTGCGCCGCGCCCGCAAGGACATCGGCGAGCTCCAGGACATCCTGGTGGAGAACCCGATCTTCAAGAAGCGCCTGTGCGACGTGGCCGTCATGCCGCTGAGCGCCCTCATGGCGCTGGGCACCACCGGGCCGGGCGTGCGCGCCGCCGGACTGCCCCTGGACCTGCGCAAGTCCCAGCCCTACTGCGGCTACGAGAACTTCGAGTTCGATGTTCCCACCCGCGACAAGTCGGACGTCTACAACCGCACGATGGTCCGCTTCGACGAGTGCTACGAATCCATGCGCATCGTGTGGCAGGTCCTGGCCAAGCTCGACGAATGCGAGGGGGCGCCCACCATGGTCGCCGACCCCGAGATCGCCTGGCCCGCCCGACTGGCGGTCGCCACCGACGGCCAGGGCACCAGCGCCGACCACGTCCGCGAGATCATGGGGGAGTCCATGGAATCCCTCATCCACCACTTCAAGCTCGTCACGGAGGGCTTCCACGTGCCCGCCGGCCAGGTCTACCAGACCGTCGAGCACGCGAAGGGAATCCTCGGCGTCCACCTGGTCTCCGACGGCGGAACCCGCCCGTTCCGAGCCCACTTCCGCGACCCCTCCTTCGCCAACCTGCAATCGCTGGCCATGATGACCGAAGGCGGCCAGCTGGCCGACGTGGTCGTCTCCCTGGCCGCTATCGACCCCGTTCTCGGAGGCGTTGACCGATGAGCTACACACCCGACACCCTGGCGCGCCTGCAGGCAGACGCCGCCCAGATCATCACCCGCTACCCGCAGGGCCACGCCCGCAGCGCCCTGCTGCCGATGCTCCACCTGATCCAGTCGGTTGACGGCTACGTCAGCCCCGACGGCATCGACTTCATCAGCGCCACCCTGGAGCTGCCGCGCGCCGAGATCAGCGCGGTCGCCACCTTCTACACCCAGTACAAGCGCCACCCCACCGGCGACTACCTCGTGGGCGTGTGCACGAACGCGCTGTGCGCCGTCATGGGCGGGGACGAGATCTGGGAGAAGGTCTCCGACAAGGTCGGCGTCGGAAGCGACGAGACCAGCGCGGATGGCCGCATCACCCTCGAACGCATCGAGTGCAACGCCGCGTGCGACTACGCGCCCGTCGTCATGGTCAACTGGGAGTTCTTCGACAACCAGACGCCGGAGTCGGCCGCGGCGATGATCGACGACATCCAGGCGGGCCGCGACATCCACCCGACCCGTGGCCCCGTCGTCGCCCCGACCTTCAAGGAGAACGAGCGCGTCCTGGCGGGCTTCCTCGACGGCCACGAGGACGAGGGACCCTCCGCCGGCCAATCCACCCTGCTGGGCCGACGCATCGCCGAGGAGCACGGCTGGACCGAACCGGTTGCACTCGGCGCCGCCGAGGCCACCGACCCGAAGGGAGAGGACGCGAAGTGAGCACCGCATACGCTGCGCCCGGGCCGCTGACCCCGATCATCACCAACGGGTGGGGCGAGGAACGCTCCTGGACCCTGGACTCCTACCGCGCGCGCGGAGGCTACCTGGGCCTCGAGAAGGCGCGCGCCATGGACCCCGCCGACATCGTCGCCGCCGTCAAGGACTCGGGCCTGCGAGGCCGAGGAGGCGCAGGCTTCCCCTCGGGCCTCAAGTGGTCCTTCCTGCCCCCCGCCGACGGAGGCCCCCGATACCTCGTCGTCAACGCGGATGAGTCCGAGCCGGGAACCTGCAAGGACATCCCGCTCATCATGGGTAACCCGCACGTCCTCATCGAGGGCATCGCGATCACGTCGCGGGCGATCGGCTGCGACCACGCGTTCGTCTACCTGCGCGGCGAGGTCACGCACGTGTACCGCCGCCTCCTCAGCGCCGTGCGCGAGGCCACCGAAGCGGGCGTGCTCGGCGATCTGCGCATCACCGCCCACGCGGGCGCGGGCGCCTACATCTGCGGCGAGGAAACCGCGCTCCTCGACTCGCTCGAGGGACGCCGCGGTCACCCGCGCCTCAAGCCCCCCTTCCCCGCGGTCGCAGGCCTGTACGCCCGTCCCACGGTCGTCAACAACGTCGAGACCATCGCTCAGGTGGCGGGCATCTTCCGCAACTCGCCGCAGTGGTTTGCGTCGATGGGCACCGAGAAGTCCAAGGGCCACGGAATCTTCTCCGTCTCCGGCCACGTCGCCAACCCCGGCCAGTTCGAGGCCCCCTTCGGCATCACGATGCGCGAACTCATCGATATGGCGGGCGGTATCCGCGAGGGGCACACGCTGAAGTTCTGGACGCCCGGCGGCTCCTCGACCCCGATCTTCACGCAGGACGAGCTCGACACCCCGCTCGACTACGAGTCCGTGGGCGCGGCCGGGTCCATGCTCGGCACCCGCGCCCTGCAGGTGTTCGACGAGACCGTCTCGGTGGTGCGCGTCATCACCCGGTGGTCCGAGTTCTATCAGCACGAGTCCTGCGGCAAGTGCACGCCCTGCCGCGAGGGGACCTACTGGATGAAGCAGATCATGCTGCGCCTTGAGCGGGGTGAAGGCCGCCCCGGCGACGTCGACCTGCTCGACGAGATCGCTCACAACATCGCTGGCCGCAGCTTCTGCCCGCTGGGTGATGCCGCAGCAACCCCGATTATGTCGGGCATCAAGCGCTTCCGCGACGAGTTCGAAGCCGGGCTGACCACGCCCGCCCGCGAGCTTTTCCCCTACGAGGCGTCCGCTAACTACGCGCGAGGAGGTGGCCGATGAGCGACGCTGCCAACATGATCGACGTCACCATCGACGACGTTCAGGTTTCAGTCCCCCAGGGCACGCTCGTGATCCGCGCCGCCGAGCAGGCGGGCATCCGGATCCCGCGCTTCTGCGACCACCCGCTGCTGGCCCCGGTCGCCGCGTGCCGCCAGTGCCTGGTCGAGGTCGGCATGCCCGACCGCAACACGGGCGAGCTGCGCTTCATGCCCAAGCCCCAGCCCTCCTGCGCGCAGACCGTCACCCCCGGCATGGTCGTCAAGACCCAGCACACCTCCGAGGTATCCAAGCGCGCCCAGCACGGCGTCATGGAGTTCCTGCTCATCAACCACCCGCTGGACTGCCCCGTGTGCGATAAGGGCGGCGAGTGCCCCCTGCAGAACCAGGCGATGAGCGATGGGCGCGCCACCTCCCGCTTCACGGACGCCAAGCGCACCTTCAAGAAGCCACTTCGCCTCACCTCCCAGATCCTCCTGGATCGCGAGCGCTGCATCCTGTGCCAGCGCTGCGTGCGCTTCGGCAAGGAGATCTCCGGCGACGTGTTCATGGACCTGCAGGGCCGCGGCGGCGGCAGCGCCCCCACCGACGATCACTCCTTCATGGGTGAGCAGGTCGGAGGCTTCGACACGACCACCCTGGACTTCTTTGACCCGACGGCCGTTGATGCCTCAACGTCGACGCTGTCCTCGCCCTTCGGCACCGACGCGATCGTGGGCTCCCTGAACGAGGGCGAGCTCTGCGTTGCCGAACGCGACGTGTCGGGCCGCGCATTCGCCTCCTACTTCTCGGGCAACATCATCCAGATCTGCCCGGTCGGTGCCCTCACCGCCGCCTCCTACCGTTTCCGAGCCCGCCCCTTCGACCTCGTCTCCACGGCCGCCGTCACCGAGCACGACGCCTCCGGGTCGGCGATCCGCCAGGATATTCGCCGCGGCGAGGTCGTTCGCCGGATGAGCGGCAACGACCCCGAGGTCAACGAGGAGTGGATTACCGACAAGGACCGCTTCGCCTTCGAATGGGACAAGGTTGACCGCCTGACGGTCCCGCTTGTGCGCGAGAAGGGCGAGCTGGTTCCCACCTCCTGGTCCGACGCGCTGGACCGCGTGCGCGAGGGCCTTGAGCAGGCGGGTTCGTCCGTGGGCTTCCTGCCCGGCGGGCACCTGACCTTCGAGGACGCGTGGGCGTGGTCCAAGTTCGCCCGCACGGTCGTGGGCAGCGACTCCATCGACTTCCGCTCCCGCCCCTCCAGCGAGGAGGAGCGCTCCTTCCTGGCCTCCCACGTGGCCGGGACCGGCCTGGCCACCACGTACGCGGACCTCGAGAGCGCCGGACAGGTTCTCCTCGTCGCCCTCGAACCCGAGGACGAGTGCGGCGCCATGTTCCTGCGCCTGCGCAAGGGAGTGCGCAAGTCCGGTCTCTCGGTCGCCTCGATCGCGCCCTTCACCTCGGCGGGATCGCGCAAGATGAACGCCCGAGTCCTGCACGCGGCCCCCGGCGCCGAACCCGCGCTCGTGGACGAGATCCGCGTCGGCGGACGATTCGACGACCTCGCCGGTGCCCTCGCCGACGGCATCGTTCTTGAGCTTGTTCCGCTTGCCTTACGGCTTGCTTTTTCGTCATATTGTGCTGATCGTAAAAAACGGTCATTGCTCCGACTTGTACTTTGTTCACATAACCACCTCACAAAAGAAAGATTATCAAATCACCGACAAGAAACATATTACATCATCGCATATATCTTGTCAACTACTTTTTCGAAGAAAGTTTATAAAAACCCATAAAATTTATTTCATCGTTATAGTGATGTATACGCATTTATTCGCTTCTACTTCAACTTTTACGGATAATTTTTCATTTTCAACACCGATATGGTTATCATCGTAGTTGCTTTCTTTCCTGGTACGCGCGTCCTCTCCGCTGCACTCAAGTACGCCTCTAAGCCACTTAGACACATCCCTTTTTGTATTCGCCCTGACGGAAGGAGCAAAGACCAAGCTCCATAACCCGTTCTCATTGACATAGGTATCTAACCCAACTACTCTTTGATCTTCCTTTGCAACATAACGCCGGATCGTATCTTTTGGGGAACGAAAGCCGATAATACAACACAAATCAAAAGCATCATACCATCCGTTTTCTCCATGAAGCTCCTTGCCTTTGTAAGTATGGATCAATATACATCGCTTCCCTTCTGTCTAGTCAGTTCCTCGAACAAAGACGGCTGCAAGCAAAACAAAAAATCACGATAACTCTCGTCTAAAGATACCACATCAGCGTAGTCCTGTTGGAAAAATCCATGTAGCCATCCATAATTTCTGTCAGATACCTCTCGAATCGGATAAGAATTGCTTCCCGCGTCTACAACAGAACCAGAAACAGTTGCACCGTTCTTCACTATGTCATAGAACACATTTTCGTTCATCACATAGCAAAAGCCAGTAATGTATAGTATTTTTTTCTCTCCGATGAGAGATCGTATACGCTCAAATGACATACGCTTCTTATTCTCTACCTTGCGTTCTTTGCCTAACACAGTCACACGCAGGTCGCTGTCCGCTCCCTCTCGTACCTTTTTGTATGCTCCGGAACCTTCGATAATACGTGCTTCTAACCCATGACGTTGAAAATGTAGCAATAACTTCTGTTCCGATTTCTTGCCTTTGTTTTTGTTGCTCCTGCCGATTGCTGATCGCGATTCAGACTTCTTACGATCAAATTTGTTGTATTCTTTGCACTTCCGGCACTCTCCACGCTTCTCTGCCGATTTACAATATTTCTTAACTACGCACTCGATTTTGCATCTCCACCCTTCTTAGCTCTCTTTGTAGCTCTCTTATGTCACGTTGATACGACTTTGCCGTGCGCTGCCAGTGGTCGCATTGTCTCCGTAGTTGCTGTAAGTACGTCTTGTCTTTTGACAACCAACCCTTTTGAGCTTCGCGACTTAGACTACGCAATACATACATGACCATATTATCTACGGCTTTTCGTTTCTCTGCTCTTTTTACGCATCGAAGAGATGTTCCTACAAGCACTCCTATGCCCTTTGGAATATCTTTCTTAACAACATCGTATAAGCCGTTCGGAAACACATAATAGTTGTAGTCACCAACGAAATTATGACCGTGTTTGCTGTAAAAGTCTGACTTCGATACCTTTATCTCGAAACACTTAACTACGCCTTTCCAGTTGACTTTCACGAAGTCTACTCTGCGTCTACCGTGCCAACCAACAGTGACCTCGGGACATCCGAAGCCACCGTTAGCACGCACTTCTGCCATTAAGGCATCTTCAAGCTCTTTTGTTTCTGCTGTCTTTATGAATCATCACCACAACTTCCTGCCACGAATCTTGTAACTCATTTCACCAAGAGTTTTGCAGCCGAGTTTTATGATGTCGGAATAATCTTCCTTCTTCTTGCTTCTGCTGTCTTTCTTGTTGTAGTTCCTTCTTGCGTCCCCACCATTAGCGATGATCTTCTTCCGGATGAAGTCTAACCCGCGCTGCTTGACGTAAGTCGTTCCACTCACGATGCTGTTCTCGTCTACCATGTAATAGTTTTCGACCAACTTAAAGTAACCCGCATCTACATACTGCTGATAAGGATGGTTGAACTCGTCAAGGATTCCCCACTCACGGAGCTTCTTAAACAAGTTATTGCGCCCCATGCCCATGTCAAGCGTCTTGGCTACTTGCGCCATGTTGAAAAGAGACTCCGAATCGGCAACAGCGTCATAGAAATCTGCCTTTGGTTTCAGCGTCTTGATTTCCTTGTCTTTTTCTTCCAAAAGTTTTTGTGCTGCAAATAGTCCTTGAATAACCTGCTCTTCCATAGTGGAAATCTGATAACGCCCAGTCTTGCGGATGGCAGGCAGAACTTCCGACGTAACCCAATGCTTGAACTTCTTTGCGGAAGGGAGCTTCGAGGAAAGAATGAGCGAATACATTCCCGATTCGTTGATGACGGTCAATCCCTGCTTTCCTCTAAGGGTGTCGCATTTTGCTACCCCCTTATCTTCCGTGTCAACACGCTTTGCTAACGCATCACGGGGATTGCTGTAGCCGAGAATATTCGCCACATCCTTGCCGATGAACCACGGCTCTCCATTCCACATAACCGTCCGCACCTTACCGAAATCAGCGTTCTCAAATACTTGAATCTCATTCATATTTTTATCTCCCTTTCTCGTCATGAATCTTCTCACCGACATCGCACCACTTCCACACAGCACAGAAATCCTTACATTTTCTACCACCCCAGCTTTCCCGATATGAACACGGTGGCGGCAACGTGTTGCTGTTTACCGCATCTATCAAACGATTCGCCTTTGTCAAGAAGAATCGCTGAATCCATCTATCACTGATCTTATGAATCCTTACGAGCTGCATATTAGTGGTCACGCCTCTATCCCGTGCGCTGAACGTACCTGCGTCGCGTGTAAAAATTTCCACCTGCATATCATCTACAGGGTAGCCCGCGTGTTCTATCATGATCCGATAAGCATTAAGCTGGACAGCTA
>ERZ773005.1272-NODE-1272-length-13696-cov-7.230262_pt1 | contig 13696 bp, 13 predicted proteins | sample MGYA00580666_ERZ773005 | MGnify/ENA primary metagenome ERZ773005 (study PRJEB29015, sample SAMEA2737999) | human oral metagenome | biome: human oral; feature: human-associated habitat; material: dental | place: China | collected 2061 ... | reverse complement strand
CCGGTGGCGCCGGACAGGTTGCGCGGCTGGTAGCCGTCACGACCCTTGGAGACGCCCGGGATGGTGACCCAGTCGAAGCCCTCGGGCAGGGGGAAGCGTGATGCGGGTGCCAGCCCGGTGACCAGGAGCCCCGCGACGTCGGCGGCGGCGTTCGCGAGCCCCACGCGATCCGTGGGGGAGAGACGATCAAGGTGCGCGCGGAAACTCTCGAGCGCGCGGATCCGATCTTCCCACAGCGGCCCATCGTAGGGCGCGTGCTTCGGGTAGCGGCCCTTCCATGCCTCGACGGCCTCGAGCGCGCTCGTCGGAGTGTCCTCCCACCGCGTGCGCAGCTGAGTGAGAGTGAGGTCGCGGGCGATCCTGCCTCCGCCCCACCACCGTGTCTGCTGTCCGTCCTCGGTGCGTAGCGCAGCGGAATATCCGACTACGATGTCGGTGCAGCCGCGCGCGAACCTGGGGTGCAGACGCACCCCGAGGCGTCGCGCTCGACGCACGAAATCGGCCTCGCTCGCTGACGCCGTCGCAGCCGTGCGCAAACGTTCCTCAAGGACCGAGCGGTCCGTGCGTGAGGCGCCCGCGCGCTTCGCGGCGTTCTGTGCGGCCGCGCTATCACACCTCGAGCCGCGGCCGCGCTCGCGTGACTCCACCACCAGGAGTCCATAGCGGTGCTCGAGCACGTTGCAAGCGCGCTGGGCTTTGCGTTGGTCGTACCACGGGCTCCACTTCGTGCCATCCTCACGTACAACGTTCGCCGCGATGTGGATGTGGTCCCCGCCGTTTTTCGCACTGCCGTGATGGATGGCAACCCACCGGCACGATGCTTTCCCGTCTGACCCCGTGAAGCCCATCTCGTCCATGAAGTCCGAGGCGATGCGGCCCCAGACCTCATCCCCAAGCGCGGCTTCCTCTGGAGACAGGGAGAGCGAACAGTGCCAGACATGGTTGGCCTCGATCTCGCCATTCCACTCCACCACTCCGGTGGCCGGATTGAAGCGACGCACCTTGCCTGTGGGGAAGGTGCCTGTCTCGTGCATATACGCGTCTAGGCGCGTCGCGATCTCACTGGCCTGCGAGACGCTGATCGTCTCCCAGTCACCCCACTTGCGCACGATGTCACGCGAGCCCGCGATCACGTGCGGATTCTCGTGCTCATTGGCGCGCCCTGGCCCCACCAGGTAGCGCATGAGCCCCCCGGTATCCCCGCCCGTGACGATGTTAGGAATCATCGCCGAACCCCATCGAGCCTGGCGTTGATGTCTTCGATCGTATCGGCCACGCTCGACACGACAGACGCAAAATCCTCGGGAACCTCGCGCATCGCGTTCGCATGGTGGGCAACTTGATTCAAATTTGTCATCGCGCCCTCAAGCTGACGCCGATAGGCGCGAAGAAGCTCAATCAACTCCTCCGCATGAGGCGCCCCAGCAACCCCATCCGAGGCGGTAACCGGATGCAGCGCAGCCTCTACCACAAACCGCGACATCGACACGCCACGAAGACGGGCACCCTCCTCAATGAGAGCGCGCTCCGATGCCGTCAACGACACAAGCAATCGAGACCGCTGAACCCCACGTACCGACCGCCGCGCCCTGCGAGCCATCCGAGAATGCGACACCGCTTCACTACTCATCTGGCTCGCCCTCCTCACATGTTCTTCAGGCCAGCGCAGCGATCCTCTGGACCACACATCTAGTGTGCCACGTGACGCCATATGCGTCGCGCCAAAAGCTTAATACCGATATCGGTATTATACAGCTTGCTACGCGAATCTCAGGTAATGGGATACAGTGCAGACCGCGCATGACAACGCAAGGACACAACCTTGACGTTCGCACCCGAAAACTCAGCCCAGTTTCTTCGTTCCGGGCGGACCACGACAGTGGTTCGTCCGGGCCCTCGACGCTTACGCTCCGCGCTCTTTCGTGCCGATCTTTGCGTGCTTTGCCGACGCTTTTGTTGCCTTCGCATCGCTCGAGTGAACAGACGAAACGCTGGGAGACAACACGGGCCCGATGCGCTCATGTCGTTTTGGTTTGGTTGGGGTGGGGCCGTGCCCCCAATGGAGGGGGCACGGCTGCCGCGTCGCCCCGCTCATTCGCCCGGCCCGCAGGAGCTTCCTTGCGTCCTTATCCTCCTTGTGCGCGCACAGCGACACGGCACTAGTACCCGGTGCCACACCCGGTGGTGCCACTAATCGAAGGGACACACATGGATCCTCTACACAAGCTGCTCAAGAAAGACGAAGACCGGGAGGCAGCGGTTCGTGCACTCGGTGATGCTCACAGCACCCTCGACGAAACCATCGCGGCCTATCGCAGCGCATTCAAGGCAGCCACCTCAATCGGCTGGCCCAAAGCCGACCTCACCAAGGCCGGCTTCCCCGACCCAATCCGCCTCCCCAAGACCTCGGGACGTACCCCGGACGCCGAAGCCTGACGACTCACTCAACTTCTGAAAGGACACATCAATGAACAGCGTCATTCTCTTCCACATCGCATGCGGTATCGTCATCGCTCTCGCCGGATGCTTGATCACCAGAATTCCAGCGATGCGCTCCGAGCACAGTTCGGGATCCGTATTGCAGCACTCCCTTTCCGCCACGATCTACCAGGTCGTCGGTATCGGCATCTTCCTCGCAGTGGCTACAGCCATCTACGTTGGCGCAACCTACCTTGCCGCCCACAGTCCCGACGACAGCAACTACAGGGCGCTCACATGCGTCACCGGCGCCCTACTCGTCATCGTCGCCTGCATACGCGTGATGACCACACGAGGCCCTCGCCGAATCATCGGAACAAACACACTCACCGTTGTTGTTCTCGGGCTCGTCCTCTTCATCAGCGGCCCAACCCTCCCGTGACTAGATGGTGGGGTGGCAGACCGGTGGGCTGCCACCCCACCGCCCATCGCAGGCTAAACTAGACACACGAGCAGGCCGCCAGATCGCAGTCACGAGAGGGGATTGTCATGAGTGGGCGGATCACATACCGCGATACAAAACCCTTCTGCATTCCCGCGTCGCTCGATGAGCTCACGGGTCCCTCAACGGGCATCGTGCATCTCCCCGTGCGCTTGAGCTGGGCGCCAGGGGACGGCTCCTTTAACCTCGATGACGATGGCGAGCGAACGACGGTCTACCAATGCGTCATCGGTGAGGGCAGCGTGGAAGACCAATGCCGTTACCTTAACCGCGACATCCTTACCGACATGTGGCCGACGCTGCGCCTTGACCTTGCGATCACGGCCGCCTGGGAAAACCGCTTCACGGCGTTGCGTGGGAGGAACAAATGGCTCGCTCTGTACAGCAGACGCAACGCCAGCTAATCGCATGCGCGCTCGAGGTCCTCGCAGACGCGGACTTCGCCCTCGCTGGTTCGGGCGCGATCCGTGAACACGGGATGACACAGCGCCCCACCAACGACATTGACCTGTTCACGGTCATGCAAGCCTCCGCGCGGTTTCCCCACGCAGTAGACAGCCTCATCGAGCACCTCACCGCTAACAACTACGATGTCACCGTCGAACGCAGAAGTCCCTCTTTCGCCCAGCTCTCCGTCACCCCACCCCACGGAGCTCCACTCAGCGTCGATCTCGCTATCGACTGGCGCGCCCACACACCCGTACGCCTCGACATCGGCCCCGTCCTCACCCTCGAGGACGCCATTGGCAACAAACTCAGCGCCCTCTACTCCAGGAGCTACCCACGCGACTACCTCGACGTCGACGCGATCCGATCCACCAGAACAATCACCGACGCGCGCCTCATCGAGCTCCTGCAGGAACGCGACGCAGGCTTCGATGCAGGATTCTTCACAGAATGCCTGCGCGGGGCACGCAACATCACCCTGACACAAGTATCCGCCTACGGCGTCAACGCCCCACAGCTCCACGCGATCCAACAGCGTTTCCGCGCCTGGGCCGACGACATCGACGATCAACGCAACGATCAGCCCCGAGGACTGCGCGATGTTCTGCGAGCAATCCCACAGCCCACACTGCCGCCCACACGCTCTGCGCACCCGTCGCTGCCGACTACTCCCAGCCCAAGCCCCGTGCCCCCGCAACAAGGTCAGGGACCCACCCTCTAAGCGCCCCCGAGCTCGCGCTCCTGCCTGCGCTTGGCGAGTGCTCGCGTCACCGTCGACCGATGCACCCCCAACGTCGATGCGATTTGCTGATGCGTCATTCCCGCCTGAAACATCGCTTCAGCAGCCTCCAGGCGATCCCCAGTCACTCGCGGCCGCCGCCCACCAATACGCCCCTCAGCTCGAGCATGCGCGAGACCTCTGCGCGTGTTCTCCCGGATCGTCGACACCCGCAGTTGGGCCAACACGGCCATGATCCCAATAATCGCTTCCCCCATCGGCGTGGACGCGTCGACGTCAAGGAACGGTTCGGTCAGCGACCGGAGCCGCACTCCACGTTTGCCCAGATCCCGGATCACGTCGATCGCGATTCTCTCCGAGCCTGCCAACCGATCCAGCGCACGGACAACAAGGACATCTCCCTCACGCAGGTACTCCATACATGCATCCCACGCGGGACGGTGCTCGAGCCGAGAACTCACGCCGTGGTCGACGAACACCCGCTGTGCGCCGGCTGCCCGCAACTCTGCTTCCTGCGCATCCGTATTCTGTTCGCGTGTTGACACTCGCGCATACCCGATGGTCGCCATCCGCCCACTCCATTCATTGACTTTGACCGGTGGTGTTGAAACGGTTGAGTACCACCGTTGTGCACCGTTGGTTTTGCACCTGGTTTCTGCACCCTGTTTCTGGCGACTTTCGGTTGCCGTCAGGGCTGTTGCGTGGCGGGTGCGGTATCGGCCGTTTACGCACCCGACACCACGCCAAGATTCACGGCCGTCACGAACACCCACACGCACACAAACGAGAGCACTGAGGACGCCACGAAAGTGACGATCGCCGCGCCAACATGAAAGCCGATGGACGGATTCATGCGCCTGACGCACGCGACATACAAGGTATGGATGATGCAGTTCCACCACAGTGTCCCCAGAAACAGGAACGGCACGATCAACGACTTGGGATCACCACGGTCGACCGCAAGCCCATAGAGCCGCACAACGACAACGCTGATGGCGGCAAGAAACGCCAGACTCGGCAGGGCACACAAGCGCCACCACCTCCAACGCCACCGATCCCTCGCCGACACAGGCCTAGCAGCAGGCGCACGCCACGGGTTGACCGAGGTGCTCGAGGGCGGATAAACGATCGGCTCGAGGTAGGACAGATCCTCATGCGCGGCCGCCGGCGCAGCTACCGGTGGTGGTTCAGACGTACGGCCGCGGCCGCGTTCCTCCTCGAGGGCCATCATCACCGCCCATTCCTCATCAATCGACAAGGCGCGAGGCGCCGTTGGGTCGTCGCCAACCTGCGAGGACTGGGGCGGGCTGGGCTTGCGGTGAGACTCATCATTGACACTCATGCCTCAATCATCCCCCACCAGGCCCACATGTGCGTCCACCTCACGCCGGCCTGCGGACCGGCCACCACGCCATACCCTGCCAATACGGCGTGTCGAGGCGCGTCTCCTCGACGACGCCCCCGACGTCGGGTGCATGCACCATGATCGGGTGCCCAGCCGCGTCTGTGCCGGCATAGACTCCGATGTGGTGCACGTGGCCTCCCGGCGCGTTCGAGAAGCCAATGATGTCACCGGGTGTGAGCTGGTCGCGGGCGATCGGTGCCGCATCAGAGTACTTGGTGATCTGATCGGCCGTGCGCACCGATGCTGGGAACGGGTGACCGAGCTCGGCATAGGACAGCACGATGAGTCCCGAGCAGTCAACTCCGGCAGGCGTCGTTCCGCCCCACACGTAGGGCGCGCCCAGATGGGTGCGGGCCTGCGCGAGCAGGGTTCCGTCACCCGAGGGGGCTGAGACCACAGTCTCGACAAAACCGGCCTGCGCACCGCGAATGGCTGTGACGTATCCTTGAGTCTCCTTGTACGGAGGGATCCCACCCCAGGACCTCACCGCGCCCGGCCCCGCGTTATATGCCGCGAGAGTCAGGTCGACGCGGTCCCCTGAGACGAGGCCGGAGGCAAGCCAGGAGTCAATACTCTGAGCGAGCTCGCACATGTACAGGCCCTGCGAATAGATCGAATCAGAGCCGCTGGTGATGTCGGCGCGGCCGTCGCCGTCGCCGTCGCGGCCATGCGTTGCCCACGTGGCCGGCATGAACTGGCTGATGCCCGTCGCGCCGGCCGGGCTCGTAATCCGCGGATCCCATGTGTGTGCCGACTCATGATCCGCCTGCGCAGCAATCAGCGACGGCGACACAACGTCGCACGCCTGACCGGCACGCCAGACAGCGTCCTGATATTCCTCAGGCACGCCCGACACTCGTCCGCTCCCACCTCGAGCGTTCCCAGCTGGCGTTCTCGACTCACTGAGCATCGCAAGAGGCATCAGAGCCGCGCCAGGAAGCACAAAGAGCGCGACAATAAAGACTCCCAGGCCCTTCTTCACAGTACCCTGCCTCGATGAGCCTGCGCCTCGGCAGCCGGAGCAGACACATGGACCTGAGCTCCTCGAGCAGTCAGTCGCGTCGGCGTAGCGGCATCAACAATCGCCCGAATCCGATCAGGGCGAAAACCCGCGCTCCTCGAGGTCCCGTCATCTATGACCGGAGCCTGCAACAGCCCTTCACTGCGCAGCTGCTCAACGAGATCCGGGCGCCCACTGAGGTCAATCACCTCATAGGTGAGCCCAGCGCGATCCAACGCCTGGCGCGTGAGACGACACGACGGGCAGTTCGGTGTCGTGTAGATCGTAAGCATCGGGGTATCCGGGGTAGGGTTCATCATGATTCCTCCTTCACCCTCCCCGTGGCCGCGTGAACGCACACGCCCCCTTCCGCGTGGCCACGCCAATGTGGCATACTGAAGGGGAGCCGAACAGAGTCACCTGTCCGACTCCCCGGGTATCCGGGCTGGTCTCAGCGCCCGATGAGAGCGCTGAGCAGGAATGCAATCGCCCAGATCAGCTGCGGCAGTGTCGTTACCACTGCTACAGCGATCTGGGCTTTCTGCTTCCCATCCAGACCCAGCCGCCTCACTCGAGACGGCCGATGGCCTTTCGTCATCACCCAGTCACCTCCTCTCGTCGGTGTCAACTCCCCGGCAGGAATACTGCTGGTCCGGGGTCGACGCCGCGGAGGCCCCCCAATTCTCTCACGCACACACATCAACAGCACTAACGCTGCATCCCATTGCTGGCAGTGCTGGAAATACCGGCATTGCTGGCATTCAACTTGGGGTGTTGAATCCATCTGTGTAGGCCACGTCAACTGCCTTTCGGGGGAATTGGAGACTCCCACGTGGCCGCTGTCCCATCAGACCGCATCCAGTGCACGCGGATAGCCCGGTGCCCATCTGCCGCAATAGACTCTTCGTATATGAAGGAAAGAGAGGCGTGAGAGTCGATACTAGTTGGCATTGATTCAGCCTCGACGCCAAAGGCAACATTTTCCGCGAGGCATTCAATATCGACACCGTCGACGGTCTCCGCACCCGTGTTCACCAGTAGGTAACGATTGCCGCTGGCCCAACGTAGATCCCACGGTGGCGCTTGCTGCTGCCTTGCGACGGCATCTGCCAGCACCTCCAGAGACCGGCCCACCTTCTCAGCCGCCTCTCTTTCCTCCTTTGACTTGCGCGCCTGAAACACCGAAATAACGGCACAGACGGCAGAGACAAGGCCACCTATGACTCCCAGTAGACTAAGGCACCCTTGAAAATCCATGTTCACCCTCTCTTCCCTCCCATTGAGGTCCTTCGATGGAAAGCACGTTGCTTGAAAACTAATCCTACCGTCGCCCCTTAGGGATCCTGTCCGCGGCAAGCGGCTCATACCTGCGCCCCCGCTTCTTTTCTGCCCGAGCGAGTGCGGCAGTCATTGCCTCGACGATCCACGCCTCGAAAGAAGCAGGTCCCCCCTCGAGCACGCCGTCGATATACGCCGCGCGACACCGGCCAGCAATGTCGGCGCTCACTCGCGCGGTCACCTTGACGATTCGCTCGTCCGTATCGCTGGCATTGCCAGCATTGCCGGAGTTGGCGGCTTTTCTGGCACGTGTGGCACGGCTGGTAGATGTCGTCTCCCGTGGGGGTGCGATAACTGCGGCGGGACCCGTGCTGAGGTCTGACCTGATCGGCGTTGGCCTACGCGGAGTCATCGGCCGTTCTCCTCAAGGTTGGCGAGCATCGTTGCACTGTGGTGGGCGTACATCTCCGACAACTCGGCGGGGGCGCCGGGGTACTCGTCGAGGCCCATTTGGGCCTCCGCAGCATCGGAGATCACCACGCGCCGAGGAATCGGAGGCTCGAACAGAGGAAGCCCCTTCGAGTTGCAGGCGTCTCGCACGTCATCAAGCCAATGAGAGCCAGCAACGGTACCCGCCTCATGCATGTTTACCAGGACCCCAACGACGCTGAGGGCCGAGTTGAGGTAATGGCGAACGACACCCACAGTGTCGAGCAGGTGCGCCAATCCCGTTGTCGACAATAGCTTCGACTGAGTAACGATGAGTACACCGTCGGCCGCGGTCAGCGCATTCGAGGTCAGTAGGTCCAGGGCCGGTGCACAGTCGATCAGAACCACGTCGAAGTCCTCTTCGACAAGCGCGAGTTGTTCAGCGAGCCGCGCTTCGCGGCCAGGGCCAGCGATGACTAGCTCATCGCGCACAGCTGCCAAGACCTCCCCTCCCGACGGGGCCAGGAATACGCGGTCCCACATGGTGGTCGTAATGATGTCGGGGAGCGAGAGATCAGAGTGCGCCGACAAGGCGTTGGCCACTCCTGCCTGATTCTCAACCAGCGGAGGGGAAGCCAGAAGCGAGCTGGCGTTGGCCTGGGGATCCAGGTCGACAACCAGGACGCGGTGGCCGTCGTGGGCCAGGGCGTTAGCGAGGTGGAAGGCAGTCGCTGTCTTGCCGACCCCGCCCTTCTGATTGGCGATCGCGATGACGTGCATGATGGTTTCTCTTTTCTCTGAAATCGTTGGGATTGCTAGCGGCTGGCATTGCCAGCCGTGCCGGTTAATCTGGCGACGCTGGCAATGCCGGGCTATTTGGAGATGCTGGCGATTGGATGCGTGTTGCTGCGAGAACCGCGTCGCGAGCTCGAGGGGATGGCGCGATATAGCGGACGGTCGTCTGGAGCGACGCGTGTCCGAGGAGCTCACGAACAATGAGCAGGTCGTGCTCGGCCGAGTACGCCTTCGTTGCGTACCGATGGCGTAGCTTGTGCAGCGTCCATGTGCCAGGCAAAATACGGCGTCCGATCTGTGAGACGGAATTGGCGGCCATATGTCCGCCGCAGCGCCCAGGAAATGCGAACTGCCCCGTCGATGCGCATCTGTCGGCGATTGCCCGAGCCAGGTCAGCCGTGATCGGTACAGTTCTCGTCCGTCCCCCCTTCCCTCGCACGAAGAGGTTCCAGCCGTCAGCATCCTCGTATACATCACCGGCCTCGACCTGAGCGATCTCCACGCACCGCAGGCCAGCCTCGGCCGCCAACCGCAGAATGAGAGCATCACGTGGACTCGCACGATCAACACAGTCGACCAGGACGGAGTCAGGGATGGGGCGTGGGGCTCCTGAGGGGCGGCGTATGCGCGGGAGCACAGCGGCGATGTTGCCACAATGGGAAGTGGAGTCGAGCCATCCGAAGAACTTCCGGAACGTGCTGTAGTAGGCGTGTCTCGTTTCATTGGCCCATGTCCGCAGGCCACACCACTCGACCAGGGAGCCGGGATCGAGTTCTGTGGGAGGAATATCGGGGAACGCGCGGGCCAGTTGGAGTACATGGTTGCGCTTAGTGTGGATTGAAGTCGCAACGAGTCCCTGAGAGCGCAGGAAGACGATGAAGTTGTCAACGTGGCCCTCCCACATGAGAGGGGTCGGTAGTTCCAAGACATGATGATGAGTGCTCATGGTCTCCAACGTTTCCATCTACGTGGAGATGACGGGACCCATCATCCGCCGCTGACAATAGCGGCAATGCTGGCGTAGCTGGCAGTGTCGGTAACGCTGGCACAAGTGGCAATGCTGGCAAATGAGCAAGAGCATCGAGGATGACCAGGGCTGCCAGTAAGTAAAGCCCGCGGAGACTCGAGATATATCCGTCGGTCGTCGGTTCAAGCCCGACTTGGGGCACCAAAGGCCGGGCGGTGCGATGGGCACGCCCGCCTGTCAGGCGCGAGCACCCTCTTGACGCCAGGAGAGGGGGACACGCCGCCGCGGCCTCGTCCCGTGAATCCCTGCACATAACACAAGCTGCCTTGACTCGCGACGCGACTCACGGTAGCCTGAGTATTTGCGCCTTATCATGCCCGAGGTGACCCGTATCCAGCCGCCGTAACAGGCGCTTGGCGGACCAGGACGCGTCAGATAATGGGGGATAAGGCCGCGTGCGCACCGTAAAAGCAGGGAAGGACCCCCTTTGGCTGCCAACAGCACCGCCAAACAGCCCAGGCACCGCATCTCGTTCGCCAAGCTTCACGAACCCCTCCAGGCCCCCAATCTGCTCGGCCTTCAGGTCGAAAGCTTCGACTGGCTGCTGGGCAACGACGCGTGGAAGGCTCGCGTCGAAGCCGCACAGGCATCGGGCCGCAGCGACGTCCCCGACGTCTCCGGCCTCGAAGAAATCTTCCACGAGATTTCCCCCATCGAGGATGTCGCAGGCACCATGAGCCTGTCGTTCCACGACCACCGCCTCGAATCCCCCAAGTACTCCATGGAGGAAGCCAAGGCGAAGGACTACACGTACTCCGCACCGATGTACGTGACCGCCGAGTTCATGAACTACGAAACCGGCGAAATCAAGTCCCAGACCGTGTTCATGGGCGACTTCCCGCTCATGACCCCCCGCGGTACCTTCATCATCAACGGCACCGAGCGTGTCGTCGTCTCCCAGCTCGTGCGTTCCCCCGGCGTGTACTTCGAGAAGCTCTCGGACCGCTCGTCGGACAAGGAGACCTTCGGCGCGAAGGTCATCCCCTCCCGTGGCGCATGGCTCGAGTTCGAGATCGACAAGCGCGACGCCGTGGGCGTGCGCATCGACCGCAAGCGTAAGCAGTCGGTGACCCACTTCCTCAAGGCCGTCGGCATGACCGAATCCGAAATTCGCGAAACCTTCGCCGCCTACCCCGTCCTCCTCGAGACCCTCGAGAAGGACACGGTTGCCACGCAGGAAGAGGCCCTGCTCGACATCTACCGCAAGCTGCGCCCCGGCGAGCCCGCGAATGTCGACGCCGCCCAGACGCTGCTCAACAACTTCTACTTCGACTCTCGTCGCTACGACCTCGCTAAGGTCGGCCGCTACAAGATCAACAAGAAGCTGGCCATCGAAGCCGACCCCAAGGCCTCGACCCTCTCCCTCGAGGACATCGTCGCCACCGTCAAGTACCTCCTCGCCCTGCACCAGGGCGATAAGGCGTTCGCCGGCACCCGCGGCGGCGAGCCCGTCGAGGTCCGCGTCGAGGTCGACGACATCGACAACTTTGCCAATCGTCGTATCCGCGCCGTCGGCGAACTCATCCAGGGGCAGGTTCGCACTGGCCTGGCGCGCATGGAGCGCACCGTTCGCGAGCGCATGACCACCCAGGAAACGGACTCGATCACGCCCCAGACGCTGATCAACATCCGCCCCGTCGTGGCCGCCATCAAGGAGTTCTTCGGAACCTCCCAGCTCAGTCAGTTCATGGACCAGAACAACCCGCTGGCCGGCCTGACCCACAAGCGGCGCCTCTCGGCCCTCGGCCCCGGCGGCCTCTCACGCGACCGCGCGGGCATGGAAGTGCGAGACGTTCACCCCTCGCACTACGGTCGCATGTGCCCGATTGAGTCCCCCGAAGGCCCCAACATCGGCCTCATCGGTTCGCTCGCGACCTTCGCGCGCATCAACCCCTTCGGCTTCATCGAGACGCCCTACCGCGTCGTCGAGGCCGGCAAGGTCACCGACGAGATCCGCTACCTGACGGCGGACGACGAGAAGGGCCACTTCATCGCCCAGGCCTCGTCCCCGCTGAACGCCGACGGCTCCTTCGCCGAACGCGACGTCCTGTGCCGAGTCGCCGGCGAGGACCCCACCCTGATCGCGCGCGAACGCGTCGACTACATGGACGTCTCCGCGCGCCAGATGGTCTCCGTTGCGGCGGCGTTCATCCCCTTCCTCGAGCACGACGACGCCAACCGAGCCCTCATGGGCGCGAACATGCAGCGTCAGGCCGTGCCGCTGCTCACCACGGAAGCACCCCTGGTCGGCACCGGTATGGAGATGCGCGCCGCGCACGACTCCGGTGAAATGATCCTCGCGGCCCACTCGGGCGTCGTCTCCGAGGTCTCCGCCGACCTGATCGTCGTGTCCACGGACGAGGGCGGCCGCGACTCCTACCGCCTCGAGAAGTTCGAGCGTTCCAACCCCGGTAACTGCACCAACCAGCGCGTTATCGTCGACGAGGGTGACCGTGTCGAGGTCGGAGACGTCCTGGCGGACGGCCCCGCAACCTCCAACGGCGAGGTCGCACTCGGCAAGAACCTGCTGGTCGCCTACATGTCCTGGGAAGGCCTCAACTACGAGGACGCCATCATCCTGAGCCGCCGCGTCGTCGAAGAGGACATCCTGACCTCCATTCACATCGAGGAATACGAGGTTGATGCCCGCGAGACGAAGCTCGGCGAGGAAGAGATCACCCGCGACATCCCCAACGTCTCCGAGGAATCCCTCGCCGACCTGGACGAGCGCGGTATCATCCGCATCGGCGCCGAGGTCACCGCCGGCGACATCCTCGTCGGCAAGGTCACCCCCAAGGGCGAAACCGAGCTGACCAGCGAGGAGCGCCTGCTGCGCGCCATCTTCGGTGAGAAGGCCCGCGAGGTGCGCGACACGTCCCTGCGCGTCCCCCACGGCGAAGAGGGCATCGTCATCGGCGTGCGTGAATTCAACGACGACGAGGACGACCTCAACCCCGGCGTGCGCCAGACCGTGCGCGTCTACGTCGCCCAGCGGCGCAAGATCACGATCGGCGACAAGATGGCCGGCCGTCACGGAAACAAGGGCGTCGTCTCCAAGATCCTGCCCGTCGAGGACATGCCCTTCCTGGCCGATGGCACCCCCGTCGACATTATCCTCAACCCCCTGGGCGTTCCGGGCCGCATGAACGTCGGTCAGGTGCTCGAGTACCACCTCGGGTGGCTCGCACACCAGGGCTGGGACGCCTCGGCGGCCATCGAGGCGGGCGAGGAGTGGGCGACGCACCTGCCCGCCGACGGCGTCACGACCGAGCCGGGTACGCCCGTTGCGACCCCGGTCTTCGACGGCCTCGAGGCCGACGAACTCGCGGGACTGCTGCGCAACGTTAACCCTAACCGCGACGGCGACGTCCTGACCAACTACGAGGGGAAGGCGCGCCTCTTCGACGGGCGCTCCGGCGAACCGTTCCCGTACCCGATCTCGGTGGGCTACACCTACATGCTCAAGCTCCACCACCTGGTCGACGACAAGATCCACGCCCGCTCCACGGGCCCGTACTCGATGATCACGCAGCAGCCGCTGGGCGGTAAGGCCCAGTTCGGCGGCCAGCGCTTCGGCGAGATGGAGGTGTGGGCACTGGAAGCCTACGGCGCCGCCTACGCCCTCCAGGAGCTGCTGACCATCAAGTCCGACGACA
>ERZ773005.1271-NODE-1271-length-13698-cov-3.905153_pt1 | contig 13698 bp, 14 predicted proteins | sample MGYA00580666_ERZ773005 | MGnify/ENA primary metagenome ERZ773005 (study PRJEB29015, sample SAMEA2737999) | human oral metagenome | biome: human oral; feature: human-associated habitat; material: dental | place: China | collected 2061 ... | reverse complement strand
GACCTTCTCCATCGCCTCTGCGATGAGGTCGCCAACCTCGGCATCGCCGGAGGAAATCGCCGCAACCTGGGCGATCTTCGCCTTTGTCTCAACCTTCTTTGCCTTGCTCTTGATTTCGTCGACAAGCGTCTTAACCGCAGTCTCGATGCCCTTCTTAACGATCATCGGGTTTGCGCCCGCAACGACGTTGCGCATACCTTCCTGAATCATCGCCTGTGCGAGGAGGGTCGCCGTCGTTGTACCGTCGCCCGCGATGTCGTTCGTCTTCGTTGCGACTTCCTTCACGAGCTGGGCGCCCATGTTCTCAAACGGATCCTCGAGCTCAATGTCGCGCGCAATCGTGACGCCGTCGTTTGTAATCGTCGGCGCGCCGTACTTCTTGTCGAGAACGACATTGCGGCCCTTCGGACCAAGCGTAACCTTCACGGCATTTGCCAGTGCGTCTACGCCGCGGCCGAGTGCGCGGCGAGCCTCTTCGTCAAACAGAATCTGTTTTGCCATTTATATTGCCTCCACTTTATCTATTACAGAATCGCCAGAATGTCACTCTCACGGACAATGAGGTAATCCTTGTCATCGACCTTGATCTCGGAGCCCGAGTACTTCGAGAAGACAACGCCGTCGCCGACCTTGACCTCCATCTCTGCACGCTGTCCGTTATCGAGCAGCTTGCCTGTGCCAACGGCAACGACCTTGCCCTTCTGCGGCTTTTCCTTCGCCGTGTCGGGGAGCACAATGCCGCTCGCCGTCGTGACATCGCTCTCCGCGACTTCAATGACAACACGTTCGCCCAATGGCTTAATCATGGTATCTGCCTCCTAATTTTCATCCATAATTTTTTCTTGATTAGCACTCTCACGAACTGAGTGCTAACTTACGATGTCTATACTAATCGTTTTAAGTCAAAAAGTCAATAGTTTTTTCTAAAAAAGTCAAAAAAACAATATTTCTTTTTTCTTTTGCAGCCGAATGCGCAAAAAAGCACCGCAGTACTGCGGTGCTTTCAAAAGATTTGCGTGCAATATTTTTATTCTTTGAACGCCGCCACAAGATTTTTGAGACGGGCTGTCCCCTCCTTAAAGGATTGGATCTTCGCGATGATGTCCTCGTACTCTGCCGCCATGCCGACGACCTTCTCGGCGATGCGTGTATTGCCGACTGCGCCCTCATGTGTCGCATTGCGGATCCCCTCCATCGCCCCGTTCATCTCGCTGACAGCGGAAAGCAGCTTCTTCGATGTTGAGGTCGTCTCCTCGGCAGTCTTGCGGAAATACTCCGCATCCTCGCTGTACTGGACTGCCGTCTTGTCCATCAGATCGTAATCGCCGCTCACGTTTTCATCGATAAAGCCGAGCAGTTTGAACGTGCCGTCCGAGAGCGCCTGAACCGCTGCGGTGACCTGTCCCGTGAGGTTCTTGATCTTCTCCGCTGCACCCTGCGACTGCTCCGCGAGTTTGCCAACCTCGCCTGCGACCACGGCAAACCCGCGTCCCTGCTCACCTGCACGTGCGGCTTCGATGCTGGCGTTCAGCGCGAGGAGGTTCGTCTGCTCCGCGATCTCGGAGATATCGAGCGTGAGCTGGCCGATCTGGTCAACAACCTTCGCCGATTCGATCGCCTCGGCCACGGAGGTCTTTGTCGCGCCGTAGATCTGGCGCGTATTCAGGCGCGAACGCTCCATATTCGCCTTGAGGTCGGAGGCGCGCTGCGCAACCTCACGCGTGTATTCCTCGCTCTTCTGCGCAGCATCTGCAGCGCCCTTGATACCGTCGCTGAGATCACCGCTGAGGTGCTGGACGTTCGATGTGGACGCCGCCGTCTCCTCCATGCCCGCAGACATCTCCTCTGTTACGGCGGACATATCCTGCGTATCATTGTTCAGCCCGCGCAGCATCTGCTCGAGCTCTTCCACCATGGCGTCTGTCTGCTCGGCTTCCTCATGCACCTGCTTCATAAAGCCCTGCATCTTGCCGAGTGCCTGGACGACCGTGCCGATCTCATCCTGCCTCTGGGAGAGCGCGGCAGGAATTTCACGCGAGAGATCCCCCGCTGCTACGGCACTCAGATGACCGATGGACGCAGCAAGAGGATCGGAGATATTATTCGCAATGCGCCGCGATACAAGGATGCCGAAAGCCACGGTGACGATGATGATCACTATAAAGCTGCAGACCGTCCGGTCGTACCGCGCATTGTTCTCCTCGAATACCTGCTTCCCCTGAAATACGTTGTCCGGCGTGAGCACCGCCATATTGCTCGAGATCACCGTGAGCGCACCAAGATTGTCGAAAATGGCAACACGATCCTCAGATGCCGTACCCATATTGTTGATGGCACCGACCTTGTCCGATGCGGTGCTGAGATTCTTCTCAAGCTCAGCGATCGTCGCCTGCGCCCGTTCGCTCGTATCGATCTTTTTGAGTTCCTCCATGTCGTGGCGGATGCCGTCCAGATTGCCGAGCACGTCGTCCACGAGGATCTTGCGGTTGTCCGCTGTAAACCCTTCCTGGAGAATATAGGGGATATTGACGCTGATCTTCCTCAGGCGGTTGTTCGCGTCGTTCAGATACTGCGTCGACATCAGGTTGTGATGATACATATCGTCGAGCGCCTGTTTTGCCTGGTAGTTCGAGTAGACGCCAACCGCGGCGACAATGAGCAGGGCCGCCATCAGGAACACGGACAGGATGAATACCTTGGTCCGTACGGCATAATCTTTCAGTGCTTCTGCGGAGATGAACGGAATATTCATGGCTCTTTCCTCCTCAGTTCGCTGCCTGCGCGGCATTGTCCCGCGTGATGGACGTGAACGGAACGGCCATATCTCCCGACGGCGGCGCCCCCTTCAGGAATCCCTCTGCAAGCGCAAGAGCCCCCTCGCCCTGCCCCTTCGCATCCTGCTTAATCGTCTGCACCATTTCCCCTGCCGCAACGGCAGCAAGTCCGGACGGCGTCGCATCGACGCCGGTCACGAGGCAGCCCTCGAGACGGTTCGCCCCCTTCAGTGCCGCAACAGCACCGAGCGCCATCTCGTCATTGCCTGCAACAACCCCGTTGATCTCCGGGAACATGCTCATCCAGAGGCTCATGGTCTTGAGCGCCTCCGCTTTGCTCCATCCTGCATCGACAAAGGAGAGCAGCTGGATGTCGGAGCGCTTGTCAAGGCATGCCTCCTTAAAGCCCTCCCAGCGCCCCACGGCACTGCTCTGTGTGCCGTCGCCCTGCAGATAGACGATCTTCGCGTTCGGCGGCAGATGCGCCGCCATGTATTCGCCCTGCATGCGTCCCGCCTCCTTATCGTCGGAGTAGGAGCGCAGAACCCGTCCTCCGGCAACGCTGCGGTTGACTGTAATGACAGGGATGCCTGCATCGTTTGCCTTTTCGATCGTCTTCACGATGCTTGACCCGTCGGCGGCGAGCAGTATGATCGCGCCCGCACCGCTGCTGATCGCCTCATTGAGCTGATCGATCTGCATATTGCCGTCGCCCTTTGCATCAAGAAATTCAACCTGGATGCCGTCTGCCTTTGCCTTATTCGCAAAAGCATCTTTGATCTGCGCGCAGAATCCGTCCGCATCATCGTAGTTCGCATAGATGACGCGGTCGGAACTGCTGCCCGTGAGCCCGCAGCCTGCAATGCAGATACAGATCGCCGGCAGGAGCATTCCCCATGTTCTCAGATTCATTGCAATTTCCCCCTCTCAGTTTACCAAAACTACATCCTTTTAACCGGCACAGGGCCGCGTGAAAGCGCAATCGCTCCCGTTCGGGCAATCTCAATGATACCGTAGTCGGAGAGCAGTTCCGAGAGTGCATCGATCTTCTTCGCGTCGCCTGTCAGCTCGACAACGACATTCTCAACGCCGACATCGACGATACGCGCACGGAAGATATTTACCACATCGATGATCTCGGCGCGGTTCTCCTTTGTCGCGCGTACTTTGATGAGGACAAGTTCGCGCGTAATGGATTCAAACTGCGTGAGGTTGACGATCTTTACGACGTCGATCAGTTTTGAGAGCTGCGTGACGACCTGGCGCAGCTCGTTCTCCGAGGCGACAGAGACGACAATGTTGATGCGCGTGACATCCGCCTCCTCCGTATAGCCGGCGGAGATGCTCTCAATGTTGAATGCACGGCGACTGATGAGTCCTGCAATGTGCGTGAGAACGCCAGGCTTGTTGTCGACGAGTACTGCGAGCAAATATTTATCCATCTATCTCCCTCCCAGCACCATCTGGTCGAGCCGCTTGCCGCCCGGCACCATCGGCACGACATCCGCCTCCCGGGGCACGATGACGTCGATGAGACGCGCTCCCTTCTCGTGCAGCGCGCGCGGCAGCATCTCCGCAAATTCCTCCCGCGTCGTGATGCGGCAGGCATCGACTCCCATCGCCTCGGCGAGGCGCACGAAGTCCGTCTTGCCCTTCAGCTCTGATGCGGAGTAATGATGGCTGTAAAAGAGGCGCTGCCACTGTCCGACCATGCCGAGGATGGAGTTGTGTACAATGACGATCTTCACATCAATGTCGTTGTCCGCCATCGTCGCCAGCTCCTGGCAGTTCATCATAATGCTTCCGTCCCCTGTGATGAGGACGACTTCCTTGTCCGGACAGGCGAGCTTCGCCCCGATCGCCGCCGGCAGGCCATAGCCCATCGTGCCGAGTCCGCCCGACGTGAGGAAGTGCCGCGGCTCGGTGCAGCCGAAGAACTGCGCAGCCCACATCTGATGCTGTCCCACATCGGTAACGCAGACCGCATCCTCATCGACGAGCGCGCGCACACGGCTGATCAGCTCCTCCGGACGAATCTCCGCCGACTCTTTCCACCCGAGCGGATGCGCGCGCTCCATGGAGAGCACATCGCCCAGCCACGAGCGGAAGCGGGTGCGCAGATCCTCCTGACTGCCGTTCTTCAGAATATCGATGAGAGCGGGCAGCGTTTGGCGCAGATCGCCGATGACCGGAATATCAGCGCGCACATTCTTGTTCAGCTCCGCCGGATCAATATCGAAATGGACGATCCGTGCCTTCGGCGCAAACGCCGCCGTATTTCCCGTCACGCGATCACTGAAGCGCGTACCGACTGCGAGGAGCAGGTCGCATTCCTGGATCGCCATATTGGATGCGTAGGCGCCGTGCATTCCTGCCATTCCCGTGAAGCCGTCCGTTCCCGCGGGAACCGCGCCGAGCCCCATCAGTGTCGCCACAGACGGCATCCCTGTCAGAGCGATAATCTCGCGGATGTATTTGGCCGTATCCGAGAGCACGGCACCGCCGCCGACAAAGAGCACAGGCCGATGCGCGGCAAAGACCGCCTCCGCCGCCTCCCATACCGCAGGTACCTCATAGGCGACCTCGCCGGTATATCCGTGCAGTTCGATCGTCTCCGGACAGTGATACTCGATTTCCGCATCGAATACGTCCTTCGCCACATCGATGACGACGACGCCCGGACGCCCCGTCCGCGCGATATAGAATGCCTCTTTTACCACGCGCGGCAGCTCGTTCACGTCCTTGACGAGGTAGTTATGCTTTGTGATCGGCGTCGTAATGCCGACGATGTCCGCCTCTTGGAACGAATCCTTTCCGATGTACGGATTCGCGACCTGTCCCGTGATGCAGACCATCGGAACGGAGTCCATATGCGCCGTCGCAATCCCCGTCACGAGATTCGTTGCCCCGGGCCCCGATGTCGCAAAGACCACGCCGACCTTCCCCGATGCTCTGGCATAACCGTCCGCCGCATGCGCCGCGCCCTGCTCATGGCGCGTGAGGATATGCGGGAAATTCGTCTGATATACTTCATCGTACAGCGTGAGCACCGCGCCGCCCGGATACCCGAAGACGACCTCTACTCCCTCATGCCGAAGGCTCTCGAGAAGTGCCCGCGCACCATTCATCAACAATAGAACTCCTCCTAAATACAATACGCACCATTCTATATAATATATTATAGGGCTTTCCGCTGTTTTTTACAAGCAGATGAATCTCAGAGGTGCTCGCTCGTCAAAGCGACGGCATAGACATTGCGCGCACCTGCTCGTTTCAGCGTGCGTGCACACTCCGTCAGTGTTGCCCCCGTCGTCATAATGTCATCCAAAAGCAGGATATCCTGCCCGCTGACATCCATCCCCTCCGTCACAGCAAAGGCTCCACGCAGTTCCCGCTGGCGTTCCGCACGCGTATGTTCATAGAGAGGAGCCGTCTCACGCGTACGGACAAGCAGCGGGAGGAGCGCGATGTCATGCGCACGAAGCCATGACGCAAAGATCTCTTCCGTCTGATTAAAACCGCGCGCTTTTTGCCGTGCACGCCCGAGGGGGACAGCAACGGCCGTGAGCGGCCGAGGCAGCTGCGCGAGCACCTCCTCCCCCTCCGCAAGCATCGCATGAAGATGAGGGAGCGCAGATTTTTTCTGTTGATATTTCAGTGCGCGAAGGAGATCGCGCACCCCCTCGCGGTAGTGTCCGAGCGTCCAAATCCCCGCAAGCTGCCGTGCGGTCTCCGGCGTACGAGCCAGTACGCGAACGCCGATCAGGAGCCGCGCACAGGCATGACAAAAGCCGCCGCGCCGCTCTACATAGGAAGAACAGTTGGGACAGCGCGGCGGAAAGAGAAAATTGAGCAGCGCATCAAACATGAGGACCGCCTCCACCGATTTTCGGAAAAACTATTGCAAGACTTCCTTATTTATGATATGATAAATGCAGAAAAGAGATATATCTCCTAGATCGTAAATGAAGGAAAGGAGAATGTCTATTGACACAAAATCTGAGGCGCGGTGGCGCACTCTCCTGACAGGAATGCATCTTTGAAGAAGATTCGAGTCTGCATACTCTGCGGGAGCTCAGCCGGCATTGTGTCACGGGAGCTGGCCACGGCGCCGTCATCTCCGGTTTGCCGAGCAGATGACATTGTTCCTTTGTACGATTCGTATTCGAAAACCAAGCGCGCAAATTGGATGATATCAGAGATCTCCAAAACGGTTTCAGCTGAACGTACAATATACGACACGGACACACAGGAGATCCGTGCAGGTCGGACACACAACTGAATAAGGACGTGTACAACTTTTATGGCAACAGTTACATAAACCGACAGCTTGCTCGAAACAGAGCGCTGTCGGTTTTTTCATGCGCGCCGCACATCCGGAGCAGAGTGCCGCATGCTGCGCAAGGCAAGCGACGGCCCCGCAATCATACATATATGACGCGTTCGCCGCTTGCCTTGCGCAGGCGGTTCATGATCGCAAGCCCGAGGCCGTCCGCACCTGTTCCCTCGGCGAGCAGAGAGGTGATGTCTGTATCGTCAAAGCAGCGGAGCGCATCGTAGAGGCAGGCGGCAAAGGCGCTATGATTGCCGCGCGCTCCGCAGTTGTATGTATGTTCTGCGGGGATAATCGCACGGAGCGCCGTAAGGGTCTCGTTGCTCGCAATAACGGCAGGACGCTCCCCTGCCGCCGTGCGCCGCAGGAACTCTGCGCGCAGCGCTGCTGTGACGGCATCTCCCATCCCTGCATAGACGGTGAGCGGCACGCGCGGCGCATAGTGCGTGTACTTCATTCCGGGCGCGCGCGGCGCTTCGTCCGCCACCGTGAGTGCCGCGTCGATACGCACCTCGATCGCGGGCAGTTCCGCTGCAATCATCTCGCGCGTCACTGCACCAGGGCGCAGGATCGTAAGAGCGCCTTCCTCCGTACAGTCGACGATGGTGGACTCCACGCCGAGGCGACAGCTCCCGCCGTCGAAGATGAGCGGAATGCGCCCCGCCATATCTTCATAAACCATGGCCGCCGTCGTTGGACTCGGACGTCCCGAGGTATTCGCCGACGGCGCGGCAATCGGCACGCCCGCCGCGCGGATCAGCCGACGCGCAGCGGTGTGATCGGGGCAACGCACGCCGACGGTCGAAAGACCGCCCGTCACAATATCCGGGATATGCGCTGCCTTCGGCAGGATAACCGTGATCGGTCCCGGCGCAAAGGCCGTCAGCAGATGCGCCGCAAGCGGCGGCATATTCGAGGTGACCTCATGCGCCATTGTAAGATCTGCGATATGGAGAATGAGCGGATTATCGGACGGTCGCCCCTTCGCCTCATAGATACGCGTGCATGCGGCCGCATCCAGACCGTTCGCGCCGAGCCCGTAGACTGTCTCCGTTGGAAACGCGACGAGTTCCCCGCTCTGAATGAGCCCAGCGGCGCGCTCAAAATCTGCGGATGATGTGGGGTGTAGTATCTCCGTATTCATCGTACCCCCCTACTCCGTATACCCAACAACAACCCTGTCGATTCCGCCAAGATCACGCAGGATTTCCGTCCGTACAATGCGCGGATGCGCCGCCGCAAGCGCCGCAGCATCCGCCGCCGCGCCGATGCCGACTTCAACGGCGATCGCACCGCCGTTCTTCAGCATGGACGGTGCCTCCGTCATCATGCGCCGGTAGAACACGAGTCCGTCCGCGCCGCCGTCGAGCGCAAGCCGCGGCTCATAGCCGCGCACCTCCGGCATCAGCGCCTCTATGTCTGCGGACGGGATGTACGGCGGATTCGAGAGGATCACATCATACGTCCGCCCCCCAAGGGGCACAAGCAGATCGCCCACATGAATCTCAATGCGCGTCGTCAGCCCGAGGCGCTCTGCATTCTCCCGTGCAATATCCGCCGCAGCCGGCGAGATATCAACCGCATCCGCATGCGTATTCTCCGTATAGTGAAGAACAGAGAGTGCTATCGCGCCCGTCCCCGTACCGATATCAGCAGCGGTGAGGTCAGATGCTCCCGCTGCTCTGCGCGCACGCAGGAAATCCACGGCGAACTGGGCAAGGATCTCCGTATCGGGCCGCGGGATGAGCGTATCGCGGGTCACACGGAACTCCAGCCCCATGAACTCGCGCCTGCCGAGCAGATAGGCAAGCGGCACATGCGCTCCGCGCTCCTTTGCATAGGAGCGAAAAAGAGTGCGCGCGGCGAACGCGATCGGTTCATCGAAATGCACATAAAGATACGTTCGATCTTTGCCGAGGACAGCAGAGAGCAGGACCTCGGCGTCAAGGCGCGGATTTTCGATGCCGCGCTCTTGAAAAAACTCCGCCGCCCATGTCAGCACACGGCGAATCGTCCAAACAGAGTCCGCCATCAGTTCACCTGTTTCAGACGTTCCGCCTGATCCGCGGTGATGAGCCCCGCCAGAATCTCGTCCAGCTCGCCGTCGAGTACGGCGTCGATCTTATAGAGCGTCAGTCCGATGCGATGATCGGTCACACGTCCCTGCGGGAAGTTGTATGTGCGGATGCGTTCGCTGCGGTCGCCGGAGCCGACCTGACTGCGGCGGTCCGCCGCGACGGCATCCGCCTGTTCCTGTCGGGCACGGTCATAGAGACGTGCACGCAGCACCTTCATCGCCTTCTCGCGGTTTTTGAGCTGCGACTTCTCGTCCTGGCACTGTACGACAATGCCGCTCGGAATGTGCGTAATGCGGATGGCTGTCTCCGTACGGTTGACATACTGTCCGCCGGCGCCCGAAGCGCAGTAGGTATCAATGCGCAGATCGTTCGGATCGATTATGACCTCCACATCCTCCGCCTCGAGCAGTACAGCGACCGTCACCGCAGACGTATGGATGCGCCCGCCGGACTCAGTGACGGGAATGCGCTGCACACGATGCGTGCCGCTTTCATATTTCAGACGGCTGTATGCGCCGGCGCCATTTACGAGAAAAGAGACTTCCTTAAACCCGCCGATCTCGGTCGGATTGCTGCTGAGGATCTCCGTCCGCCAGCCCTGACGCTCGGCATAGCGGGCATACATGCGGAAAAGGCTTGCGGCAAAAAGAGCCGCCTCCTCTCCGCCGACGCCGCCGCGAATCTCGACAATCACATTCTTGTCGTCATTTGGGTCGCGCGGCAGGAGGAGAATCGGCAGCTCCTGCGCAAGCTGATCGCGGCGCTCCTCCGCCTCGGCAATCTCTTCCTCGAGCATCGCCTTCATCTCGGCGTCCGCCTCGGCGAGCAGTCCCTGATCCTCTTCGATGGTCAAAAGCGCCTGCTGATAGGCGCTGTACGCCTCGACGATGGGAGTCAGAGCAGCGTGTTCACGCGTATAACGCTGCCACTTTTCCATATCTGCCATCACTGCGGGGTCGCTGAGCAGGGCTTCCAGTTCGCGGTATTTATCCGCAACGGCATTCAGTTTGCTTAACACAATATGTCCTTTCGATAACTCCCGCTCCCCGCGGGAATATCCTCGGGCGGGAGCACCGCCTTGAGGCTTTCGATTGCGACCTCAACCATCTCGTCGTCCGGCGGACGCGTCGTCAGATACTGCAGCCAGAGCCCGGGCGTAATCAGAATACGCACGATGCGGTTCTCGCTGCGCCCCGCAAAGCGGATGATCTCATAGGAGACGCCCGCAACGACGGGCAGGACGGCAAGACGGCTCAGAATGCGCAGCCAGAGATCGGGCCAGCCGAAGAATACGTGGAACACGATCGCGATGACCATGACGATGAGGAGGAAGTTCGTACCGCAGCGCGGATGCAGGCGCGGGAATTTCTGCACGTTCTCCACTGTCAGCGCCTCGCCGGCCTCGTAGCAGTGGATCGTTTTGTGCTCGGCGCCATGGTACTGAAAGACGCGGCGGATCCCGCCCATCCATGAGATACTCCAGATATAGAGAAGGAATACCGCGAGACGGATCCCCCCCTCAATGAGATTGAACACGATCGGGTCGTTCGTGTACGCCGCAGCCAGATGCGCCGCTCCCGTCGGGATGACGATAAAGAGTACGCTTGCGAGGACAAGCGCAAAGAGGATCGTCAGGGCAATCTCCTTCTTCGTCATCTGCTCATCCTCCTCGCCCGCCGCCTGTGCGGAGAACGAGAGGGCACGCATCCCGATGACCAGGGACTCGACCATGATGACAGAGCCGCGGATCAGCGGCAGGTTGAGCACGGGATATCGGTCACGGATGGAGGTGACGGGATGCATCTCCACCGTGATCTCCCCGTTTGGAAGGCGAACGGCAGTTGCTGTCTTCGCCGCATCGCGCATCATCACGCCCTCGATGACCGCCTGCCCGCCGACCGCAAGGTCCGTTATTTTCTTTGGCATGATTCTCCTTCATATTGCTTGTATATGTATTGTGCAATGTCCCTGAGCGAGCCCTAGTAAGGCAAGTACGTAAAGCGTGCGGCTCGCCCCCGGCGCACTTCTTTCGCTCAAGTGCAGTGAGTTCGTTTAAGAAGTGCGCCGGTATCTAGGCGAACGAGCACGCGGTCCCTTGCGAACTAAGCGTTCGCGTGAGGGTCCCGCGGCGACAAGTATAAAAAAGAGACTATCACACGATCTCTCGTGCAATAGCCCCTCCCTGTTTGCATGCAGTGAACAGGCAAGGCGCAGTGCACCTTACCGGTTCTGCTATTTCTTTGCGTAGCGCTTTTGGAACTTCTCGATGCGTCCGCCCGCCTGAACGTCACGCTGACGTCCCGTGAAGAACGGATGGCACTTCGAGCAAACGTCGACACGCAGATCCTCCTTCGTCGAACCCGTCGTGAACTTGTTGCCGCAGCCGCAGGTCACCGTTGCTTCGAAGAATTCCGGATGAATGCCCTCTTTCATGCAGATACACCTCGTTTCTTTTGCCGGATACAAGCATGCTCGTGCACACTTGGTTGAACTCGATGCGTGCGCATCAAGAACGAAGGTCTTGGAATCAGACGCCCGGCGTCCAATACCGAGCAAGTATAGCATAAAACAGAGCGGCGCGCAAGTATTTACTCCATCTTGTCGAGTATAATGCGCGAAACGCGCGTCCCGAAGAAGAAATTCCAAATCCACTTTACAGAGACCGTAAAGTCCGCATATCGCCCCGCAAGGCGAATGAGATGAACGAACATCCATGCAAACCACGCAAAGAACCCACTCGCCTTCATCATAAAGCCGAGCACGGGGAAGGGGCCGTTCATGACTGCTTCGCCTTTGCCGATCGTCGCCATCGCGCCGAGGTCACGATAAACGAATTTACCGAGCTGATCCGGAGATCTGCCGGAGATGAGCGCCATGATGTTCTTCTTTACCTGCGCCGCCGTATTCTTTTGAGTATGGGATACCCAGCCAACCGTGAGCGCCCATCTGTTTTACCTCCGCATCTTGAGACGGTAGATAATAAAGGCAGGGCTTTTGTCCGCCGGTTCCGCGCGCTGCAATCAGCGTTTTACCGAGCCGTCCTTCATTGCGGGATACAACCGAGTCGGCGACGCGCAAAATCGGTTCATACGAGCGGTAGTTCCGCACCAGCCGGATAATCTTTGTGTGCGGAAACTGACGATCAAAGGTGAGGATGTTCTGCACCTCCGCGCCGCGGAACCGGTAAATGGACTGATCGTCATCGCCGACAACACAGACATACGTGTCTTCGCCGGTCAGTTCCCGCAATAGCTGAAACTGAGCGCTGTTTGAATCCTGATACTCATCCACGAGGATTACTTTAAAGCGTCTATGCAGCTGTTGCGCAATAGCGGTATGCTCTTGCAGCAGCTGAACCGGTAGCATAATCAGGTCGCCGAAGTCGGCGTTCCCCGTTTCGCGGAGCCGCTGTTGATACGCACGGTAGATTACAACATACTCGCCGCGGGGCTCCCTCTGGCGGTAATAGTCCAGGCTCTGCCCCAGGGTCATCCGCGCTTTCTCCTCGTGCTTCTTGGTCAGCTCCCTGGCAACGGTCAGCTTTCTCTCCGGGCCCAGGGCCTCTGCCAGGTCCGCCAGGGTCTGCCTCAGACGATGCGGAGCCTCATAAATAACCATGGTTCTGGACTCGCTCATAAGCTCCTCCAGGATTCTTTTCTTTTCCTTCTTATCTCTGGGAAGAAATGCCTCGAAGGCGAAGCGCCTGCAGGGCAGGCCGGAAGAAGTCACTGCCGTGATGACTGCCGCGGGACCGGGGATGGCATAGACCGAAATCCCCGCCTCATAGCACATGCGGGTCAGTTCCTCCCCCGGATCAGAGATCCCGGGCGTCCCCGCGTCCGTGATACAGGCGATGGCCGCGCCCGCGCGCATTTTCCCGATCAGGACCCTGGCCTTGTCAATCTTGTTGAACTCGTGATAGGCCGTCATGGGAGTGTGGATCTCGAAATGCCGCAGGAGCTTCATGGAATCGCGCGTATCCTCCGCCGCGATCAGGTCCGCCTCTTGTAAGACACGGACCGCCCGGTAGGTCATATCCTCAAGATTTCCGATGGGCGTTGCTACCAGATAGAGACATCCTGCCATTGCTCACTCCTCTGTATCCCCGTCAAAATAGAGCTTCTTCACCTCATCCGTGTAAATGCCCTGCTCCCGATAAATCACCAGGGGAGGCTCCGTCTTAAGCCAGCTTCGTCCCCCTCTGACTCCCTCCAGCAGAACCATATTGGGCTCCCGGTCCACGTAGGGATAAACCAGGCGCATGCGCTTTGGCTCCAATCCGTAGTCGTGCATCAGAGTCATGATCTCCACCAGGCGAAAGGGCCTGTGGACAAAATAAGAATGGCCGCCAGGCCTCAATAGCCTGGCTGTCTCCCGAACCACATCCTCCAGGGAACAGAGCAGCTCATGCCTGGCAATGGTTTGTGCCAGTAGTCCCAGCTACTTGGGAGGCTGAGATGGGAGGATCGCTTGAGCCCAGGTGTTCCAGATGCTTCTGGGCAACATAGAGACC
>ERZ773005.1270-NODE-1270-length-13701-cov-63.586912_pt1 | contig 13701 bp, 13 predicted proteins | sample MGYA00580666_ERZ773005 | MGnify/ENA primary metagenome ERZ773005 (study PRJEB29015, sample SAMEA2737999) | human oral metagenome | biome: human oral; feature: human-associated habitat; material: dental | place: China | collected 2061 ... | reverse complement strand
CCGCCAAGGCACCGACGCTCGTTCGACGAGGGCGTGCCGAATTTGCTGTCGCCGCGGATACAGCAGATGCCCACACCGAGACAGCACTTCCTGGGTCGGCCGAGCACCGCCTCACTGTATTTCTCATGACCGACATCCTACAAACGCCGCCTATGTCTCTGCACGACGTTCCGTGGCCAGCTCTAACTGCACGACCAGCAGACCTCCCGACTACTGCACTCTCATCGATAACGATTACTTCCACCCCAGTACCGACAACCGCAAAGACACAGCCACAAATCATCAGCACCCAGAAAATCACACAGGACCAACCCGCCACTGCACACAGGTAGACAATTCGTACCCCGACAGCTAAAGAGAAGACAACTACAAAATTCAAAAATCGACAGAAACTATTGAGTTGACGCCTCAACTAGAGAGTCACATGCTGACATACCCAAGCGAGAAACCATGGGAAATCCTGTAAGTTCTGTGGGAATTTGTTGAAATTTACCGTATGTGAAGACCTGAAACTTCGAATCGTGTAACATCTCAAGTACCATGCAGGAGCCTCCTATTTTCCATCGAACCACAAGGGCGTGCCTTAACGAAACGGATCAAAGAAGGTGAAGCCGATCGAGTCAAAAAATACCCCCAACTCTATGAAACCTTAGAAGCGCTAGTCTGACTCTTTACGTTTTAGGGGAGACCAATGAACAACAAACGCATCACTACCCTATGTCTAGCTTCTTCACTTCTGCTTACATTTGGAGCAGCAATTACCCCTCCGGCCGCGGCGACCACCTCAAACTGCAAGTTCAACGAAAGCAAAGTATCCTCAACTATTGAAAGTTATGTGAAAAAAGTCGACTCAGAATGGCTAGAAAACTCGACTAGCAATACGAGCAATAGGGGACCAAATAGTTCGAACCCCTCGGCATTGACATCGACTGAGCAGATAAACCAGCGCGTACGTGACGCCATATCCACACAGGGAATAAGAGTCGCTTCAGCGAGCAGTGAACCTCAGATTGTCAATATTTCATGTCAGACTGATGGAAAAATTGCGGTAACGGCGGAAATTTCCACAACCTTTACGTTCAACTATGAGGGTTATGGCACATCAGAAACCCCCGGAATTAAGAGCGACCAGCATGTTTTGACACTCTCAGTAGACTCTTCTGACTATTCGGTTCTTGAGGATAAGATCACCAGCCATGAAGAAGTGGCGACACCAGGCGACACGCCCCCTGAATACGATCCCACTATATCAAACTCTGATTATCCCGAAGCGGGACAGGCCGTAGAAAGTTCCGGCACATCAGTAGGTGGCGGCACTGCCTCAGGAACTCCACTGATTCTCCCAGCGTATAACACCGTTTCTCCAGATGTCTCAGCAATGCAACAGTATGCGCTAAAATGGACCTCTCCTCCATATGAAGGAGACGAAAAAAAACATTTTAATCCAGAGTTCGGCTATTGGAACAACAACTGTGCCAACTTCGTCTCCCAGGTTCTTCACGCAGGAGGCTGGAGTTACGACGATTGGGGAGTTAATCCACATTCCACAAAATTCTGGGGCCCCGACTTGTTAGGACCGGCAGGCGCTTCACGTACTTGGACATACTCTGCATCCCAATACACGTATGTCAAAGAAGGAGCCTATACCCCTCTAGATAACATTTGGAACGCAAAGCCAGGCGACCTGCTGTACGTGGACTGGGACCCAGACGGGAAAGCTGATGGATTAATTGATCACGTAATGGTAGTGACAGGATCTGCCAGTAGGATTTCTGGGACACCGCTCGCTCTCTACAATGAACCACTCATCTCCCAAAAAACACCGAACAGAAGCAACTTGCCACTTAGTTTGTCCATTAAGTTTGCCACAGAACAACAGAAAACAGACATAAAGTGGTATGGACTCCAGCGCGAAAGTTAAGGAGCGGTAGTCAGTGTCTCCTGGAAGTTTGGGAGGCGTAGTCGTCAACGTCACGTTCAGCATATTGGTTGTCATTGCTGGCGCTCTACCTTGGTGGAGAAGGATCACTCGAGGCGCCAACCAGCAAGAAATCCGCCGACGTTGGCGAACGCTCATCAGTATGATATCAGTCGGCATTATGGTGTATCTATGGATGTACACACTAGTTGACGCGCACACCACGAACGCGAGCGGCGATGTCGTTCTCTGTGGCAACAGCTATTCTTTCATGCTTGATAGTAGCCTAGAGCACACTGAAGGCCTACCACATGCATGCATTGTGCACAGCCGGATCGCCATCACGCTACTAGTCCTGAGCGCATTCCTTGTCCTACTGATAGAGCAGTGGATTCTCCGTCTTGTGTTCGCGAGGTCGCACCCTCTGCCTCACAAACGCGAGACATGAGGCACGGCCGGAAGGGCGGGCCACACCCTGACCTGCCCTTCCGGCCTCAGTCGCCGACGGCACGATCACGAATGTCGACTGGTACATCCAGCACGCCGACGGCACCGAAGAGGTCCTCACCGGCGCCCAGGCCACCACCACCGTCCCCGCCGACCAGCAGGTCTCCATCACCGCCGTCGTCACCGACAACCAGGGCAAGGAAGACTTCACCACCCAAGTAGCCCCCGCCAGCTGACCACCCGCGCATTCGCAGGGTAAGGCGCGCGTTCGCACCCTCTACCCCTCGAACGCGCGCCCCAAGGCACGACCACGCGGACGGGCCGGGCGCACCCGGTCCGCCTGCTCACGCAGCGGCTACTCGTTGCCGTGGTAGGTCAGGCCCTTCTTCGGCATGGTGGCGGAGAGCAGGTAGGTGTCGACGGCGTCGTTGACGCAAGGGGCGTCGCCGCCGTAGGCGGTGTGCCCGGTGCCCTCCCAGGTCAGCAGCTGGCCGGAGTCGAGCTGATCGGCGAGGGACTGAGCCCACGCGTACGGGGTGGCCGGGTCTCCGGTGGTTCCGACGACGAGGATCGGCGCGGCGCCGTGGGCGTGGATCTGCGTGGGCTTGCGGGTTCCGTTGTGCCCCCACACGCTGCACACCAGGTCCATGCCGGTTGAGGAGTCCCCGAAGATCGGGGCCACGCGCTTGGCCTCCTCGTACTGCGCGGCCCAGGTGGCCGTGTCGCCCTCCACCGGGTAGTCCAGGCAGGTGACGGCCTGGAACAGGCCACGGCTCCGACGGCGGGGGCGGGGAGTGCGCGGTGATCGTGCTGCGGCCGGATAACGCGGGGTCGAACACCGCCGCCGACCGCGTCGAGATTATCCGCCGCGCGCTGGATCAGGGCGGACTCAGCCCCCGGCCGGCCGGGCGGGGGCTGGTGCGCGCCAGGCGGGGCTGGAGGAACGAAGAAGACGATTGAGTTCCTGACCCGTCGGCAGGTGTCCTACAGCGCAGGGTCCGCCCTGCCAGACAGCACGCCGCGGTTCTACGGCGCGCCATCCACACCGAGGCCTTGTCGCCCGCGTACAACTCTGACGGTGGGCCAGGTGAGGGTGCGGAGGTCGCTGAGACCCGCCGACCTGCTAAACCTGACCGCCTGGCCGGCCGGGATGCGGGCCAACCGCGTGCCGGGAGTTGCCTCGCCAGGGCACGCGGCTGCGCTTCGACGACATCGAGGGTTACCGACCCTTGGCCTTGGCCACCAACACCCGCGTCGGTCAGCTCACCGACCTCGAGACCCGCCGCCGGTTGCGAGAACGCTGCCAGAACCGCATCAGGTGCGCGAAAGCGCCTCCGCGTCTTCACTCAGGAGGTAGCCCTGTCGAGCTCGACCGCTTCGCGTTGCAGGGCTGCGCGGTCAGCCGCGTGGGTGCCTTCTCGCGGCCCCGACCCGCAGGCCTGCCGGCCTTCTACCAAATGCTCACCTTAGCCGGCACTCCGCCAGGCGCTGGGAACCCAAGACGGTACGCCTGCCACTGATGAGCGTCCCCGCCGTGATCGCCCGCCGCACCGTCCTGCGCTACAAGGCCGCCCCCGGGCCAGCCTCCAGCTGACCGGGCTCAGGCCCCAGAGCCTATCGCCCCATCGACATACATTTGCCCCTTGCCCACCACGACCACGCAGGACCCCCTTGGCCCCGGAAAAGCCCGGCCACCGCGAGACGACACGCGGCACACCGCCACACCCAACCAGCATCATTCCACCCACAGCACCGGCGACGCCGCCACCCACCCCCTACTCAGCCAGACAACGGAAGATAGAAGACAACGACAACTAACCGCTCCTATCAGTTTTCAAGGGGTGAACGGTCATCCGATCGGATGAGCCAATAGGAGGAGCGAGAGGCACGTGCGATAGTCGTACCGACCAACGTGCGTGTCAAGAGGCTGAACGCCCCATCTCCTACATTTTGCCGATCGGCCGATAGCGCCGTACGCTGAAACTGAAGCTCACCCACTACCGGACCTGCTTCATCCAGTGAGGACGGGAGAAAATGGTCGCAAGAACTGCTCACTCTCCCCTACTCTCTTTTTCGAAGTATTTAACCAACAAAACAACAATAAACACCCCCACGACTAAAATATATGTGGCCATCGGAACCACATATTGCGTCCTGAGCATCTTCTCAACTCTATTCGTCAGCAGGCCAGCCCCGGTTTCGGGACAACTTTTGACACTCGGCCTCTTGACGTCGCTGATTTCTATCACAATCCCCTTTTGGCAACCACTGGCAATCGCAACGTTCTCGGCATGCATGCTATCCTTCCTCGCCCTGCCTGGAGCCTATGCATCCGACATCGCAGGAAGCCTCTCACTATTCTACCTATACCTGGGTCGCTTTTTTAGGTTAAAGCAAGCCTTCCTTGTATTTCTGATCAACGACATAGCCTCCGCTGCGATCATATCAACATCCAATAACTTTCCAACAGCCATACCACCAGTCATCACACCTTCGGCGCGAACGAGTTTACTTGAAATAGCTGAAATCACAGTATATGGTTTTACCATACTTATAGGCGCTATTGCGCGGCAAGCTGAATGTTTCTGGTACAAGCAAGCCAACATGAAAGAACAGCACTTAAAGAGAATAAGGAGCGATATCGCAAAAGACATGCACGACCTCGTATCGTACTCGATGTCGCAGACCGTGCTTCGGGCGCGGGTGTCTTCAGAAGATCCCGCTTATTCACCGGAGACGAAGGCGGAGTTCGCCGCTATCGCCCGGACCGGAGCCGACACGCTTCATGAACTACGCATCCTTCTTTACGCACTACAGAAGGACTCCCACTATCTTTCCTCGTCCAACGACTCTCCGTCAATACATGCCGTCGATAATATCATCGTCTCCGCAAATCTCGTCACACACGATGTCACCGACGCAGGGTTTCACATGAGTTGCCATATCGCCGACCATATTCATTTGACTCGCGCGCAAACGTTAGTCCTTTCCCGTATACTTCGAGAGATCGGTGCCAACATTATACGGCATGGAGATCCTGCGACTCCTGCTACGCTTACAATATCTCAGAATCAAGACTGTATTCGAATCCTCTCCACCAACGCCGTCAGTGAAAATCTCAACGGGGCATTACCTTCGTCCGGCATGGGAATACTGAGCATGCGTGAACGACTGGAAACGCTCGGTGGCACTCTCACCACCTCAATCGAAGATGGAACGTGGATCATCAGCGCAGTCGTTCCGCAGACGACCTCCAAGGAGCGTGCTGAATGATATGCATTGGTATAGCGGATGATGACGCTCTTGTTCGCCACGTCCTCAGCACGCTTCTCGACACCCAAGAGGACATCAGTGTCGCATGGACGGCATGCGACGGGAGCGAAGCGCTCCAGCTCCTCAAATCACCCGACCATCCTGCCGTGCGAGCGATTCTTCTCGATATTCAGATGCCTCAAATGGACGGCGTCTCCCTCGCCACTATTGTTCACGAAGAGCTACCAGAAACAGCAATTCTGATTCTGACAACTTTCACTGAGAAAGATTTAGTTGAACGTGCTCTCGCGGCTGGTGTGAATGGTTTCATAGCCAAAGAAGATCCCGTCGAATCGATCGCCGGTGCCATTCGTCAGGCGGTCGAGGGGAATCTCGTGCTCTCCCCTTCCTCTAGCCGCCATTTGCGTGAAACCGAGAATATCCTTTCTGTCAAGCCCACGAAAACCGAACAGGCTGAGACTGTCCCGACACGCCATGTGTCCGGTTCTCCCGAATTCGATCATCTATCTCAACGTGAAATCGACGTGCTGGCACTCATGGCGGAGGCGCTTCCCAACAAACAGATTGCCCGTCGGCTGAACATCAGTGAAGCGACTGTAAAGACTCATGTGTCCGCCCTCATCGCAAAGCTAGGAGTTCATGACAGAGTGGGCGCCGTCGTCAAAGCAGTCCGAAGCGGAATCGTATAGTAGCTGACTTCTTTCGCCTCGAAAGTCTGCATGGGACGTTCACGGAAATAGCGATCGTTTCCCTTCACCCAGGTCAGCAGCTACTTGTCTCACTGGACGAATATACCTCCCGCCCTATCCGGATTAGGCATTCATGCCAGCGAAAGTTGTGAGTCGCGGGCACAGCTGTCTGCGACTCGGACCTGCTCTCAGGTGCATCCAGTAGCTGAGAGCTCTTCGCAGATATCGCGATCGTCTGCGTTCACCCAGGGCGCAGACTGATTCGCTTCATTTTGTGAGTACACCTCCCTATTTCCGATCAGGTGGGTGACGGGCTCGCAAGATGTCTTCAAACCTTTATCTCCTTCCATAGGTTGATTCGCTCATCATCCAGATAGCCGATCCGATTGGCCGATGTTTTCGGGCATCAGACCTGACTCATGACGTCTTCGTGGGTTATGGAAAATCGGTGTGAGTTTTCGTTGGTATTGCGGTGTTGGGGTCTGGTGGCGGGGCGCTAAGAACCCGTATGGTGCACCGATATAAGCCCGTTTCTGCGTAAGGTCAGGACCGCTTCGGAGGCCACGGCGGTGCAGATCGTGTCCAAGTTCGGCGGTGTGCGCCGGATTTGCTGGAGCACCTGGGATCGGCTCATAACGAGGCGGGGCTGGAGGCCGGGAGGCAGGAGATCGCCGCCAAGCAGGGCCAGGGGGTCGGCAGAGTCGGTTTAGGTGGTTGTTACCAGGTGGTCTTTGAGGCGTCCGGTGTGGATGAGGCTGCGGATGGCATAATGAGTGAGGTTTCTGAATCCCAGGGCGATGCCGCATAGGTGTTCCAGGCGGCCGTTGACTGCCTCGGTGGGGCCGTTGGAGGTGCGGGGGTGGTCAAAGTAAGCCAGGAGTGTCGGCGGCTCTTTCGGTCAGGGTCCTGGCCAGTGTCTTGATCTCCTCGAGCCCGTCTGAGACGGTCTGCGTCAGGGCAGTCGATGAGCCGTCGCATCAGGTGCTTTCCCAGGCCCGAGTCCTCGGCCCTGTAGGCCTGGATCAGGCGCTGGTAAACGCCCCAGCCGGCATGGACCGGAGCGTGGCGCTCGTCGGCGAACAAGGCCTCAAGGTGCCTGGCCTGGGGATCGGTGAGCAGGTCGGCGCCGGTGTGCAGCGTGTGCCTGGCCCGGTGGAGCCGGTCTCCTGCCCGGCCCCGGCGCCCTGTGGTCTCCCTACTGGATGCGGCGGCACTGGTCGAGCTTGCCGGCAAGCCAGGGAGACGACGTGGAATGGGGTCCATGACCGCCCGGGCCTTGGGGAGCTCCTCTCCGGCGGCGCTCTTGAACCCTGGGCGGTCTGTTTCCAGGGCTCGTCCCGGGCGGTGAGCCAGTTCTTGAGGGCCTTCTTGGATCGGCTCGGGACCATATCCAGCAGGCGAGCCGGACCACTGCGGTCGTGTACGGGGGCCAAGTCGATGACCACGGCGGGCGTACCGGTCGCCCCGCCTGGTGTGACGCCAAACAGAGGGGGTACCTCCCGCACGGGAGCGAAGCGCGGGGGAATCATCAACCCCGAGCACCTCCACTCCTTTGAACCGGGCGGACGCCTCGTTGAGGACCTGCTCGGCCCGGGTCAGGATCGCGCTGTTGGCGGCGTGTCAGGAGAGCCCCAGCACCTGCGCGACACGTGAGACGGACATGGACTCAAGGCCCAGGGCCCGCAGCCCCCCAGTCGACTGTCGAGCGGGTCAGACGGCTCCCGGGCACAGCCAGGCCGCTCGTGTCCTGCCTCCACACTCGGCGGCAGTGGGTGCAGGCGAAGCGTCTCACGCACACCACCGGCTGCATGGGCCTCCACCTCACCGGCACGTGGGCCAGGCGCCGGGCCCCCGCCGCATCCTGACCCTGCACGCCATGATCCGCAACAGCCCCCTCCACGCCCCTCAACCAGCCACGAAACTACCCGCAGCCGCCCGACACACCACATAAAGGGCACCCCCTAAACCGAAAAATCCCTGACACACTAAGCATTATGAATCAGGATCAAATTTACGCGACCCTCATCGCGAGAAATTGAAGTTCTGAAACTCATGACCGAGGCCTTGTCCAATCAACAGATAGCCCGAGAACTCGACATCAGCGAAGCTGACCGTGAAGACTCGCATATCAACACTCATCGCCAAGTTCGGCACGCAAGACCGAGTGGGAGCCACGGTGAGAACGATATGCGATGGACTGGTCTAATCTCGTAGACGACAGTGAAGTCTTTAGCCAGCTTATGCGCTCCACCAGAAGACGGGTAGCCCAGACAACAGATCATCCATCCGAACCACCCGATCGGCCGATGCGGAACATGAAGATGCACGTCTATATTTGATACGTCATCCAGCACACCATCCTAAGTCATCCAGCACACCATCCTAAGGAGGCTCGATATGTCACCTTTGCAGACTTTCTCTTTCAATGCTTCATCTGGATTCCCTAGACCGCACAGCCTACACCACCCCTGGGACTGAGCATCATTTTTCCTATGAGCATGCGTGTAGCCATCGCCAATGAGCACCAAATTATTGTGGCAAGCACGAGTCTATAGCATCAGTCATGAAACAAGGAGGTTGATTTAACTGCTTAGACGAATCAATGTTATCGAGCAGCATGCATTTATCTCACATATTTAACGCTGCTGGAAAGCGAAACCATTCAAAGCAGAAAATGCAGGTCTCAAAGGATGGTCCTTCCTGCCGATTCGTTCATCTCATCACAGAAGGAAGTAGGAGCAATGAAAAGCGGAAGAACGTCATTGCGGCATCTCTCACTCACTTTTGCTGTCACACTGGCCCTCACGTGCCAGGCTTCGGCCATGGCTGCAGGAGCACAGCCTGACCCCGCCCCCACTGCAGACGAAATTTCCAAGACAGTAACCGAATACCAAACTGCCGCCGATGCAGAATGGACTACCTCTGCCGCGTCGGCCGCCGCAACAACTTCGACAGCATCTGTACAAACCACTCAGAACGTTCGCGACAGCCTCGCAAACGAGGGACTAGCCGTCACATCAGCGAAGAGTGACGTTAGTATCGTCGATTCTGCCACCCAAGCAGACGGCACCGTCCTTGTGACAGCAGATGTATCGACGACCTTCACCTTCGAGGGCGACGACACTCCAGGTATTTGGTCGGACAGGCATCAGATGACACTATCAAGCAGCGCTAGCGGCTACACGGTCGTTAGCGACACGATCGACAACAAGGTATCAGAAGACAGCGAGGACTCCGAGGAGTTGAACGAAACTCCTTTCATGCAATCTTCGGATGACAAAAGTACCGCCGGCTCCGAAGAATCTGAAGCAGATGGCGAACAGCCTGCAGAGGGACAGGCGCAACCTCGCCCAAATGCAGGAAATATGGTGAAATACGCACTGAAGTGGACAAGTCCGCCCTATGATGGAGATAGCAAGTCGGACTTCAATCCGGAGTTTCCTTACAAGAATAATAACTGCGCGAACTTCGTTTCGCAGGTACTCCATGCAGGAGGATGGGACTACGATCAGGGCTACAATCCTTACGATACGGCCGTTTGGGCTCCTGATCTCATTGGGCCCGCCGGTCCGTCACGAACATGGACCAGAGCACGGGCCCAAAGGACGTATGTCGAGGCGCACACCCCGTACAGGTGGTTACGCAACATATGGGACGCTCAGCCGGGAGACCTCCTTTACCCCGATTGGGACTCACCCAACCAGGCGGGTAAACCAGATGGAAAGGTTGATCACGTCATGGTGGTGACGGGGAGGACCAACAACCCTCAGAACCCCCTCGTTAACGGACCAAGGATTTCTCAGAAGTCACCTAACCGATCAAATATTCCGCTCATGATGTCGATCATTATGGCGACCGGTCAAGGAAAGGAGATCCATTGGACTGCATTCAAACGATAGTTCTGCGGCATGCTTCGACAGGGAATCATAAACCACCGCGAAAGTCGTCGGCACCGCAGTTCTGAACAGAGAAATTGAAGCTCAGATTGTCACGGTGTTCCCAAGCGGGGCCACCACGATCTGACCACATCCTCCACCAGAGGTGGTGACATGCTCCGCATGCTTCATGGGTGCGGAGCACGTCACTGCCCACCTGCCCTCATACCGATCGGTAGCATTCTTTTGAGTCGTCAGTTCAATGTCGAGGAGCTCACTGTGCCCAACCGTCCCCATCACTCACCGCTTTCGACCGAACTCCTTCAGCACCTCGTCCGGCCCCTGCGACTCCGTTCCGCCCGCCCCGCCCGCCTCGGTGCGCTCGCCATGACTCTGGCCGTCTTCACCGCCGTCAGTCCCTCGGTCTACTCAGCACCTCTGGCCCCGTCCCTGCCGGCGGGCAACTACGTGGCCCTCGGGGATTCCTATGCCTCCGGCGTCGGCGCTCCCCCCTATGCCAAGGGCACCGACGTGCAGGTGGAGAACGGTAACAAGTGCAAGCGCGCCACGGCGGCCTACGCCCACCAGGTCGCCGACCGGACCGGCAAGACGCTCGACTTCGGCGCCTGCTCCGGCGCCTGGACCAAGCACTTCTACGAGGCCCGCACCCCGTGGAAGGAACCGGCCCAGCTCGATCACCTGGACGCCTCCACCGGCCTGGTCACCTTTTCCATCGGCGGCAACGACGCCGGCTTCGCCAAGATCCTCTCCGAGTGCGTCACCCAGCCCCCTTTCTCCAACTGCAGCAGCGACAAGGAACTCACCGACCCGGTCGACTCGACCATCGACGCCCTGGCCGGCAAGGGGAAGCAGGCCGGTGTCTACAGCTACGACACGATCATGACCGACATCGCCACCCGCGCCCCGAGCGCGACCGTCGTCGCCGTCGGCTACCCGCGCATGTTCACTTCGGCGGGCGGCAAGGGCGGTCCCGTACCCGGCCGCTGCCAGGGACTCACCAAAGTGGACCAGCGCTGGATCAACGCCCGCACCAATGAGCTCAACACCGCCCTCAAAGCCGCCGCCCTGCGCCACGGCCACCAGTTCACCGACCCCTCCGACTCCTTCGCCGGACACGAGCTGTGTGGCGAAGGTGCCTCCTGGTTCCAGGGTCTGCTCAACTCCGGACGCTTCCATCCCAACGCCGACGGCCACAAGGCCATGGCCACCTCCGTCATGAACACCCTGAACGACCAGCAGGCCGCTCAGGAACAGCCCGCCGCCGCGCAGGCACAGGTGGACAACATGCGCCCCACCGGCTCCTTCACCCTCACCCGCGACGGCGACCAGATCACCCTGGACGCCTCGGCATCCACCGACACCGACGGCACGATCACGAATGTCGACTGGTACATCCAGCACGCCGACGGCACCGAAGAGGTCCTCACCGGCGCCCAGGCCACCACCACCGTCCCCGCCGACCAGCAGGTCTCCATCACCGCCGTCGTCACCGACAACCAGGGCAAGGAAGACTTCACCACCCAAGTAGCCCCCGCCAGCTGACCACCCGCGCATTCGCAGGGTAAGGCGCGCGTTCGTACCCTCTACCCCTCGAACGCGCGCCCTAAGGCACGACCACGCGGGTCGTATGGTCACGAGGAGAACAGGTGCAAAACACCGGTCTTCGCACGCCGACCGGGCACGGTGAGCGCCAGGTAGATCGCCACGGCGAGCATCGCGGCAACCCCGACCGCCAGGCTGACGGTGAGGCCCGCGTCCGTGGCGGAGCGGACCAGTGGCGCCAGGTGGGCTCGCACTCCAGCCGGCGCAGCGGTTGGCCAACCCTCTAGCGCCCGCATCCCCTTGCCGGAGGCCACCAGGGAGATGAGGTGTTCCCGATCCGCCGCATGTCCCAGGGCGCCGATCTCCAGCGACATGGTCATCGCCCGACGGATGACTCGCTCATAGCTCACACCTATCACCGCAACTCCCATGACGATGCCGAGTTGGCGGGCGGCAGCGGAGAATCCCGAGGTCATCCCGGCGGTGTCCTCATCGGCCGAGGAGACCGCCAGCTGGTTGACAATCGTCCCGGTGGCCCCGGTGGCGGCCCCCGCCAGGACGAGCCCGGGGATGAGGACCAGCCAGGTACTCGATCCGCGCAGGAGCATGAGCAGGCAGGAGCCGACGACGCCGCCCAACACGATCCCCAACAGACTCGCCCTGGCCCCATGGCGCCTAACCGCTCCCCCGCAGGAGGCGGCCACGACGAGGGCAGAGGCGCTGAAGGGCAGGAAGCACAGACCGGTCTGGGCCGGCGTCAACCGGTAGATGTTCTGCGCGTACAGGGACAGGAAGGCCATCGGCCCGATGAGGGCCGCCTGGATGATGAAGCCGACCAGGACGCTGCCTGCGTAGGTGGGTTCGGTGAGGATCGAGACGTCGACCATGGGGCTGGCCGATCGTCGCTCGACGACGCAGAAGGCGCCGAACAGCACCACGGAGCCGATCAGCAAGGAGACGATCACGGGTGAGGTCCACCCCCACATGTTGCCCTGGAGGAGTGCGAGCGTCAGCGCCCCCGTCATAGCGACGCACAGGGCCGTGCCCGGCCAGTCGACCTTCCTGACCGCCGCACCTGTCGCAGCGGCGCCCCGATCCGCGCCTGTCTCGGGGACCCATCGCGAGCCCAGCCAGACTGCGAGGCCCACCGGGACATTGACCCAGAAGATCGAGCGCCAGCCCGCCAGCAGGACAAGCCCGCCGCCGATGAGCGGCCCCAGGGCGATGGCCGCGCCGGAGACCGCCCCGTATACCCCGATCGCCCGGGCCCTGGGTGGGCCAACCGGGTAGCGGTCGGAGATCATGGGGACGCCGACGCCCAGGAAAATCGCACCGCCGACACCCTGAATGAAGCGGCTCCAGTCCAGGACGTCCACCGACGGCGCCAACGCGCAGACCAGGGAACCGGCTGTGAACAGGGCGATTCCCCAGCGGAACAGACGCAGCCGTCCCACCGATCCGCTCAGGGTCGCCGCAGACATCAGAAGCGTTCCCAGCGGCAGGGTGTAGGCGTTGACGACCCACTGGAGCTCGCTCAGCGATGCGCCCAGCGTGGCGCCCATGTCGGGAAGCGCGACGGAGACGACCGTGACGTCCAGGACGTTCATGAAGTTGGCGGTGCAGATCAACAGCAAGATGAGTGCCTGCCTCACACGGCGCACCTTTCGTGAGGATTCCTGGGCGGCTGCCCCGCCACGCGTTCGTAGGGTAGGTGTCGCGTTCGCACCCTCTACCCCTCGAACGCGCACCCTAAGGCACGAACGCGCGGACCAGCCCGGTCCTGCGAACCTTAGTCGCCGGCGACGCACAGATGCCCGAGCACCTCGGCGTGGGCCACGGGGGTGGCCACGAGCAGCGACCCGGCGCGGCGCACGTCGAAGGGCGCCCCGTCCATCCGGGTGAGGACCACGCCGGTCTCGGTGCACAGGAGCGCCCC
>ERZ773005.1267-NODE-1267-length-13715-cov-80.892972_pt1 | contig 13715 bp, 10 predicted proteins | sample MGYA00580666_ERZ773005 | MGnify/ENA primary metagenome ERZ773005 (study PRJEB29015, sample SAMEA2737999) | human oral metagenome | biome: human oral; feature: human-associated habitat; material: dental | place: China | collected 2061 ... | reverse complement strand
TATTCCTCTCTCTACATAGAAGTGCGTAACACCAGTATCATACCACAGTTATCCTTACTGCGCCAACATTCAGAGCTTATCCGTACAGCCTCACTACTTCAGATAGTCACCGACGTAGACAAACTGAGTCTTGGTGTCTGGATTTGTCTGCTCTGCCTCATAAGCATCTTTGTGCAAATGATAGACTATCGACCAAGGAGAGCTATGCCCGACGTCACGATACGACTCCAGTGTGACGAAATCGCCGGTCGCCGGATCGACACTGACCACCAGCCCGGTATGTCCGGCGCCACCATCCGCCTTGTTGACTGATGAATGCATGCCCTTAGCGTACGAGCTAAAGATAGCCGGTGCTTTAGTCGGCGCATCGGTAACTTGGAGATTCTTGTCCTTATTACTGCCGACCAGCCGATCGACCACCTGACCACCATTGCCACCACCATAGACCAAGGTCGTATACTTATCAATATACCAAGAAGGGATGACCGTACAGCCGTTAGAGGCGGTACTTAGAGTGCCAGTCTGACCTTTATACACCCCTGTATCATTAGTGTCTTGAATGAACTTCTTCTGCATTTCCTCGGCGTCCTTGTTACCAGATCCATCCATAGATGAAGCTCCGCTGCTACTGTCGCTACTTCCGCCATCCACCTGCATTTCTTTACAGGCCGTAGTCGAATCGTTGTCACTCTCCGCCCCGTGATAGCAGGCGCTTGACACGGTATTGAAGTAGTCCATCGCATAGAGACGAATCGACTTAAACTCATCCTTGTTTTGCCTGTCTAGACAGAATCTAAAGGCATCCTTTTCCGACCCTTCAGCAGTATCGGCATAGTTAAACTTAGTACCGTCGGAATTGTCTATCGGCTTGATTGACCAGTCGCCCTTATCAACATCAGATAATAGGCATCTCTGAACATATTGGACATATTCATTCTCGGTATTTGGTATGAGTGGGGGCGTTTGCAGTAGAGCTATCGCTCGGTCAGAGTTCTTCTCGATACCATAGCCATCATCTGACATAATCTGCCTCATCTCATCAAGACTCCAGGCATAAGTCGGCACGCCATAATCATAGGCGCTAGCTGCATAAGCATTATTGCCCAGCAGCTGATTACTGGCAGTCGCCATAATTGTCGGAGCAGACAACATCGCCTTCAGAGCGTTGCCCATCGCTAGCCAGATATCCTGCCTGCCGACATTGAGGTGGGCCGCATGCGCCAGCTGGCTCAGCGTTGAGCTGTAGTCGTATGGATCAAACAACCGAGCCAGCAGAGGCTTGCGGCTATGCTTCCAAGCCAGATAGCGACGGTTCTCCAGGTTAAGCTCAATCGCCTGCTTCTCATTCAGCCTCTTGCCACCGGTCAGCATCGCTTGATCATTAGAGAGAAACTTACTGCCAAACATGGCATTTGAACCATGTTCGGTCGGCGTGGCAGATTCTGTTCGCAAGGGATTGCCCAGTAGCCAACCTGAGATCATATTTAACGCCCCGACGACCAGCTCGTTCTTTGAGCCCAAATCAAGTGCGGCAGTAAACAGCACTTCCTTTATCTTGCCTTCCAGAAAACCGACGATCGCCCCGGTCACACCGCCGGCCAGAGAACCAATCACATCGAAGACGGCGCAGAGCGCCCCGGTCGCCGTATTAAACTGATTAAAGGCAACTGCCATTAGGTCATTGATTGGGCCGGGCAGGAAGTTGAAACCCGGCTTGCCAGCTGTCTTAAGCATGCCCTGGGTACCCGAGTCGTCATTGAGCTTGTCGCTACCAACTATCCCTAGAGTCTTGGCTATCGCCGGACTATCCATGTAGCTACTGTGGATTTTCTTCCCCGTCGGTTTGCCGTCGCTATCTAATTCCGGAATATCGTCCTCCAGCATAGTCTTATTAGCGAGTTCAAACGCTTTCATGTTATTGTCATCCGAGCCCGACATCATCTGCGAGGCGTAGCCCATATATAGCCCAGCCTCTTTCTCGGCAGGCAAGACAATATTAGCGTACTTAGCCGGACCAAGCTGCTCCCAGATCCCTTTGATCATACAGAGAAAACCGACGATGAAGGCTACAACAGCAAAGCCAGCCGTACCGACACCCAGCGCCTTAAACTTTGAGGAGATAAGCTTATCGAACTTGTCGAGCTTGTTCTTAAGGTTCGTCAGTTTCGACCGGAAGAAGCCACCATTGCCTTGACGAGGTTTCTCACTCTGTTGCTTTACATCATCTATGGCATCACTGGCATTCTTACCCCTTCCCTCCTGATCGACAGTTGAGTTACCATCGTCGTCCTTGGCGTTCTCGGAGTCCTTATCGACCCCCTTCTTGATTGAGTCATTAGAGATGCTGGGGTTAGCAATTTTACCTAACTGGTCGCTAACCCAGTCGGTAAATGCCTTGTAGAGCTTCATCTTGATCTTTTTGATCGGGTGGAGCCAACTAATATAGCCCTCCCGCTTCAGTGCCGCTCTGGTCTCCAGCCAGCCGGATATGCTCCATTTGCCCCGGTCGTCCATACCTCTGATGGCCCGCTTCGCCTCCGAATATGACATCTTGTCCGACAGATGAATCTTATTGCCATCCAGACCAATCTTGTCTTTGTTGACACCAAGCGTCGCTGATAGCTCCTCTCTCAGAGCGTCACCGGCATCTTCTAGGTGCTGCGAGTTAATACCAAACGCCTTACCGGCATCTATCTCCATTCCATCCTGTGCTCCGAAATAATTGGAGTTAAAGGTCAAGCCATTTTTCTCAAGATTAGTAGTAATATTCTTAGCGAATTTACGGTTAAGGAAGCCCACCCGAGAATCTTTGATCCGCCCGGCTATAGCCTTGCCGGCATTCTCGCCGAACTTCCGCACCACTTCTTTCGTCGTCCTTAGCGACCGGGCCGACTGCTGACCGAGGGTGATACCAAGATTAAAATCCTTGAAGATACCTGCCGCCTGAATCATCTGACCTAGTCCCGATAAGAAAAAGAAGCCCAAGGTAAACAGACCTGATATCACCGTCAGCAGGATGCCATTGCGAGCCGACATCAGGCGAAAAGCCGCACCATGCGCCTTGCTACTGCGTCCCTTTCCTTCTCGCCCCTTCATACTGCCATCAAACTTCCCCGAGTCAATCGAGGCGTCACGCTCCTGCTCGCCCAGGTCACGCTGAGTGGAGTCAGATGGCCGGTCGCCACCGTCTTCCCGGGGCTGATCAGTCTGCTCTGACTGACCATTAACGGGTGCTGACTCACCTAAATGCTCACCGCCGGCTAACTTACCCAAGTAGCCGGACTCGGTAGAATAGTCAGGCTCGCTACCGGATCCACCGGCCGAAGCGTCCGTACTGAAAGCTTCTTGTTGATAGCGCCGGAAATCGTTCACACCATCAGCCGCAGGTTTAGTTCCGGTCAAGCTCCCCGATTGATACCTGCCGCCATAGTGCGGCGTCTCGCCACTACGAGAATTAGCGGCAGACTGCTCCAGCTCGGCTAGCTCACTGCTATTTTGCCTGTCCGGCATCTAAGGCGTCCTCCTATCCCAGGAGGCGATTTGGACGGGGATAATTCTACCGATTGAGCCGGACGAGGCGATAGTTCTGAGCCGACTCTGATCTATCGCATCCATCCGACTGAAGTCAGCATGTGACATTAGTGCCCTGGCTCGGGTAGCTGCCGCCGTAGCATTAGCACCACCGGAATTGAAATCATGATAAACGTTAGCCAGTTTATGAGTATTGGCCAGGTTTTGCCCACCAGTACTGCGAAGTAACGAGTTGTCTACCAGGGCACTCCTAGTGGTTGCACTCATCTTAGATAGCATATCCCGGTTCGACAAGGCGGAGCTGGCTTGATCTCGCACATTGCTAATGCCGGCATCAGTCGCAGCCACGTTGCCACCATTAGCTGCCGAGTTCTGCAGAGTCTGACGCATATGTGTCAGATTTGCCGCACTCATATCAGCCTGAGCTTGCGCCGACAGCCCCGTAGCATAGCTGGATATAGCGTCAGAATAATTAGCGTTGAATCGGTCATCCTCCCAGCCGGTGTCCGCCCAGCTCTGTAATGTGGCGGTACTAATGCCCGACTTGCCGTTCTCGATCATGGCATTAGCGTAGTCACGACGCAATTCATCTGCCTCTCGCTCTCGACCATGTTCTTGTAGCCAGTTAGCCCGAGCATTGACTGACTGCATCGACTGCTGGGCGTCGGCCATAGTTGCATTAGGCGCTTGCTTAGCGATGATGGCTCGCATGGTGTGAGTATCGGCGATCTGCTGACCATTAGTCGTACCGTTAAGGAAGCCTTCTCGCTGCTCAGCACTACTCATGCCGTCAACCTTTTCGCCGGCACTCTGCATAGCTTGTCGGTCTAGCTCATTATATTGTTTATCCGGCGCCGTGATCGCATTATTTACTCCGGCCGACCGAAGTGCCCCGCCAACCAGCGGCACATCGCCAAAGCGATTCTGAGCCGCCTGGAGTAGATTGGATCGCATCCTACCGGCACCCTGACCGGCCCGGCTCCTAGCTATGGCGTCATGACCGGCCTTAGCTACAGCAGCAGTCGCCTGGCTACCATGCACCAAGCTGGTCGCTCTACCCAGCACATCACCCGACATCTTAAAGAGCGGGATGATGGAGAGAGCCGGCAAAGCTGCACAAGCTAGCTCGGTGATAATAGGTAGACCCGCTCCTATGTTGCCACCAATATTCCTAATAAGCGAACTACCGCCTGCCACTAGCATAAAGACTGGATATACAATGATCATCTTGATAAACATATCAAACCATCTGCGACCCCAACGCTGGATAGCCTCATTGGGGAAGATATAGAGAGCAAAGGCTATTGGTGAGACAATTACCAATAATGCCAGTCCCAGGTTGCGCACTGAGATAGCTATAATAATTGTAATCAGCGATATCAAGATAGTTATACCAAAGGATAGCCCGAAGAGTATAAATAATATAGCGCCAACACCGAATAGATCTGTAATAGCCTTCATGAATAGCGACTGAGCTGCGCTATCCTCACCTATCTTTTTCATCCCCGCAAACATAGAGTAGGCACCCTTACCAGCAATATTTGATAGATCGGCGATGACGGCACAGATGTAGAATGAGACGTTGATCACTACGGCGAATAGTAGTAATCTGGGTAGCATTTTCTTGACGTCATAATTGGTCAGCCCGGTCGAGGTTGCGACCGAATAGATTATCACCAAGAAGGCGATGACCAGTATGACATTGGCAATCGACAGGAACTGTGACCAATATGACTGGATTTGCTTGCCAGAATTACCTGATAGAAATTGCCAATCAAGAAAATCTCCAAAGAATACATATAGATGATCTATCATCTCGCTGATTACTGATACTCCAGGGCACAGAATGTAACCCAAACCTTTCAGCTCCTTCTGGCAAGTATTGTCGTCCTCGTCAGTCTCATCAGCAGGAGTCGTCTCAGTATCGCCTGGATGTTCATCTATGTGTTTATTTAGGGCTGCAGCATAGGCGTCAGCCCGATCGCTATAGCGCTGAACCACATCCCAGCACGACATATCCGGCTCTCCCTGCGGGTAGAATGCCGGCCATACCGATACCTTTCGCCCTTTACCACTTTCTCCACCCTTAAACGAGAAATACCCTCTCTTGACTGTGTACTTGCCATCAGACCCCTTATCAACGTAGACGAAGTTACCGTCCTGCGCCTCGGTAAAGGGTGGGTGCGACTCTGTACAGTATGTCTCGGCAATCTCTTTATACATCTGCGCCTCGGCAGCTTGCCCTAAGTCTTTGAGTTGATGATACGGGTATGACTCGGTAGCCTCAGCCATAAGCTCCGGTCGTACCATCAAGGGCCTCAGATCATTCTGCCCCAATTTATCCTTAACTCTCTGCACAGTAGTATTAGATACGTCAGCTAAGACAACTTGGTTATCCTTAGAGATCTTCGACTCATCTCCATCCGCATTGCCGCCCAGCTTAGCGTGATCAGACAAGTATTTGCCAAAGTAGTCTCCATGACCGTCGGCATTTGCTAGGTATAGAACATCGCATTTCACTCGTTCTCGACCATTACCTTCGCCCTCGTCATACGGTCGGTAGTCATTTTCCTTGTTCAGTATTGCTTCGCTAAGCTCAATTGCTTCCTTTTCATTGGTCATAAAGCTCTTACAAGCCCTGATCTTTTCAGCAGTCTTGAACTTATAGACAGCTGCCCTTAGCTCATCGTCGGCATTAGCTAGTGCTACTTTAGGCGATAAAGCAAGCGCAGCTACTAGAATAAACGCTAAAAATACCCCCCCCGCTAGGTATATTTTCTTGAGCTTGCTGATTCTCTGCTCGGCAGACTGTTTGTTTCGCTTTAATTTACTTCTTCCCCACATCATTCTGCCACATAGTGTACATGGTTAAAGTAGGCTGAGTCAACCCAGCATGATGCCCAGCACTACGCTACCTAAGCGGAAAAGGGTGTGTAATCGTGCTTCACTGCAATCAGCCAGTATAACTAACGCATCTGCTGGACAGGCCACAGCAGCCCAGCTGATGTGTTGGTTAGATAGCGATTACGACAAAACACGATTGCGCTCTTTTTCGCCTAGGTTGTATAGTGCCATGCATCCTGCTGGGCGCTGGGCAGACCCACGGAGTGCGTACACTTACTGCAAGTAAGCCCCGCTAGTCAGCTATGGCTTTTGCTGCTTTGCCTTAATTCTGTCTAAAACTTTCTGATTCGAGACATAGAAACTTGACGTGCCGCTCTTTTCATTCTCAGTCTTGAATAATGTACTGTAATTATCCTTAATGATCTGAATCAGCTCTTTCTCGGTTGGCATGTGGTCGCAGACAATTCTACCGCCGTAGACTGGAATACCATACATGTCATTTGTTTCCTTCTTATCAAGTAGCGCCGGTATTTCTATTACGTAACGACCGCCATATTCTTTCGCATCACTACTGTCGTCATTGGGATTAAAGATAGTAACCTTGATAATTCCGTCGGTAATGTACGGATTAGCATCGGCTAGCTTCTGACAATGATACTGCGCCTTCTGAGTGATTTGAATGCCGCCATCCGACGACATCACGTAATCAGCCTCCTTGAACTTAAAGTCCTTATAGCCACCATACTGCTTGACCATATCCGCAAAAGCGTTACGTCCATGATAATCCTCGCCCTTGGCAAAAACGTCGCCGATGGACACAAACTTAGTACCGGTCGGATCTTGCTCATTTCTTTTAGCGATAAAGTCAGTCAGATCAGCCATCGACATTTCTTTACGGTTGTCGACAGTATCGTCGGAGGTGTAATCAACTTGAGAGGTTCGCTCACCAACTAGGTTATACTGCATATGAATCTTCGGATCATACTCATATATCTCATAACTAATCTTACCGTCATGCTCGCTATCGGCAGTCTCGGTATTCATGTTGGGATCTGCTTCCTGCCTTGGCTCGGTGGCCACAACATCAGAGCTATCAGTAGGGGTGTTAGCGGACTGCTCAGCCGGCACCGGACGCTTATTGACCCGGACGGCCCCCGCATTTAGCTTACTGCAAGCCGTACCAACTAAGGTAAAGGTTAAAGCCAGAGAGGCGGCCACACTACCAATGAGCTTTAGTTTCTTTTTGCCTTCAGGGGAAGTAGCTCTATCACGAGGTATATCCATTATCTCAACTGGCGGATTAGCCATATAGTGATGCCCGAGCACGCCGGCCGGAAAGCGCCTGTCACTATCCATATCCGGCTGATACTTATAGCCTTCGTTTGTGCCAGTAGCCAAGCTGTAACTATTGTTACCCTGATGATTGCCCATCAGACCATTATGATCACCCATCATCTCATTTCTCCTCTTGCTTAGAGCAAAATAGCTAGCAGGTATCTCCCGCTAGCTCTCTAACTAATTATTTATCCGGACGCTACGATGAATACACCGACAGCTCCCTAACCACCTCTTTTCCCTAATGGCTAAGCTCACTATACAACAACCTAAGTACCCTAGCAAGGATAAGGGCTATGACCACTGCGCTAAGTGCACTTTAAATCTTCTTGACCTGGAGGACGTCCAGCTCAACCGAGGTGTCTCGCCCAAACATACTGACCAGCACTTTGATCTTGCCTTTGACCGGGTCGATCTCTGATACACTGCCTTCGAAGCCCTTAAATGGTCCGTCGACTATATTGACGATCTCGTCGATCTGGAGATCGATATCGTGCTTCGGCTCGTTCACACCCATTCGCCGTCGGATCTCTTTAATCTCTTTCTCGCTAACCGGTGTCGGATGAGTACCCGTACCGACAAAGCCGGTCACTCCCGGCGTATTGCGGATGATAAACCAGGTATCATCGCTCAGACGCATCTCTACCAGCACATAGCCCTGGAAGATCTTCTGCTCGACCACCTTGCGCTTGCCGTTCTTGATCACGATCACCTTCTCTTTGGGGACAAGGACGTTGTAGATCTTATTAGCCATATCGACACCTTTAATTCGTTGCTCTATCTGACTCGCCACCTGTTCCTCGTAGCCGGAGTAAGTATGGATAGCGTACCACGCTCGCCGATCGTCATATCGATTAGATTTAGTTCTTGCCATTACAGTATTACCTCCCTGATTAACCATTGCGAACCCCAGTCACTTAGCAGCACAAAGATACCGATCACCAGGCAGAAGAGAATAATCCCCAGAGTCATCTGCCAAGTGGCTCGGCGGCTAGGCCACTCAACTTGTCGTAGCTCTCGCCAGCTGTTACGAAAATACCGACCCAGTGCAATAAAGGGCAAGAAGATGATGAGAGGCTTCCTTGCTGGCTTCGCCACTTTCTTAGCCGCTTCTGTAGCCTGCTTCTTCCGAGTCGGCTGAATCGGCTTAGCTACGCTTGCCGATTTATCAGCTGAGGCTTTCTGGCGCTGAGGCGATGCCGAGGCGTTATCTGACGAAGCCTTAACTCGGCGTACGACAGTTTTCTTTCCACTTGCCATCTCATATCTCCTTAAACTTAAAATAGCTTGATTACTCAAGCTGTCAAGTATAATGATAGTACATTTTCTTTTTTCTGTCTATCGGTGTATAGTAAGCATATGCAATTTAATATCGGGTCATTCATCCTGGGTTTTATGGTGATGGTGGCGGGGCTGCTCTTAGCCCGTTTTTACAAGTGGGTAGCAGATAACTTCGGCTCCGGAGCAGCAAGCTATAGTCGGTACAAGATGGTCGGCATGGTGACTTCGGTAGTAGGGCTACTGATGATGTTTAATCTTCATACCATCATCCTGGATCTGATCGGCAATGCTTTCTTTGGCGGTGTGCGACGCTAGCTGAGCCGACAGCCGTGGCACCGGGCTCGGTCTTGACATGCCGTTTTACTTAGTCTAGAAAAATATTTTTGGTATTCACTTCTTATCACGCTTGACTGGTAAAAGCAGGCTAAAAGTTGAGCCGATATCTAGCTCACTCTTGACGTCAATATGAGTACCCACCTTACTAGCCAGGCGATCAACCACATGAAGCCCCAGCCCCGTACCGGAGGTCTGCCTAGTGCGATAATCCTCACTACGCCAGAAACGAAGATAGATCTTGTCTAGATCAGATTTAGAAATGCCGATGCCCGTATCTCGCACATAGAAGCGAGCATGCGACCGGTCGTGCGGCTCAGCTCGGACACCGACAGTCACGCTACCTGCCTCGGTATACTTGATAGCATTAGAGATCAGATTTTGCATGATCTCCTCAATCACCATACTCGGCACTAGGACCTTGCCCGTTAGATCAATATCCACGATAAAACGTAGCCCCTTCTCCTTCGCCGGCTTGGCGTATTTGTTGTAGAGCGAGGTCATGAAGCTCTCGATATCAATCTCCTCGTTGTCCATGTAGATACCTCGCTCAGCTCGACTCAGGGTAGCCAGATCATTAACCATTTGCCCCAGGTACAAGATCTGGTCGTGGGCAGAATCTAATGTCTGAGTAAATACTCTTGGATCGCCCCCTCGGTCAAGCAATAGCTGCATATTCGACAGCGCCCCCTCGGCTATCGCTACCGGCGTCCGTAGCTCATGGCTCACCACACTGATGAATTCATCCCGCTCATCATCCAGCGACTTTTCCTTAGTGATATCAGTCATGACGATGATTACGCCATCTATGTTTCGGCTCTTGCGGATAGCGAACTGGTTTTTGATCGGAAAGATCGACATGCGTAGATTGATCAGCTGCTTGTCGCTATATTGCATCCGAAGGTCAGTTCGCTCGGTGGCAATCTTGATATTAGCGATTACTGCTGACAGCTTAATCGGCTCGCCCATCTCATCGACTAAGTTAAATACCCTGTCGGCACTGATGCCGGTCAAGTTGCGGTTTGTGTCTAGCAGGCTAAGTGTCGCCGGGTTATACAGCTGAATCTTTCCTTCCGACGAGACGCTCACCAGAGCATCTCGCAAGTTATTGACCACCACCTTGAGACGACGAGTCTGTAAACGTTCTCGTCGTTTCAGTCGGTTGTAGTTACGTATCTCGATCAGTCCAACTTTTTTATACTTATAGAATAAGTACGAGGCATAAGCAATCGGCATCATGATAATGATGGTCGAGATCGAACGGTTAATTTGATGGTCGATGAAGATGGAGCAAAACAGAGTCGAGCCAACCATCATGGTAAGACCAAGCGAGAAAGCTAGATTACCGTATAATATCCCCGTCGTGGCAAGTAAAATCGTCCAGAGCAAGGCTATGATGCCATCACGATAGATGGTCGTATTATAGACAGCAAACATCGTCACCGACAGATAATTAATTACGACCACACCGGCCGCCAGAAAGCGATTATGCTTGCCTAGCAGCAGAGAAATTGACCCGGCACTGGATATCAGAACGACCGAGACCAGGGCAACTGAAAGGGTGAAAAGCTTGTGTGGTGTATTGATCCCGAGAGCAATGTCGCTAATATTCATCACCAATACATAGAGTAGCTCCATTGAGACGACCGCTGCGCTTATCCAGCGCAAGCTCAAAAACGACGCCCGGTCGCTAGTCGGCTCACCATTATTCATGACTTCATTTTAGCACAAGCGACTTAGAGAGCGCCGACTATAGATAGGGGCTATAATGACGCAGCTGTCGGTCAAGCTGCTTGGCTCCAGGTAGCACCGTCTCCAGTTCCCGCCAAAAGCCCACACCGTGATTCATATGGTGGGTATGAGTTAGCTCATGTAGCAACACGTAGTCGCTTAGTTGCTCTGATATCGTCATCAGTGCAATATTGAGCGATATCGTACCTTTACTGCTACAGCTCCCCCACCGAGTTTTAGCATAAGTCAGGCGTACTCGCTGGTAGGTATAGCCGTGCTTGTTAGCAAGATAGTGCAGGCGCTTAGGCAGATAACGCTGCGCCTCTTGCTTCAGCACTTTAGCTACCACCTGCTTGATCTGCTTTTGCTTAAGGCCGTCGCTCATACCGGCCGGCAAGGTAACAGTCACCAAGTTTCGACCAATCGTTACCCCGGCCCTTACGCCGGTAACTAGCCGCAAACGGTGGCTACGACCGATTTTGTCGCCATCGCTGTAGCTATGAGAATGGCTTTTTATCTCAGCCAAAGCTCGTCTGATGCCGGAGCGAGACCGATCAATGAAGTCTCTTAGTCGATTCTCTTTGGTACTAAATGGCGCCGACAGCACCACCTCGCCCGTCGTCCGGATATTTAGTCTAAGTACGCCGCTTCGATTATGCGTGATCCTAATCCGACCAAACTCTTGGTCGGATAGCTCAGTGATGTCAATGACTCTGTCCGAACGAATTGATCCGGCTTTCAATTTATCTAACAAACGGACCACGAGGCTTGATATTTAGCGCTGGACGAGGAGTGAGGGCGGTTGCCGGCTCTATAGATGACGTAGTCTGTCCACTAGTCTCGATCATCTTGCGCAGAACGACCTTTGCCTGAGCATTGTAAGTGTGTTTGCCGCTAATCACGACGACATCAGCCTGATCCGTCGGCGGCTCAGCGTAGGCTTTCTTAAAACTGTCAAACTGCTCAGAGGTGAGACTCTGCTTATAGCGATCGCCTTGCTTTTTCTCATTGCGCTTGGTAGCCCTACGCCGGCTAGTCGGCTCGTCTGTCTGCACCACGATGGTCAGCACTCGATAGCCATTGCGACGAGCTCGATTAGAAATCTCCCGACGCTCCGCCAGAGTGTTGCAACCACCATCTAAGATAAAAGTCTTCTTAGTGCGAAAAAGCTCGGTAATAAGCAATTCAGCCACTTGGTCAACCATGGCATTTTCGCTATCGCTGTAGGTGTGCTTAGCAAAAAGGGTCCAACGAATTTTATCTCGACTGACTAGAGCAGCCCCAAATGTACTGGCGAATTGATTGGCAAAGAATGACTTACCAGCCCCCGGCAAGCCGACCACCTCTATCACCATCGGGCTTGATAATGTTAGCGCCTCCATTTAATTTCCTCCTACTTAGTTCTGTCATATGATATCACACTAGTTTACCTAAATAAAAACACCCCTGAATGGGGGCGATGAATATGGCACGGGCAGAGGGATTCGAACCCCCGACACCAGGTTTTGGAGACCTGTGCTCTACCAACTGAGCTATGCCCGTATGTAGAAATAATACCACATCTCGCCAGGACGAGCAGAGCCTGCAATTTCCCCTCCACACATAGCTTGAGTTAGTACGAGCAGTACAGGTGGTCTCCTCAGACCCCAGCACCCCAGCAGGATGCATAAAGTTGGTATTGCACAAGAAGAACCATGACATAATATGGGCTTGAATTGTATACGAATAGACTTACGCATCTGCTGGGTGCTGGACAGGTTGGCACCGCATAAACTACCACGTGCACTGGATAGCTTACTGCTATATCAACAGCCTTCGTCAACCACACTGTACTACTCGTACCTAGGAATGCCTGCTTTAATTGAGATTAGATTAAGAAATGAGACTGGGGAAATTACGTACGCATAAATAATTAAGTCTTGCAGCTCAGAGCAGGGCGTATGGTCTCCTCAGGCCTGGCGACGTAGCGATTACCACTGGCAATTGCTAGCCTAATGCTGCATCAACAGCCATCGGAAGCTTAGGTGAGCTACTCTGGCACATATAGTCCTTAACGCATCAAAGGGTGTCTTTTGTCCTTCGTCTGCGTCAGTCATTTCCTGAAGACTGTGCACGCTTGAAGCTCAGCAGTGCACGAGCCAGCCAGGCGGGTCTGAAGGAAATGATGACGAGACGAAGAGTGAGAGGTTAGTAACGGATAGTTTAAGGCTAGGACATAATCACCGAACATACCAAAAAGCCCCCTCTTAGGGGGCTTAGCTTAGAACCTGTGGCTTGCTCTTGTGGCTTAGCTCAGTTCTCCTCTCCTTCTTGCCTGTCTAGCGGTTAGCGTACTTACGGCTACGGATGTAGGCGGTAAGAGCTCCGGCTAGAGTACCCAGTCCTAGGATAGCGGCTATGGTATTGTCGCTAGTACCGGTCTGAGCGATGACCGATGGTGTGGTCGGAGCCGGTGGCGTAGTCGGTGGCGTGTTAGGAGGTGTGGTTGGAGGTACGTTCGGCTTGCAATCTACGTCAACGATGGTAGTTACTTCGTTGTTGCCGTTGTTGTCCTCGGTCTTATCCTGGTCAGTTGTACCATGGGCGATGTTCTTGATGATGTGTTTGCCACAGTCAATGTTCTTCTTGATGGTATAGCTGATCTTGATGGTAGCCTTGGT
>ERZ773005.1262-NODE-1262-length-13772-cov-5.967996_pt1 | contig 13772 bp, 12 predicted proteins | sample MGYA00580666_ERZ773005 | MGnify/ENA primary metagenome ERZ773005 (study PRJEB29015, sample SAMEA2737999) | human oral metagenome | biome: human oral; feature: human-associated habitat; material: dental | place: China | collected 2061 ... | reverse complement strand
GAGCAGCTCATTCGTAATGAGCAGGTCATAGGTTCAAATCCTACCATCAGCTCCATGGAAAACAAGGGCTTCCGGGATTCTTTCCGGAAGCTTTTTTGTTCCCTGCCTATTTCCCTACCTTTTTGTAAAAAATGGGGGCGCAAGCGTCAATCCTGCTTGCGTCCCTCGTTTTGCCTTTCCTGTAATTTCTTCCACTCCGTTTCAACGTCAAAAGCGGGCGTTGTCCGCTTTCTTGGATCGGAATCAGCTACAACTATGTAGTCTTGCAGCAAGTCATAGCATGTGGAGCAGAGGTTCCAGCGTATATTTGCCCGACGTTTCCCCTCATGATTGACAAGCAGCGGATAAATCAGATTCCACAATTTGGCTTTATATGCCTCAAACTTGCTGTCATACAGTTCGTTGGGCATAAGTGCGACGCTGCTGCTGAAAGGGATTATCTCTTTGGAGCGGATTTCAGCAGACTTGCGGAGGACTTGGCGGCAAAAAATGATATTGGCACGGACGGCCAAGGAAAATGCAGATTGGCGCTCTGTTGCATCGAAGTAACGGATGTATGACGATCTAATCATCCAGTCACAGCCTACATCCCCTAGAATGGCAATCTTTTTTTCGATGCCTAATATTATCTCCGGGCGGTATATCTCGTCTGAGATACCGAAAAGCCAATCAAGCGAAACTCCGAAAAAAGAAACTATGTTATCCAAGGTTGCCAGTGTGGGTTTAACGGTGCCTTGTTCAAGCTGCGTGACGGATCCATTGCTTTTGAAGTCGAAAAAATCAGCTATTTGCAGCGTTGAAAGACCGTGCACTTCCCGAAGTAGCTTAAATTTCGGGGGAAAGGAACTTGCCAAATCAAACATAGGTCACCCCACACAAGATGTTGAATTTTTTTTAAGTAAATCATTGATGCTTTATTTTTCTAAGTGTATAATATATTTAAAATTTCTAAGCAAAAGCGAAAGGAGACACGAAAATTATGGAAACAAAACCAAACTACTATACTATCGATGATGTTTTCAACAATGTCTACAATCGGCAACTTAGCAAAACTACGATACACAAGCTTTGCAGAGAGGGGAAGATTCCTTCGGAACGGTTTGTGCGTAAATTTTTAGTACCGGCATGGTGGGTTGAACGTCAACTGGCAAAAGCGCAAAGCCCCCAAGTATAGGAGCGCATCATGGCAGTAAGAAGGGCATGGGGCGAAGGTACCTACAACGAGACCAAAGATGGCGGTTGGGCTTGGCGTGGGTACTATCAAGACCCTATCACCGGGGTAAAGAAACGGAAATGGCTACAAGCCAAAACCAAGAACGAATTAAAAAGCAAGGTCCAGGAATGGCAAGCGGATCAAGCGATCGGACGTGCAGGAACGCAAATTAAGGTCCGCGACTGGGCGCGGATATGGCTACAGCAAATCGTAGGTGACAGCGTAAAACCTCGGACCGTCGAGGCTTACGAAGTGACAGTAAGAAACCATATCCTTCCGCCCTTTGGTGAAATGTGGTTAGACGCAATTACGACGGCAACGCTTCAGGGCTATATGGTCGGATTGAAAAATTTATCGGCAGCCACGCAAGCAACCGTAAAACGCCATTGGCGGCTTTTTTTCGGCGGGGCTATGGATTATGGTTATTTGATACAAAACCCGGCTCTGAGGGTTCGTACGGCGAAAATAGAGGCAAGAAAAACGACGGCATTATCCTCTGAAGAGATACAGCGGCTGCGCGCTGTGGCTAAAAGTGGAGAATATCGGCCTGCACCGCAAGATCCGGGCGAAGAATACCTATCAAGGTGTTATCATGTCCTGATAGAGCTTGCGTTATCGACCGGAGCGCGAGAGGGCGAGCTTTTTGGCTTGACGTGGGCATGTGTTGACAAAAGTCAAGGGACAATCCGGATTGAGGCGACCATGATGAATTCAAGACGTTTAGGGCTTCGATTGGCCGAACCGAAATCAAAAGCCGCACAGCGAACCATTAAAATTCCTGCGACAGTTGCGGCAATACTGGAGAAATGGCGGCAATGGCAAGCGGCGTATACAGTTAAATATAGCGATTTTTATCAAAACGAGTTAAATTTAGTTTTTTCAAACTCTCTCGGACGGCCATTATTAACCGCAAATTTTCTCCAGCGCGCATTTTATCCAATGCTGAAAGCAGCGGGCATACAGCGGGGCGGGCAAAAGTTGAATATGCATACTCTGCGTCATACGCACGCTTCGCAGCTTCTGGCAATGGGCGTGAATCCTTTAGCCGTATCTCAACGGTTAGGACATAGTAGCCCTGCCGTGACATTAAACATATATGCTCATTTGTTGCCACAAACGGTTAATGATGCAGAAAAGGCGTTAAATGCGCTATATGGGAATAGTTTAACAGAAAATCAAGAATCCGACAAGGAGGAGGAACACACACATGGCTAATAAACGGATGTTTTCCCTAAGCATAATAGACACGGATAAATTCCTTGAGATGCCACTATCATCGAGGTATCTTTATTATGAATTAGGCATGAGGGGAGATGACGATGGTTTCGTCGGCAATCCGCGAAAAATACTGAGAAGTACAGGGTGTCGAGACGATGATTTGCGAAAGTTGGTGGAAATGGGCTATGTGAGAATTTTTGAGTCGGGTGTTTTAGTGATAAGGGATTGGAAGATTAATAATAATATACGATCGGATCGCTATCAGCCTACGATATATATTGCCGAAAAGGCGGAATATGAGCGTTTTATAGAAGTTATCGAGGGTACGGGACAACAAAAACATCTTGGTATACCACCTGGTATACCACCTGGTATACCACCTGGTATACCACCTGGTATACCAACGGTATGCATAGAACAGGATAGTATAGGTAAGAATAGTACAACAACAACAACAGAGAGATATATAAATATAAGCAAAAGAGAAATCGAAGAAATAGCGAACAGATATTCTATACGAGATATTGAGAACTATTGTAGACGATATGGCAGTATCAACGTTTGGAGAACTTTAGTATTGTTGGATTACGAGTCAAAGCACGATACCCATATCAAAAAGCCTATACGGTGGTTCAAAAGAGCGCTGGCGGTCGGATTTGATACTACGGAGGCAATTGAATGGTGGCAGAAGAAAAAGGCGGAAGAAGCCGTGTATGAGAATGCTATGGCATTGAGCACGAAGGGAGAGGATGTAGGGTATACCATAGCGCCAGATTCGCCATTTTATGAGGCAAGCCTGAAGTACAAACATAAACGAGAAGCGGGGGCAGATGGCGGGGGAGAAAATGAAACCGTATATTTTTGGGGAGGGTGAAAATTGCACAAAATTAACGATTTTCGCGATCTATGCGTGGGTATAATAAAAAATAAAGGCACGCAATGAGGATTGAGTCGAATTTGTGCCTTAGACGTAAATGGACAATGAAGGAGTGAGTGCTACTATGACGAAAGAATTGACAGAAAAAGCGGCAATCTGGACGGACTGGATTCAAAACCAAATTGTAGTAAGGTATCCGTATATCGAGAATTGGCATGTTGAGATCGATGATGAAAGAGCGCGATTAATGGACGATGAAGGACAGATACGGGGCGAATGGGATACAGAAAGCAAAGACTTTTTAGGAGAACTGCTGGCGGCGATTGATCCGTCATTGCGACGGCGTGAAGGTCTCTTTGGCTGGCTGAGGAGGTTGATACGATGACATACTTTGAGCGCGTAATTAAAGGTCTTTCCATAGCGTTAGACGCGGTAGAGGGTGAACATACGGCAGTAGCTAAGGATTTACGTAAGTCGATAAAGGACCTTTTGTATTTTGCCCGTTATCTTCAATTGGATCATGAATGGCAGGAAAAATACCGTGCAGAATTGACGGAGGTGGAGCAAGCTGGGGCGGAGGTTACTTTCGATTTTGACAACGTTGACGACATACCCCAAGTGCAGGGAATATCTATTGAAACTTTTGTTGGGGGACATATGGTTACCCGCAAATATCCGATTCGTCAGAAGAATTTACCGATGATAATCAAGGAGTGGAAACGGGAGTTTGGATATAAAAATAAGGAGGCGAATCAGGTGTGAGCAAACGGACAAAAACAGCAGAGGAAATCCGGGCGCAAATCAATGCACTGCAAGTTAAATTAGACAGAAAAGAACGAGCCGAGCGTGAGCGAATCGGACGAGAAATGCAACGCCGAACAGGAAAGGAGACATGGGACGATATTGCAGCAGAGTTGTTCGCCAAAGTGGCAAAAGAGAAATAAGCTAATCTCCCCCAATGTTTTTTCTGCTAAGCAGAAAAAAGCACACACCCCTGCACACCTGCGGGGTGTGTCAAAGTCAATGACGGCGCGTTGCAACTCAGTTGCAACAGGTTAATCACCTGTTGCAACCTAAACGCCTACGCGCCGCGTCGTTGCTATATTTTATGGTTGCAACAACGCCAAAATGAAAAGGGGGATGATGAAATGAACGCGAAAAGGATCACGCTGCTGCTTCCGGAGTCGATTATCGAGGCGGCGGAGCGCTCGGCGGCAGCGCGGGAAACGACGCGGCATAATTTCCTTGTGGATTTAATTATATCGAATATGGGCACAGCAGCGGAGGATAAAACCGCCGAAAAAATTCGCGAAATTGCGGACTTGCAGCGCGTTTCTATCTCCATTATGGCGAGGATATGGGGCGAGCGAAATCCGGAGGCGTCGCGAATTATTCGGGACATGATGACGCAGCAGGCGAAAAGATAAAGAGAGGCGGAATATGGAAAAAGAAAAAAGGATCACTTGGCAATATTTTATATTACCTTTAGCGACACTGATTTTACTTTATGCGGGCGTGGCTTGGTTTGTTTCGACGCGGATTTTTCACCAGCCGCCACCGGAGCCGATAACGTTAATCAAATATAGCGTTTCCCGTTTTGCTGATTTTATAGATTTCGATTTCTTTTATTTTTCGTTGCCTGAAGAATGGGAAGCGGCATTTTTGGAAGTGTGGCCGGATTTTCCGCAGAGCGTCAAAATATGCGAATTTCATTCTTTGATTGATGATTATTTGAAAAAGCCCTTGTTTTATAAGGTATTCCCTTATTATATAATGATTTCCTTTCTTGGGTGTCTTGGCGTGACAAAGGTTCAGCAAATCGCGCTAAACGAGAAAACACCGGAGGCGAAACGGGAGGACGTTCACAGCCGGGGGGTGCGGTTCGTCGCGTCGGACGTGTTTTGCAGAGAGATCGAAAAAGCGGTTGATGATCCCGCCGCAATGGTACAGACAAACGGCGGCGCGCTGTACTTTTCCAGCAATCGACTTCGCGAGCATATGGCCGTGTTTGGGGCAAGCGGAACGGGAAAATCTCAATATTTGCTTGCCTTCCTATCCTCGTTCCTTGCGAAAAAAAGTCCGGAAACGCGTTGCATTGTGGTTGACAGAAAGGGCGAGTTTTTCGCGCATTTCTGCCAACCGGGAGACATTATTTTTAATCCATTTGACGCGCGGAGCGTGAAATGGAGCTTATTCAATGAATTGAACGTGCCGGAAAAGCTCGAAGAAATTCCGGCAGATGTGAAGGCAATTTCAAAAATACTTTATCCCGAAAATTCCAAAGACCCGTTTTGGGCGCAGAGTGCAGCAAAGGTATTTTGCAGCGCGGTTGCTTACTGTATAAAGACCGGCAAGTTGAAAAATAAAGAGTTTGTGAATTTCTGTAATCAGGAATGGGGAGAGATCGTGAAAGCGTTTAAGACCTTGCCGCCAGAGCTGGCGGCGGGGCTTGTGATTGCAGGCAACCAAACGACAGGCGGATCCATTCTTTCGACATTTCAAAACGGCGTCGAAATGTTTTCCGCTTGTCCGGACGGAGATTTTTGCGTTAGAGATTGGATTCATAACGGGCGCGGCAGCTTGTTTTTGTCGAGCGCGGGGCGAAATGATAATGTATTCATTCCCATTTTATCGCTATTCGTTGATTTAATTGGGCGCGAAGTGAAGGAGCTTCCCGATAGCGGGGCGGGGGGAGTGAAATACTTGTTTCTGATCGACGAGTTAGCGGCATATCCGGCCATGCAAACGCTTCATTTCCTCGTGGCAGAGGCGCGATCGAAAGGCGTGGCCGTCATCATTGCGACACAGACGATCCAGAAAATGCTCAAAACCTATGACACCAAAGACGGAAAAGACATCATCGGGAACTGCAAGACAAAGATCATTTTCCGTACTGGAGAAGAAGATGATGCAACCTATTTATCCAAAACAATCGGCTCAACGGAAGTACAGCGCACCCAGCGCGCAGAAAATGCAAATACTTCTACTGTGTTCGGACGGGTCGATGGGCGCGAAGGGCTGACTAAAACAAAACAGATCGTGCAGGAAGCGGCGGTTTTGTCCTCCGATTTAATGACGCTGGACACAGGCAACGCTATTGTATTGCACCCGAACGCTGGAGCAGATGTGGCAAAGATTAAATTTGATCCGTTTAAGGGGAAAAAGCGCGCGATCGACTTCGAGCCGATCCAAGAAAAGACGATTTCTGCGCGCGAGTTTGCAGAGCTGGAAAAGAAGCGCGCAGCGCAAGAAGAAGAACGGAAAAAGGAGGAAGTGGAAAAGAAGAAAAAAGAGGCGGAGGAACGCGCCGCACAAGAGGCGGAGGAACGCGAAAAGCGCGAAAAAGAAGAAGTAAGAAAGATGATTGAGAGGATCAACCGCGCAGAAGCGGGAGAAAAGGAAGCGACGTTGCAGCCGGAAGAGGAAAAACGCGACGAAGAAAGGCCATATGATAATTATTTGCTATAACGTATAGCTCGAATATAAGAAGCGGAATTATGTTATATATAGGGGTGGGTTTTGTGTTGAGTGTGCAAGCATGTAGCGGGGCTATGGCAAGCAGCTATTTTGGGGATGCGAAAGAAAATTACTATACCCGCGACCAGAGCGCGACGGACGAGTGGCAGGGTAATCTTTGCGAAAAAATAGGCTTGCAAGACGGCGCGGGGGTAAGGGCAGAGGATTTTCAAATCGTCGTTTCCACGCGCGATACAAAATGCGCGGGCTATGATTGCACCTTCTCGGCTCCTAAATCTGTTTCCATTGTGTCGCAGCTGGGGAATGATCAACAACGCCAGGACATGATCGACGCACACCGGGAAGCCGTGCGCGATACCCTGCAAGAGATCGAGAAAAACGAAATATACACGCGTGCGCGGATTGACGGAAAGATCACGCATATCAAGACCGGAGAAATGGCGGCAGCGAAATTCGAGCATAATCTTTCGCGAAACCTCGATCCACAGCTCCACACACACGCATATATAGCAAATCTCACCGAATACAATGGGCAGATATACGCGGTTGACGGTTCCCGATTGTATAACACGCAAAAAATTTATGGTGCAGAATACCGGGCGCGGCTGGCGGGAAATTTACGGGCGCGGGGGTATGAGATTGAGATCACCGACCCGGGAAAAGGTTTTTTCGAATTAAAAGACATGAAAGACGAAGATTTAGAAGTTTTTTCGACGAGGCGCGCGGAAATTCTCGCAGATATGGAGGCACGAGGCGTTTCTGGCGCGGAGGCCGCGCAAGTTTCCACTCTCGCGACGCGACACGTGAAGGAAAGGGACATTGACCAAGAAAAGCTTCGGCAGGAGTGGCGCGAGACCTGGGGAGATCAGACACTTGCAGACCGATCCGCCGATCCTTTGCCGGATACGGACACGGCAGCAGCGCAGCGTGCAGCCTACACCGAAGCTGTCGAGTCATTGGAGGCGAAAAGCTATGCATGGACGGCAAAAGAATTTGAGGAAGAGATCACAAAGAATGGCGTTTCGTGCGGAATGACGCGGGAACAGGCGCGGGAACTCATAAACGAAGATCCCGCGATTATGCGCGGAGAGCTGGAAAAACCGAATAGCGACGAGCCAAAGCAATATTTTTCTACGATTAAGAATTATGAACAGGAGAAAGCGCTTTTTGAAAGTGTGGCCGAGGGGCGCGGCGAATTTTCTGCTGCACTGGATCATAAGACAGCAGAGCGAACTCGTGCGGAAGTGTGCGAGAAAAACGACTGGAAGCTGACCGAGCAGCAAGAAAACCTCGTTTCCCATATTGCAGAAAGCAAAGATAATATAATTGCGGTTCGAGGGCTTGCGGGCGTTGGAAAATCCTATTCGTTGAACGTGGCGCGTGAAGTCTTGGAGGAAAACGGGTATGAGGTAATGGGTGCAGCTCCTTCCGGGCAAGCGGCGAAGGAACTTGCTGAGGACGCGGGTATGGAAGGACAAACGACGGACGGCGCGACACGTTGCGGAACACTGCAACGCATAATGAACGAAGCGGAGCGCAGCGCGGGAAACGCCGATCCGGGGCAGGACTACGAAAATAAAAGGAGCTGGAACTTTGAGAACATCAAAGCACCAGGGCGCCCTCGTGTCTATCTGCTGGACGAGGCGGGAATGATTGATAATAATTCAATGTCAGAATTTTTCAAGATGGCTGATGCGCAGCGCGCAGCTGGCGCGGAGATCAAGATCGTTCTCGTCGGCGACGATTGCCAGCTTCCCCCCGTCGGAGCCGGCAATTTTTTTAGCGACGCGATCCAGCGCGACGCAATCGCAAAGGTCGAACTAACGGACATACGGAGACAGACCGACGCGCCGGAGCTTTTACAAGCCGTTCGGGAAGCCGTGCAAGGCAGTCCGGAAAAATCCCTTGAAATTTTGGCAGATGAAAAAGCGATCCACGAGGTCAAGACGCCAAAGGGAAGAACGTCGGCGATCGTTAAGGAATATATGAGCATGAGCGATGCGGAACGGGGAAAAACGCTGATTTTGTCGGCAAAAAACGCGGACAGGATCAAAATAAACGACGCGATCCGCGGCGAACTGGTGAAGGCTGGGAAGGTCGAGCAGGGAAAAGAGTATCGTGTGGAAGTTAAGAAGGGCGCGCCACCGCAGACGCGCAGCTTTTCGCCGGGGGACAAGATCATTTTTCTGAAAAACGACATCAGGGCCGGAGTACGGAACGGGGCGCAGGGGGTGATTGCGGAGATCAAGGGAAATAATTTTACAGTCAAGACAGCTGCAGGAAAGACCGTCAATATTGACATAACAAAATATAACTGCGTAGATCATGCCTATTGCGTCACGACATATAAAAGCCAGGGTGCGACCGTTGACCGGGTGATCGTCAATATGAACAGCGCCGACAAGGCGCTGAATACGAGAAATGCTTATTATGTGGACGTTTCACGCGCAAAAGGCAAAGTCTCTCTGTATTGCGACAATAAAACGAAGATTGGTCAGCAAGTGCAGCATTTCGCAAAAAAGCTGACCGGAAAAGATTTCAATTTTGCAAGACCGGCGGTCGCCGCGCCAATACGGGTAAAAGGGGCGACGGCAGCAGCAAAACCGGCGAAGATTGTAGGAGGGGCGGGGAAAGCGGCAGGAAAGGCGGTCGAAAGTGTGGCGGCATTGATTCCACCGATCCCGATTGTTGCCCCACTATTGAAAGCCGCCGCGAAAGTGGCGGCAATAGCAGCGGAAACCGTAGAAATTGCCATGAAGCCCTTGGAAATGGCAGCCGGAGCCGTTAAAAGTGCAGCGGAGGCGGGGATCAAAGCAGGAATGGAAGCAGACAAACCAATAGCCGGGCAGGAACGCGGACGCGTGCTAAAATGCTTATGGTTTCCCTGCCTATTTCCCTGCCTTTTATATTTTTTCGAAATTGTGTTATATTTTTAAGATTTTCAAAAATGGCTTAAAATCAAGGTTTGTGCATGCGTTAAATTTTGCTTTTTTGCGAAAAATAGGTATAAAATACCTGCTAAGACTATTCGTAATGAGCAGGTCATAGGTTCAAATCCTACCATCAGCTCCATGGAAAGCAAAGGCTCCTGAGAAATCGGGAGCCTTTTTAGGTTTGCAGGAACCGGGTTTTGAACAAAATTTTATAAGGGCGATCTGCCCTCTTGCTTTTATTTGACATTGAGGCTATGCTTTGGGTAGCGTAAAATTTTGTGCGATGGAACAGGAGATGTTTAGTATGCCGGAAATCGAAGAGAGACCGTTTCCTCCGTTCTTGCCGCCCAAGGCGGTAGTGATGATGATGGGGACGTTCCCGCCGAAGGCAGAGAAGCGGACGATGGAATTTCATTATCCGAATTTCCAGAATGATATGTGGCGCGTACACGGATTGATCTTTTTTGACGACCCGCAGCACTTTCAAAAGAAGGACGAAAAGGCGTTCGATGCGGAGAAGATCAAGGCGTTTCTTACGGCCAAGGGGATTGCGTCGTGCCCCACGGTGCGGCGAGCGATCCGGGAGCATAATAACGCTTCCGATCAATTTCTGGAGGTCGTGGAGACGGTCGATCTGGCGGCGGTGCTGAAAAAGATTCCGCGGTGCCGTCAGATCGGCACGACCGGCGGTAAGGCGACGGAGATCCTGTTTGGCATTTTAGGGCTGAAATTTAAGGATTTCCATCTGGGGGAGACGACAAAAACCGAGTATAACGGGCGAGAGCTCTCCATCACGCGCCTGCCGTCAACGTCGCGGGCGTACCCGATGAAGCTCGCAAAGAAGGCGGAGTATTATCGGGCCTTCTTCACGGCGGCCGGGGTGTTGTAAGGGAACATAAAAGGGTGGTACGCGTTTTTTACGCATACCACCCTTTTTGCTACCATAGCGACGACGCCGGCGACGCACGCGCCCTGCGCTAGCGGTATCTGTTTTGGCAAGAATAAAAGTTGATAATCGCATAAATTTTAGCATACATATATTACAAAAATAATGCAGAAAACGCAGATTGCCAAAGAAAGTGTTATATGATAAAATGAAAGAAGATTTATTCGAATGTTGCCGCGGCGGGCGGCAGACTACTGTTTGACGCGGCATGTTTTGGCAAAAAGGAGGGTTTCTTTTATGAGGGGCTTTGCCATGTTGAGTATTGATAAGGTCGGTTGGATCGAGAAAGCGCGGCCGGCTTGCGGCCCGATGGACGCTATCGTTCGGCCTATAGCACTTAGTCCCTGCACCTCGGACGTGCACACGGTCTGGGAAGGGGCGATCGGCGATCGCAAAAATATGATTCTCGGCCACGAAGCTGTGGGCGTCGTCGACGAAGTGGGTGCGCTGGTCAAAGATTTTAAGCCGGGCGATAAGGTCATTGTATCGGCGATTACGCCGGACTGGAATTCGCTGGAAGCGCAGCGCGGCTTCCCCATGCACTCGGGCGGAATGCTCGCCGGATGGAAGTTTTCCAATTTCAAAGACGGCGTGTTTGCGGAATATTTTCACGTCAATGATGCCGACGGGAATCTGGCGCTCCTGCCGGAGGATGTCGATCCGGGGACGGCGGTCATGCTTAGCGATATGATGCCGACGGGGTTCCATGGGGCCGAGCTGGCTGATGTGCAATACGGCGACGATGTGTGCGTGGTCGGCGTCGGACCGGTGGGGCTGATGGCGGTCGCGGCGGCGGCGCTCCGCGGGGCGGCGCATCTCTTTGCTGTCGGATCGCGTAAGGTCTGCACCGATCTGGCGCGCGAATATGGTGCTACGGATATTATCAATTACCACGACGGCGAGATCGATAAGCAGATCCTCGACAAGACCCACGGCAAAGGCGTGGATCGCGTCATTATCGCCGGCGGCGACGTGGACACCTTCGCGCAGGCGATCCGCATGCTGAAGCCGGGGGGAATCATCGGCAACGTGAACTATCTCGGCACCGGTGAGTTCGTGAAGATTCCGCGCGTCGAATGGGGCGCTGGTATGTCGCATAAGCAGATTCGCTGCGGTCTCATGCCGGGCGGGCGTCTGCGCTCGGAGAAGCTCGCGGCGCTCATTCAGTGCGGCCGCATCGACCCGGGGAAAATGCTGACGCATAAATTCCACGGCTTCGATCACTTAGAGGATGCGCTGCTTCTGATGAAGGACAAACCGCGCGATCTCATTAAGCCGATCGTTTATATGGAATAAGAAGCTGTATAATTTGAAGCAGGAGCTATCCCACGGCGGAGGCTCCTGCTTTTTTGTGCGGCGCGGCAACGGACGCGGGAAAAATGGGAAGGAAAACGCTTCACGGTGGCGAACATCTACGAAAAGGAGAAGAAAATATGGGGACGGTTCAACAAGATAACGATCGGGAAATCGGGATCAGGCGACTGCGCGCGGTGCTAAAAGACGCCAAAGCGGTGGTGATCGGCGCGGGGGCGGGGCTCTCGACCTCTGCGGGGTATGCTTACAGCGGCGCGCGGTTTCAAAAATATTTCCGTGATTTCAGCGAAAAATACGGTTTTTCGGATATGTATGCCGGTGGTTTTTATCCTTATCCGACGCTTACGGAGTTTTGGGCGTATTGGAGCCGGAATATCTATATCAACCGGTATATGCCGCCGCCAAAGCCGGTGTATAATAAATTGCTGGCTCTCGTAAAGGACAGGGAGTACTTCGTTATTACGACGAACGTCGACCACTGTTTTCAGCGCGCCGGCTTTTTAAAACAGCGCCTCTTTTACACACAGGGCGATTACGGGCTGCTCCAGTGCCGCAAACCGTGCCATTTGGCGACCTACGACAACGAAGAGATTGTGCGGCGGATGGTGGCGGCGCAGGGCTATACGGTGGGGGAGGAAGGCGCTTTGCTTCCCCCGGTTGGCGCCTCGCCGAAAAGGGCGGTTCCGGAGGAGCTTGTTCCGTATTGCCCGCGCTGCGGCGAGCCGATGACGACAAACCTGCGGGTGGATGACACTTTTGTGGAGGACGAGGGCTGGCATAACGCCGCGGGATGGTACAGGGAGTTCCTTCGCCGTCACCAAGGAACGAAAATCGTCTTTTGGGAGCTGGGCGTCGGCTTTAACACGCCGGGTATTGTGAAAATTCCCTTCTGGGAAATGACAGCGCAGAATAAAAATGCCGTGTATGTGTGCCTGAACTATGGAGAGGTAGAGGCCCCGAAGGAGATCGCGGCACGTTCCCTTTGCCTTAACAGCGATATCGGCGAGATCCTGAATCAGCTGTAAATAAAAAGCCAAAGTGAGTACCAACGCGCCGAACGCGGCGCTTCTCCCTTTGGCTTTTTAAAGGAGGAGAAAACTATGACTAAGCAGGAGCAGCTCCGCTTTCTTATCGCGGAGCTGCAAAAGGAAATGCCGGAGTATGCGGAGGAAGACCCGTCGAAGGAGGAGGCGGGCGCCTTCGAGCTCTTTCGCGCGTTAGCAAATCTGCGGATGCCGGGGACGCATAAGTTGCCGGAAGAGTTTTACGCGGTGGAAGCGGAGGTTCTGCGGGCGATTACCGAGGGAAAAGGCGTTACCAACGGGGAGAGCCTTGCCCCGGTCAAAACCGATCCGCGCTTAGCCATCTGGCAGGGAGACATCACGACGCTTAAAGTAGATGCCATCGTCAACGCCGCCAACAGCCAGATGCTGGGGTGTTTTGTTCCGCGCCACTATTGTATTGACAACGCGATCCACACCATGGCAGGCGTCGAACTGCGGGAAAAATGCCTGGAAATTATGCGAGCGCAGGGGCATGAGGAGCCTGCCGGACAGGCGAAAATCACCCCCGGTTACAACCTGCCCGCGAAATACGTTCTGCACACCGTCGGCCCCATCGTCAGCGGCCCTCTGACGGAGACCCACCGCAGGCTTCTCGCCTCCTGCTACCGTGCCTGCTTGGATTTGGCCGCTGAATACGAATGCCGCACCGTGGCCTTCTGCTGCATTTCCACCGGTGTGTTCCTGTTCCCCAACCAACCGGCAGCCGAAATCGCCGTAAAAACGGTCCGGC
>ERZ773005.1260-NODE-1260-length-13801-cov-5.816601_pt1 | contig 13801 bp, 12 predicted proteins | sample MGYA00580666_ERZ773005 | MGnify/ENA primary metagenome ERZ773005 (study PRJEB29015, sample SAMEA2737999) | human oral metagenome | biome: human oral; feature: human-associated habitat; material: dental | place: China | collected 2061 ... | reverse complement strand
AGCGCGCCGCCGACGCCCGTGCGGCCAAAATCGCCGCCGAGGTCGCCAAGAAACGCGCTGTCGAAGAGCGCCTGCGCAGCGGTTCGCGCAAATCGGTCGCATCCTCCGCGCCGGCCGCCAAGGTCGCAGCGCCCGCAAAGAAGGCGCCGGTCATGCGCAAGGGTTCGTCGTTCGATTCCCTGCTTTCCCAGATCGAATCCGAGAAGGCGCGCATCGACGCCGAGGCTCAGACCAAGAAGGCATCCCCTGCGCGCGGACGCGGACAGGCTGCTGCCGATACGTCCCGCGGACGTCGCGGCAAACAGGGCGGACGTCGCTCAGAACATCATTTCGAGCCGGAGGTTCCCGAGCTTGTGTCCGGGGCGTCCAAGGACGATCGCTACGCGCAGATGGCCGTGCAGGTCGAGCAGCTCCAACGTGACAAGGTGCTTGCCGAAGCCCGCGCCGCCGTCGCCGCCGCGACGAGCAACGAAGGAGAGGGCCGCCGCCGTCGCCGCAAGGAGAAGCGCGAGGCCGAGCAGCGCGAACGTATCGCCCAGGAAGCCATCGAGAAGGGCATCGATCCCGATCTCATGCTCGACGACAGCGTCGTCGAGATCGCCCAGGGCGCCACGGTCGGCGACTTCTCCGATGCCCTCGGCGTTCCCTCGAGCGACGTCATCAAACGCCTGTTCCTGCTCGGCCAGGTGCTGACGGTCACCCAGAGCATGTCCGACGAGCTTATCGAGCTCATCGCCGACGACATGGGCCGCAAGGTTCGCGTCGTCTCCCCTGAAGAGGAATACTCGGTGGCCTTCAACGACAAGGAAGAAGACCTCAAGCCCCGTCCGCCTGTGGTCACGGTCATGGGCCATGTCGACCACGGCAAGACATCGCTGCTCGACGCCATCCGTTCTTCGGGCGTCGCGCTTTCCGAGGCCGGCGGCATCACCCAGCATATCGGCGCATCCGTCGTCGAGGTCAACGGCCGTCAGGTCACCTTCATCGACACTCCGGGCCACGAGGCGTTCACCGCCATGCGTGCGCGCGGCGCTCAGGTCACCGACGTCGTCGTTCTGGTCGTTGCGGCCGATGACGGCGTGATGCCGCAGACCATCGAGGCGATTCATCATGCCGAGGCGGCGGGCGTGCCTATCGTCGTCGCCGTGAACAAGATCGACAAGCCCGGCGCGAATCCCGACCGCGTTCGCCAGGAACTGGTCGAATACAACGTCATTCCTGAAGAATGGGGCGGCAAGAACATGTTCGTGAACGTGTCCGCCAAGAAGAAGGAGGGCATCGACGATCTGCTCGAGACCATCCTGCTTCAGTCCGACGTGCTCGAGCTCAAAGCCAATCCCGATGCGACCGCGTCCGGCTTCGTCATCGAATCCAAGCTCGACAAGGGTCGCGGTCCCGTGGCGACCGTGCTCGTGCAGCGCGGCACGCTCAACCCGGGCGATGTCGTCGTGGCCGGCCAGAGCTACGGCCGCGTCCGCGCCCTCGTCGATCCTCGCGGCAATCGCGCCAAGAAGGCCCTGCCGGCCGATCCGGTCGAGGTCCTCGGCCTGTCGAGCGTCCCTGCCGCAGGCGATGAGTTCCGCGTGTTCGAGGACGAACGCGATGCTCGCAAGCTCGCCGAGGAACGCGCCCTGCGCGCGCGGCTCAAGGAGCAGGAGGCGCGCAGCCACGTCAGCCTCGACGACCTCTTCAATCGTATCGAAGAGGGCCAAAGCGAGCTCAACCTCGTCGTCAAGGCCGACGTCCAGGGTTCCATCGAAGCCCTGCGCGATGCGTTCGCCAAGATGGATCAGTCCGAGGTCAAGATCAGCATCATCCATTCCGCCGTGGGCGGCGTGACCGAGACCGATGTGACGCTCGCCGCCGCATCCGACGCGATCATCATCGGCTTCAACGTGCGCCCGACCGCGGGTGCGCGCGCAGCAGCCGAGCGCGAGAAGGTCGACGTTCGTCTGTATCGCGTCATCTATCAGGCTATCGAGGACATCAACGCCGCGCGCGTCGGCATGCTGTCGCCCGACATCGTCGAGAAAGACACCGGCTCGGCCGAGGTGCGCGACGTGTTCCGCGTCCCGAAGGTCGGCAACATCGCCGGCTGCTACATCACCGAAGGCGAGCTCTCCCGTGACGACCGCGTCCGCATCGTGCGCGACTCCACGGTCATCTTCGAAGGCAACATCTCGTCGCTTCGTCGTTTCAAGGACGATGTCAAGACCGTCAAGCAGGGCTACGAATGCGGCATCGGCGTCGATGGCTACCAGGACATCAAAGTCGGAGACGTCATCGAGGGCTATCGCGTCGAAGAGGTCGAGCGCACCGCGTAAGGTCGCCTGAAGCCATGCGCGTCGATATCTCGTCCGCCGTTCCTTGCGTCTGCAGGGAACGGCGGGCCCGTTGATAAGGATGCATGAATGAAGCAGTCGAACGCCAACAGGAAAACGAACGAGCAGGCGCGCGAGATTCTTGCGAATATCCTGCTCTTCGAAGTATCCGACCCACGCCTTCGCCTCGTGACGATCACGGGGTGCGAGGTCAGCTACGATCGCAGCTATTGCAATGTCTTCTACACGTCGGATCCCGGCACCTACGAAGAGGCGGCCGCGGGGTTCTCCGCCGCCCGTGGACGCATCCGCTCGCTTATGGGGGCGCGTCTTACCTGGCGCGTGACTCCGGAGCTGCGCTTCCTGCTCGACCCGAGCGTTGACGAGGCCGAACGCATCGCCCGAGCGCTCGCGCACGAAGCAAGCCGCATACCCGTCCCTTCCGAAACCGAATGCGAAACCGCCGACGCGGACGATGCCGCGCATGCGGATCGGGCCGCCTGCGCGGATGCAGCCGGGAAGCCCTCCGGCTCGAAGGGCGTTTCCTGCGAGGAGGGGTCTCGATGAGCGTCACACCCCAGACGAATACCACGATCGAGGAAATCGCCGAGCGTCTCCGTACGCTCGATTCCTTTGCCCTCTGCGGCCATGTAAGCCCGGATGGCGATTGCATCGGCAGCGCCCTAGGGCTTTCCCATGCGTTGCGCATGTTGGGCAAGAAGACGACCTGCCTGCTCGCGGCCGATACTTCCATCGAGCCCGGCCTGCGGTTCCTTCCGGGCGCCGACGAGCTTATCTATGCGGGCGATTACGACGAGACGCCGGATGCCTTCATCGCGCTTGACGTTCCGACGATCGAGCGCATCAAAGATGCGGCTGCCGTGCACGATCGTGCAGGAGTGCGCGTCACGATCGACCATCATGCGGTCGACACGACGATGGCCGAGCTTTCGTACACCGATCCCGACGCGCCGGCCTGCGGCATGCTCGTATGGGATCTCATACGGGCGCTCGGCATCGAGCCGCCTCGGGAATCCGCGATCTGCTGCTATACGGCTCTCATGACGGACACGGGCCGTTTCCAATACCAGAACACGTCGGCCGAGGCGTTTCGCTACGCCATGGAGATGGTTCGGTGCGGCGCGAACCCGGCCGATGCCTCCCAGAACGTCTATCAGTCGCGCAGCGAGGCCTCGTTCGCGCTCGAGGCCGTCATGCTGTCGCGCCTTTTCAAGGATCCCGCGGGCCGTTGGGCGATATCCTTCGTCACGCGTGACGACATGGAACGCACGGGCGCCGTCAAGTCGGATACCGAGACCCTTATCGACACGGTTCGTTCGATGGCGGGCATCCAGGTCGCCTGCATTCTGCGGGAGCAGGAGGGCGAGGTGCGCGGAAGCCTGCGCGCCAAGGGCGACGACGTGGACGTGTCCGTCCTCGCGCGCCGCATCGGCGGCGGCGGTCACAAGGCCGCGGCAGGCTTCACCTACAAGGGGACGCTCGACGAAGCCCTGAAGGATGTGCCGCGCCTGATCGATCGTCTGTTCGATAAAGGCGGGCTGGACTGACGCATGAAAAGGGGGCAAAGCGGGCTTTCGCTCGTCATCGGCATCGATAAGCCGCAGGGCATGTCGTCGCACGATGCGGTCAATCGTATCCGTCGCATGTTCGGCGAGCGCCGCGTAGGCCATATGGGCACGCTCGACCCCCTTGCGACAGGCGTGCTCGCCGTGTGCGTCGGCCCTGCGTCGCGCCTTGACGCGTACCTCACGAATCACGACAAAACGTACGAGGCGCGCATCGCGTTCGGCGCCCAGACCGATACGGACGATGCGGCGGGCGAGGTCATCCGCCAGGCCGCCGTCGCGTCCGAGCTCTCGGATGCGACGTTTGCGCAGGAATACCTCGCGTCCATCGTCGGTCCGCGCATGCAGATGCCGCCTGCCTATTCCGCCATCAAGAAAGACGGGGTGAAGGCATACGAGGCCGCGCGCCGAGGAAAAGCCGTCGAGCTCGAGGCTCGTCCTGTCGAGGTGCGTGCAGCCGATCTGCTGGCCATCGATACGGACGATGCGGGACGCGTCTTCTGGGATGTGCGCCTCGAAGTGTCGAAGGGCACGTATATCCGCTCGATCGCGCGCGATGCAGGACTCGAGCTCGGCAGCGCCGCCCACCTGTCCGCCTTGCGCCGCGTACGTGCGGGACGCCTGGGCATCGAAGCCTGCGTATCGCTCGAAGAAGCCGGGCGTTCAGGGATCGCGGCAGCATGCGATCCGGTCGATCTTCTGGGTTTTCCTGCGTTGGAGGTGGATGTGCGGATGGCCGAATCCATCAGATGCGGGCGTCCTCTTCCGCTCGCCGCGCTCGATCCCGATGCCGTGCATGCGCATGAGCTCGGCATGCGCTGCATCGTCTTTCGCGACGAGCTCGTCGCGCTCTATGAAACCGATCCGTTTCGTGGCCAGGCCCATCCTCGCTGCGTCTTTTCGCAAGGAGTATTTCGTGGCACCCATCGTTAATGCATCCGAAGCAGTCGAGCGTGGCCTGCTCTCCGGCGCATCCTGCGCCTTCGGCGTCTTCGACGGCGTGCATCTGGGACATAGGTTCCTTATCGACCAGGCTATCGAGACGGCGAGAAAATCGGGCGGCGCGGCCGTCGCGCTTACGTTCGACGTCGATCCTGACGAGCTCTTCCATGCCGATCGCTTGAAGAAGCTCATGGGAAACGAACGCCGTCTGCGCGCGCTTGCCGAAACGGGCGCCGACTACGTGGTCGTGCTCACGTTCACCGAGGACTTCGCCGCGCAGGCTCCCGCCGAATTCCTGGAAGCGACGTTCGGCGGCTGCGTGCCGTATGCGCTGCATGTCGGCGCCGACTTCCGCTTCGGGGCGCGCGCGGCAGGCACGGTGGCCGATCTCGAAGCATGGGCTTCGGCCGGGGGCACGCGTATCTGCGCGCATGAGCTCAAGGGGGCTGACGGCCGTCCGATCAGGGCGACGCGCATCCGCCTTCTGCTCGCCGAGGGCCGCTGCGAAGATGCCGCCGCGCTCCTGGGCCATCCCTACGTCTTCGACGGCGAAGTGCGCAAGGGGCGCGGAGAAGGGGCCGACATGGGGTTCCGCACGGCGAACCTCGAGCTTCCCGCCATGCTTCAGACGCTCGGCGAAGGCGTGTACGCCGCCTGGGCCACGGTCGACGGCGCACGCTATCGCGCCGCGATGAGCGTCGGCGCTGCGCCGACCTTCGAGGCGGCGACAGCGACCTGCGAGGTCAACATCCTCGATTTCTCAGGCGATATCTACGGCGATTCGATCGAGGTCGAACCGGTTCGCTTCCTGCGTCCGATGATCAGGTTCTCGTCGGTCGACGAGCTTATCGCCACGGTCAAGGGGAACATCGCATGGGTGCGCGAGAATCTCGTGCGCGATTCGTTCGATGACGCAGATGAGCGCAAATCCTGAATATCGCAGGTAACGGTTAATCCACGCCTTCAGATGGTATACTCACAACTTGTGCATACAAGCTATGCAGGTACATCCGTCTGACAAGGAGGAATCCCGTGACTACAGCAGTCGCATGGATGGCCCCGATCTGCGCGCTCATCGGCATGGGCGTAGCGGGCTATCTGGCTCGTTGGGTCCTGAGCCAAGACCCGGGCCCTGATTCGATGAACAGCATCTCTCTGAAGATCCAGCAAGGGGCGAAGGCGTTTCTTCTGAGCGAGTACAAGCTGCTCATCATCTTCATGGCCGTCGTGGCCGTCGTCATGTGCCTTGCTCTGTCTCCGTGGACGGCTGCGGCATTCGTGACCGGCGGCGCGCTTTCCGCTGCGGCCGGCTATGTCGGCATGCATGTCGCCACGCGCGCCAACACGCGTACCGCGCATGCTGCCGAGGAATCCGTTGCCAAGGCCCTCAACATCAGCTTCAAGTCCGGCCTGACGATGGGCCTGTGCGTCGCGTCCTTCGCGCTGTTCGGCCTGTCCCTCTGGCTCATCCTTCTCGTCTTCGGCAACATCGACATGATCGACGTCATGCATGAGCATGTGGGCATGGTCGAAGGCTTCGCCACCGGCGCTTCCGCCGTGGCTCTCTTCGCCCGTGTCGGCGGCGGCATCTACACCAAGGCCGCCGATGTAGGCGCCGACCTGGTCGGCAAGGTCGAAGCAGGCATCCCCGAGGACGATCCCCGCAATCCCGCCACCATCGCCGACAACGTGGGCGACAACGTGGGCGACGTCGCCGGCATGGGCGCCGACCTGTTCGAGTCCTACACGGGCTCGATCATCGCGCCGACGATCCTCGCGGTCACCTTCGCATCGCTCGGATATTTCTCCGGCATCGACATGATCTGGGCCGTCGTGGTACCTGTCATGATCGCGTCCTGCGGTATCCTGACGTCTGTCCTGGGCCTGTTCGCGGTGCGCACCAAGGAAGGCTCCGCTCTCGGCGCCGCCCTGAACCGCGGCACCTATCTCGCAGCCGTGCTCGAGGTCATCGCCATCCTCGCGATCTTCGTGCTGTGGAACGGCCAGTCCGTCGAAGGTCGGCCCATCTGGCTTTTCGGCTCCGTGATCTGCGGTCTGGTCGCCGGCCTTGCTATCGGCAAAACCACCGAGTACTTCACGTCCGACGAATACGCCCCGGTCAAGAAGATCGCCGAATCCTGCGAGACGGGCGCGGCCACCAATATCATCCAGGGCATCTCAACGGGCATGCTTTCCACGATCATCCCGATCGCCCTTGTCGCCTTCGCCATCATCGGCGCGTATATCTGCGGCAATATGGCCTTCCCGGGCGTTGACGTCTCGACGGGCGGTATCGCGGTCGGCCTGTTCGGCGTCGCCCTCGCGGCCACCGGCATGCTTTCCAACACCGCCATCACCATCGGCGTCGACGCGTACGGCCCCGTCGCCGACAACGCGGGCGGCATCGCCGAGATGGCCGGCCTGCCCGAGGAAGTGCGCGACCGCACCGACTCCCTCGATGCCGTCGGCAACACCACCGCCGCCATCGCCAAGGGCTTCGCCATCGCGTCCGCGGGCCTGTCCGCCATCTCGCTGTTCGTTTCCTACCAGGCGACCATGCATCATGCCTTCGTGGACTTCAGCCTGACGCTCACCGATCCGATGATCATTGCCGGCATCTTCGTCGGCGCCATGGTCCCGTTCATGTTCGCGGCTCTCACGATGGGCGCCGTGTCCGACGCGGCCCATGCCATGGTCGAAGAGGTTCGTCGCCAGTTCCGCGAGATCAAGGGCATCATGGAATACGAGGCCGAGCCCGAGTACGACAAGTGCGTGGCCATTTCCACCCAGTCCGCCCTGCATAAGATGATGCTTCCGGGCGTCCTTGCGGTCATCATCCCGATCGTCATCGGATGCATCGACCCGGCCATGCTCGGCGGTTTCCTCGCCGGCGCGGTTTCCACCGGCATGCTGCTCGCCATCTTCATGAGCAATGCCGGCGGCGCATGGGACAATGCGAAGAAGTACATCGAGAAGGGCGCCCATGGCGGCAAGGGTTCCGCTGCTCACAAGGCGGCCGTCGTCGGCGACACCGTCGGCGATCCTTTCAAGGACACGTCCGGCCCGTCGATGAACATCCTCATCAACCTGATGACCATCATCTCGCTGACGTTCTCGCCTCTGTTCATCGCCATCCAGACCATCATCTAGCCCGCCATCTTTCGGGGCGCCCATCCGCGCATCGTGGGGAGGCGCCCCGAGGATACGCGGCGCGTTTTCGCCGTATGGTAAAGTAGGCCTCGAATTTCGAGGTCTGCTTTTGTTTTTCGCATATCCGGCGCATCACGAGGAGGGTTCATGCGCTTCAACTATCTCAACTGGGTCATCGCCACCGCATTGATCCTAACGGTCTTTTCCGTCGCGATCATCGCGATCGGCTATCAGCCGCTTTCCCCGTTGCGGGCGCTTACGGTCGTGGCGCTTCTGGCGGTTGCCGGCGCCGCCTGGGTCGTAAAGCGCAGGAAGTCGGGCGAGCGCTAGTGCCGAGCATTCCCGAGGGAGACATCCGTCGCGTGCGCGAAGCGAGCGATCTGGTCGCCATCGTGGGCGATCGGGTCCAGCTGCGCCAGCGCGGACGTGATTTCTGGGGTTGCTGTCCGTTCCATAACGAGAAAACGCCCTCGTTCAAGGTCGACCCCACGACGCAGCTCTGGCATTGTTTCGGCTGCGGCGAGGGCGGCGACGTCATCTCGTTCGTCATGAAGATCGATGATCTGGGGTTCGCCGATGCGGTGCGCTTTCTGGCGCAGCGCGCGGGCATCCAGATCGCGGAAGATCCCAAGGCTGCGGCGTTTCGCGGAAAGAAAGCGCGCCTCAAGGAAGCGTGCGAGGCTGCGGCGGAGTTCTATCATCTTCAGCTCATGCGTTCGCGCGAGGACGGCGCCGCATCCGCGCGCGCCTATCTTGCATCGCGCGACATGGGGGGTTCCGTGCCGAATCGTTGGAACCTCGGATACGCTCCGGGACGCCAGTCTCTCGTGCGGCACCTGTCCGCCAAGGGCTTCGCATCCAAAGAGCTTATCGACGCTAACCTCGCGCTTGTGTCCAAGAAGGACGGACGTCTGCGCGACCGCTTCTACGAGCGCGTGATGTTTCCTATCCGCGATGCCGACGGAGACACCATCGCCTTCGGGGGGCGCGTCATAGGCAAGGGCGAGCCCAAGTATCTCAACACGCAGGAAACCCCGCTGTTCCATAAGTCCCGGGTGCTCTTCGGCCTGGACGTCGCCAAGGCGGCCATGGCATCGACCGGCATCGCCGTGATCGTCGAAGGCTACACCGATGTCATCATGCTGCATGAGTCCGGTGTGAAAAACGCGGTCGCCACGCTCGGCACGGCGCTCACGGTTCAGCACGTGCGGCAGCTTTCCCGCCATGCCAAGCAGCGCATCGTCTATCTTTTCGACGGCGACGAGGCGGGTCAGCGCGCCGCCGACCGCGCCGCACGGTTCATCGACGAGAGCATGCTTCCCGAAGCCGGGCGCAAGCAGGTCGGACTGTTCGCCTGCACGCTTCCCGACAACCTCGATCCGGCCGATTTCGTCTCGCAGCGCGGCGCAGACGAACTGCGGTCGCTCATAGATCGCGCGACGCCTCTGCTGCGCTATGCGATCGACCGCAAGCTCGCGCGCCGCGATCTGTCCGACTTTACGGAGAAAAGCAGTGCGCTGCCCGAGGTCATCGAATTGCTGGCACCCATCAAACATTCGTTGCTCGCACAGGAATACGCTACCTATCTGGCAGATCGCCTGCAGGTCGATCCATCGGTCGTGACGGCGAAGCTCGCGGCGGCGAAGGTTTCCGCACCGGCAGGGGAGGAGCCGACGCCAATGCCCGTTCCTTCGGGAACAGGGGAGGGGGATGCGGCTGCTCCCGTTGCCGATCGAACGCTCGCCCCCCGCGATCGCGAACGGTTGCGCATCGAGCGAGAATTCCTGTCGCTGTGCGCACGGCATCCTCAGATCGGCATCGCCTATGCGGCACCGCTCGCATCGACGTCCTGGGCGAGTCGGCGGCATGCGGCCGTATCGGAAGCGCTCTTGAGCGTCCTTGCTGAGCATCCAGGCGCCCTGCCTGCTGAAATCATCGATGCGGTCGATGCGGCCTGCCCGGGTTCGCGATCGCTTCTGACGGCGGCGTCGCTCTACGATGACATGAAGCCTGCCGACCTGGCATGCTTTCTCACCGAGGAGCTTTCCCTGCGTGACCTCGAACGCACCATTCTGACGCTTACGAGCCAGCTTAAAAACGATGCGGATTTGTCCGAGGACGACTACGGGCTGCTCTACGCGAGCGTTGCGTCCATGCAGAAGGAGCTTGCCGAGCTGAGACGCCGGCACGTTCCCTTGAGAGGCGAATAGGCTTTTTCGCCGCGCGATTCTATGCTATATTAGCAAGCTGTATCTTTAGGTTCAAAGAACCTGTCTATGCGGCGAAAGGATTGCGTCTGTGGCTGCAGCAAAAGCTAAGAAAACCGAAGAGATGGATATCGAAGAAGGGGCTCTGAACGAAGAATCCCTCGGAGACGACCTTGCTGCGGAAGACGGCAAGGATGTCGACGCCAACCTCTCCGACGAGGAGCTTCTCGAGGGTATTCCCGAAAACGAGCTGAAAGCCGCATCCACGTCCGAAATCAACCTTCCCAAGCTTTCCTCTTCCCGTGCGTCCAAAGTGCGCCGCCGTTCGTCCGACGGCAGTTCCGCCGTCATGCTCACGGGCGATCCCGTCCGCATGTATCTGAAGGAAATCGGCAAGGTTCCGCTGCTGACGGCGGCCGAGGAAATCGACCTTGCCATGAAGATCGAAGCGGGCGTGGCCGCCACGGCCGAGCTTGAACGTGCCGAAGACGAAGGTATCGAGCTCAACCGCCGCGACAAGCGTCGCCTGACGCGCGTCGAGGCCGTCGGCCTTGATGCCAAGCAGCAGCTTATCGAGGCCAACCTGCGTCTCGTCGTATCCATCGCCAAGCGCTATGTCGGCCGTGGCATGCTGTTCCTGGACCTTATCCAGGAGGGCAACCTCGGTTTGATCCGCGCGGTCGAGAAGTTCGACTACACGAAGGGCTTCAAGTTCTCCACCTACGCCACCTGGTGGATTCGCCAGGCCATCACGCGTGCCATCGCCGACCAGGCTCGCACGATCCGCATTCCGGTGCATATGGTCGAGACCATCAACAAGCTCGTGCGCATTCAGCGCCAGCTCCTGCAGGATCTCAACCGCGATCCTACTCCCGAGGAAATCGGCGAGAAGATGGGGCTTTCGGCCGAGCGCGTGCGCGAGATTCAGAAGATCAGCCAGGAGCCGGTGTCTCTGGAAACGCCTATCGGCGAAGAAGAGGACAGCCAGCTGGGCGATTTCATCGAAGACGATTCCGCGGTCGTGCCTCCCGATGCAGCCAGCTTCTCCATGCTTCAGGAGCAGCTCTCCAAGGTGCTCGACGGCCTTGCTGAACGCGAGCGCAAGGTCATCAGCCTGCGTTTCGGGCTTGAGGACGGCCATCCGCACACGCTTGAAGAGGTCGGACGTGAATTCGGCGTCACGCGCGAGCGCATTCGTCAGATCGAGAGCAAAACGCTCGCGAAGCTGCGGCATCCGAGCCGTTCCTCCAAGCTGAAGGATTATCTGGAGGACTGAGCATCGAAGTCCGTGCCTTGCGGTACAATGCTGAATCGCCGTGAAGGCGGCTGCATTCGGGCCTATAGCTCAATGGTGGAGCAGAGGACTCATAATCCTTTGGTTGCAGGTTCGAGCCCTGCTGGGCCCACCACGAATTGAACAGGGGAATCGTCCGATATTGGGCGGTCCCCCTGTCTGCTTTGCATGGCGATTCATTGGCCTGAATTGTCCGAAGCAAGCCGAAGCGAGAGGAACGCAGCCGACGTAAGCGGAAATGGGCGGCCGAGGGCGAGGACGAGTAGGTGCGAGCATGAAAAAAGAGGGACGGCAAACGCCGCCCCTTTCGCATTTACACGTGCATTACATTTTCAATACAGCCGCACCGCTTTCGTCGAAATGCACGGTCACGTCCCTATCGGTCACGACCCGGCCATCGCTGTCGAGCATGTAGGCCTTGCCGCCGGTGCGGATGATCTCGCCCGCGCCCATCTTGCCGGAGTCCGGCCAGAGCCAGTACCAGTACCCGCCGGACTTCGTCCACCCAGTGAGCATCGCGCCCCATGTGCCGTCGTGATTCTCGTTGAATCGGTACCACTCGCCGGAGATCTCCTGCCAGCCGCTCAAGATACCTTCGTTGCCGGCGTAGTACCATTTGCCGTCAACCTTGATCCATCCGGTGACCATGCGGCCGAAATGTCCGTCATGGTTGGGGTTGAGCCAGTACCACCGCTTGCCGCGCTGCAACCATCCGGATTGCAGCCAGCCGTCGTTGCCGAAGAAGTACCACTCGCCGTCGATCTTCTCCCAGCTTGTGGCATAGGTGCCGTCCTGGTGGTCGTACCACCAGGACTTGCCGTCCTTGCTAGAGACCCAGCGGGCGTCAGCCGAGAAGTCGGGGCGTCCGATGATGGTGGTCACGGCGTAGCTCCTTGTGCGCCGGGCGACCTTGCCGCCGTTGCCCTGGCTGCCCGAGCTGCCGGACGAGGTGTTGCCTTCGATGGTGACCAGATAGCTGCCGGTGTTCTCCTCGACGATGCCCACGTGGTCGTCCTCGCCGTCGCGCTGCCAGTCGAAGAGCACGACGTCTCCGGGTTTGGCATTCTTGGAGCTGTAGTCGTCGTCGGCGGACTCGATGCGGTCGTGGATGTTCGGGCAGTAGGTGTCTGGCAGCCACTTGACATTGACGCCGGCGCGGTCGAACACCCAGCTGACGAACATTGCGCAGTAGGGGACGCCGTTCCCGGCAAGCCACGCGGGGCCGAACTTGTCGGCGTACCAGCGACCGTATTTCGACCCCTGCTCGGGGTCGTCCCATCGCGAGTAGCCTATCTGGCCCCTGGCGACGGAGAGGAGGGTGTCTGCGCTAGGCACGGGCAGCCTCCTGCCCATCATGGAAGGCCTGCTTGCCACGGTAGCCTTCGAGCTGCCAGATCTTGCGCTTGAGCGCCTCAACGCAGTGGTGGACGCCGAGGTCGCGGTCGTATTCGGCAGGGTCGATGCAGCCGCTCGATTCGACGAGCACGTATCCGTTGGGGAGCTGCATCGTGACGACGGTGCAGCAGCCGAACTCGTCGTAGACGTGGACAGGCGAGCTTTCGATGATCTCGTCGATCACAGATTCAGGGATCTTATGCGTTGCCATCACAGGTCGCCTCCATCCTCTTCATGGGCAGGCGCTTCGGCGACGTCGGGGACGTCGTGCGTATCCTGGCTCATGACCAGAGCTTTCATATCTTCTTCGTCCATCGTTCTCTCCTATCCGTCTCGTTCCTTGCCGAGGAATGCGGCGACGAAGAACGCCGCCGCAAGGCTGCCCAGAACCGCGTAAGCGACCATTACTCGCCCTTCGCGGGCTTCTCGTAGCTGAGGGCGCGCTCGGAGTCTCCGAGGCCCTGCGTGGTGGGGTCGGCGAGCGTGCCGAGGAAGCTCATCACCGCGGCGACGGTGACGCCGATGAGGTAGGGATTCTGCACGAACGCCATGAACGCGTCGGCGATGCTCTGCCACGTCGTGAAGTCGGCTGCCGTCATGCCCATGTACGCCATGACCGGCGCGGCGATAGCGCCTGCGACGCCGACCCAGAAGCTCGGGCTTTTAACGCGCACTTTCCAATTGATCTTGCTCATGTCGGTTCCTTTCTCCAGTCAGTCCTTCGTCGGAAGCCCCATGGCCTCGAGGTAGAGCGTCGTCGCGACGCCGTTGCCGTCCAGCCCGTGGTACGCGTCGTAGTTGCGCGTCAGAACCTCCTTCTCCATGGTCGTGGCGCTTCCTCGCGCCATGGCCTCGTGGTGGGTGCGCAGCACCTCGCTGCGCAGAAGGGAGCGCACCCCGGCGGCG
>ERZ773005.1259-NODE-1259-length-13818-cov-5.909540_pt1 | contig 13818 bp, 2 predicted proteins | sample MGYA00580666_ERZ773005 | MGnify/ENA primary metagenome ERZ773005 (study PRJEB29015, sample SAMEA2737999) | human oral metagenome | biome: human oral; feature: human-associated habitat; material: dental | place: China | collected 2061 ... | reverse complement strand
ATACCGGAACTTCCGCATTTGAATCGGTAGCTCTGCCTACAAGTCTGCCATCTACGTACCTTTCAGCCTCTATATCAAGTGCCCAGGCGGCATTAAAGGCTGTAGGATGGTCCTGACCTGCAATAGAAGCTTCTTTTACCGCATCTCTTTCAGGAGTTCTAACTTTCCTCTTGTTAAATATTATCTTATATCTTACATCAGCACCATTCGTATTTATTAATACTCTGTCAGCCGGTGTAGTAAGCTTTTCTTCAAGCTCTGAGATATAATCAGGCTCTATGCCGTACTCTCCGAGAGCACCTCCTCTGATTTCTTCTTCAACTATGGCATTGTCATTGCCCTCAGCAGGTCCCGGTCTTTCATAAACCGCCCTTAAGACAATATTGTTTGCACTCATACTAAAGGTGAAATCATTAGCTTGTATTTTTCCTGAAACTCCCCTGCTTCTTCCTGCTACCACCACCCAGTATAAAAATCTCTTTCCGGCTGAATTAACAGGATCCGCATGAATTACTACTTCGTCCTTTTCCTTGGCATCAGTTACTTTCCAGTCACTGCTTCCAGTTTCATGCTGTGAGGGGGCTGTCCCTGCTACAGTAACTATTTTCACTCCACCGGTATTTTCGGGTCTGACCTCTACTATGAACTTCTTAGCATCTACCATGTCACCCGGATTTGCAATTACATCGGTTCCATACTCTTTCTTTGAAAGAGGATCAGGAACTCTGGTATCGCCTTTCTTCCTTGCAACTACGGTATAGGTCTTTCCCGGATCAAGATTATCAAAGGTAACTGTTGAAGGTCTCCTGCCAATTGGTGTTTTCCAGCCGTTATCGCTTCCCGGATACTGTACTACATTTCCATCCTCATCTATAAGTGCATAGTCTGAATCAGGGTCGGCAGGATTTACTACAATCTGTGCCCTGTCTTCATTCTTAGGATCAAAGCCCACATTATAGTTATCCTCAAGTGTAGGTATTATTACCGGTTTAGGCTCGCTTATCACTCCGGGTACAGGTGCCGGCATAGGCTGACCTACAGACACCACAGTGCCGGGCGCTGCTTCCTGAACATGATATTTAGTTCCCGGATAGAGGTCGTCAAAGAGGAGTACATCATTATTAGGTGCAGTCTTAACTGCAACTACATTGCCGAAGTCATCGCTTACAATATATACATTGCCTGCTTGAGTTTCTCTGACTCTGATTTGACCACTTCCGTCAGGTCCTATATGACCGGAAGCATTAAAGTCGCCTATTCTAAGTCCCCATACTTCAGGTTTTTTAACAAACATAGCCGTATACAAAGCTCCGTTTATAAGCGTAGTTGAAGGAGCTACTTTGATGCCACCTAAATACCAGCCTCCAAGCATGTAATTCACTTCAGGAGTAACGTCTGTATTGTCATTTATACCTATATCGCTCCATTTATTATCGCGTTTTGTATGTAAAGCAGCCGGTCTGTTTAATGTACCGTGAGCACCTGCCGCAAAATGAATGTCTATCCAGTATGCCGGATCTTCTTCAAATTTTGCATATACTGTAGCTGAATTGTCAAAGGTGTCAGCATCATTTACAGGTATAGTACAGGCATCGTCTTTAAACCAACCCGCAAATCTGTAATATGGAGCATCATTAGGAGCAATTTTATTTATTATACTTCCTCTTTCCTTAATCTTTGCAAAAGTATCAGGTTTTCTGCCCGCAGTAGTCATATCATCTCTTAAGAAATCTACAGTTACCGGCTGACCGGCAACTGTACCGTAGCCGGCTGAACCGGAAGCTGTGACAAAGGTCATCTGTCTCCAGTATGCCGGATCTCTAGCCATATCGTAGGTAAGAGTCAGATTTCGTGTAGGCATGCTTGCCGTATAAGTTCCTGCACCGTCAAAGCTGCCTATTGCAGGATCATCAGTTCCACTGCCGTAGATATAGCCGTAGTGTGCCGGAGCAGTATAGTTAAGTGCAGCTCCTGCTGCCTGCGCTTCAGATCTTCTCTCCAAGATACTCTGGTCTATCTGGTCTCTGGCAATCAGATTGACATTAAAGGTTCCTGAAGGTCCGTACACATATTCTATAGTTACATCCTGATTCGGCATAAAACTGCTGAACACATTGGTTACAGGATCAAAATCCGGCTCGGTAGGTGACATTTTATAGTCATCCGTACCTGAACGTCTTATATCGGTAGAAGATATTGGATAGCTTATTATTCCATTGCCGACATCGAGATTGCCGGTCTTTCCTAAGATTATATTAGCAGTTACACTGTAATCCGACAAATCAAACGGTGATTGAGCAAGCTGAGCTGCCGAAAGAGGACTTGCACTTATAGCCTGTTCAGCCGCTCTTAATACATCAGTTTCACGTCCCGGTAAAGCAGCACCTGCCTTCTTGTGTTGAATTTTAAAGTGGAATTTCTGGCTGGGGTCAACCTTATAATTATAATTTACATTAAAATCCTGTGCTCCAACCTTTACTTTGTACTTATAATTATCGGCAGGATCCCATTGAGTATGTCCCGGGAATACAGTCTGAACCGGAGCATCATTTGCATTTGCAAACATATATCCCGGTATATTATTTGCTATTGACATAGCCTCAAAGACAGTATCAACAGGTTTGCTATCCGTTCTGGTACCAAAGCTCTTTTGCAGTCTTGGATTTATGCTTCTATGCTTTTCCTCAATATTATAATTTGTAATTCCGGGGGTCCAGCTGGCATAGTAATAATAAGTTTTATCCTCTACAGGATTTGGGAAAGTATGCTCAGCAGTAGCTGTATCGCCACTAGTAAATCCATTAATGCCGTCATTTTCTTCATACCTTGTCCAATTTACAAAGTCATATCCCGCCCTTGCTGCCACAGGCATAGAAAGAGCAGAGCCACCGCCTGTTACAAGCTCAGTCATATCAGCTACAGGATAGCCTCCCTGCGGGTCAAACTTATAAACAGCGGCACTTTTTGAATACTTAAAGGTTATAATTACATCCGTCGCCGGCATTGAGCCTGTAACTTTTTTTGTAGCATTGTCTACAGAAAGATTGCTTCCTGTAGAAAGCTCCACTCCTGTTACCTTATAACCTCCACTCGTAATCAAGGTATTATCAGGAAGCTCGGATATTTCCTTTCCAGCCGGCTTCGTATCTGTAACATCCTGTTTGAGTGCCAAATTATTATTTGCATTGACATGCCTTACTGTATAAGCATATAAAGAGGTCTTAAGCACAACATTTTTATCATTTGCATTAGTTCCAAGCTGAGTAGTATTACCATCTTTATCAGGAGTAAAATTTCCCGCCGAATACGGCATAGCAGTTAAAGTAGGATTTGCCCTTTGCACTACAACTCTTTCATCTGTAGCAGTGGCAGGAGGATCAACTACGCTTATTCCAATTGATGAATCCCCGCCTATATCTTCGCCGACAGTAATCACCTTGTTGGCTCCAAGCTTAACATTCGCAGGCTTATTAAAGCTGTCTTTATTGCCTGTAATCTTTATCTGATTATTTATAGTAAAGCTTGCACCGTTAAATACTACCGCTGAGCCGTTGCGCGAAGTATTATCTTTGATTTCTCCATAGCTCATATTAAGATTGGCACCTTCACTTATATCAATTGCACTTGCAACATCAATATTATTATCCGGAGTTGCAGGATTAATTTTATTATTCTGAAGTACCGCCCCCTTTTGAGTCTTAACCCAACCTTTTTTTGCTGAAATTATAGGTCCAGTGCTTGTATTGCTGTTACCGCCATCTATAATGACATTGCTTATAGTAAGTCCTGTATTCTTGTTTTCTTGTGTGGTACCTTCATTTCCAACTTCAAACATAGTATCATTAAAACCGGATTTCCTTGTAATTTTTTTCCTGGGTGCATCAACATCAAGAAAGACTGGAGGATTAGTTGCAGATATATTGCTGTTATACTCAAAATCAGTCGTTCCAATAGTTATATCCACGCCCTTTGGAATCTCAACTTTTTGGTCGAGTTCTACATCTCCCATAAGGTAAATATACGCCTTTTTTGTACCGGAACTTTTAATTTCAGCAACAGCTTTCTGAATAGATTTGGCAGGTGTAGCTATATAGCCGTTTCCATCCGTAGGAGCGTCCGGGTATACATAATATACAGATACCTTCATGCTTACAGCAAACCTTGCGGTTTTTGTTTCATAAGGATTAAGGTCAAAGTAAGCTGAAAAAGCACCGGCAGCATCTACCCCGTCATTAGCAAATTTCTGAGCCGTATCATAAAAAGCCCAGTAGTTATGGGATACTTTTTTAACATTATAAGGAGCCGTGCTATAGTCTACACCTGGATTTTCAGGTCCTTTAGGTGTTGTACTCCAATATCCGCTCCATAGAGATAATTTGCTGTTATCTGTGCCGACTCTTTTTTTAATACCGGCATCCACACTAGGGTCAGGATGATAAGTTAAGATATCAAGGCTTGTAAACTTATATGTTCCCCCTGTGTTTGCTATAAGATGGAGCCCGGCAGGTTTATTAGGATTATTGGTTATATCGGCTTGCTGATGAGGCGTTACTATAGTAGGACAGCCGTCATGATTATAAATCATAGTATCGCATTGGTTGCCTATCCAGAAATCCTGATGTTGATCACTTGCATTATGTACGGTATATTCAACTATAAGCCACCTGCCATCTTGACTTACTTTTATTTCAGGTCTGACCTCAACTACATTACTGCCATTATTAACCTGAACTACCTGTCCATTCATTTTTGCATTTGCTTTATATTGGTTAGTATCCCAACCGGCACCAACGCTTGACAGAGGCTTAGGCAAAACAGTGGGATTATTAGCCCCCTTTATATTGCCGTTAGTATGTATCTCTATATTTTGAGGTCTGACTTGTGCTTCTGTGCCAAAAGCATAAAACGTATTCCACCAGCCAAATTGATATGATGTCATAAGTCCGGCATTTTTTCCAAGTCTATAGCCCTCCTGAAGCTCTGTAGTGGGCTCTGTATTAATAGCCTCCGGAATAGCAGCAAAGTCAAAGGTAAACTGCCTGCTTCCAATAGAAGTATTGGAATAGTTCCTTGAAGAATCTCCATATACATATCCGGTAGAATCACTGTTGCCATAAGTTAAGAGCTGCTTGTTTTCAATGGTGCCAGCAGGGTAAGTAGAATTAGTAGTATAATTACCGGCTACCCAAGGATATTTATGTTCTCCTCCGCTAGCCTTAAATTTACCGTTCATCAGATTCTTATTATCCTCAAGCTCATTTGCCGCCTGTACGCTGCTCACTCCGGCTCCAAAGCCCTGCAGTCCACCTATTGCCATAGCTGCTGAAAGCATAACCACAGCAGCTCGCTTAAGCTCTTTTAAAAAAGTTTTTTTCATTTAATTACCCCCTATACCATTTTTTCTCTGTAAAAACTATTTAATAATGTTAAATAATTTATTATTTATTGTTTTTTGTACTCTAAATAGTCATTACCATATTTTCTTCTTGGATACTGCAGATTAAAAGCAATATAGCCACACTTGGCTAGCTGCCATTCTAAATATATGTTTTCTCTATCATTGGTCAACAGCCTCCCTTCATTGAGTCTGCAAATTTAGTTTTTGCAGAGGTATCTCTTATATTATTTATTAAAAATCAAGTCACAGTTGTCTTTCAACATCAATATACTCAGTCTAAATATTTATTACAGTATAGCATATTTATAATTTTTTTACAATTCTATCAAACTTGCTTTTTATAATTTTTTAATTTCAATTAATTTAATTGCTCTAAAGCAAAAAAAGAAACTTTGTGAAACACTAATTAGGGAGTTGCCAAATCCGTTAATTTTGTCAAAGCCAGTACTTTTAGCTTCCTCATCCGCGATTTACCATATCTTTACTTTATATAGTGCATAATATAAAACAACTTTTATAATTCAGTTTCAAAGCAGGTCAAGGCAACTATCTTGACCAACAATATTAAATAAACTTATAAAGGAGATACGAATGAAGAAAAATCGAATTAAATTAGTAAGAACCCTCATATTTACAGGTTGTCTTTCACTCACAGCCGCAGCTTCGCCTATTTATCTTACTGCAAGTTATGCAGCAAGCAGCACGGTGGCAGCTCACAATGTAGATATTACCCCTCCAGCAGGTACATCAGATATCAGTACCTATATCAAAAATAAAATTTTGGCAGCTTTAACTACACATGATACAATCAGAGTGACAGGCAATGCAGCTATCACTGATCCTAATGCCCCAAGTGTAGAAATCACTATTCCAAACGGAAAAAAAATAATCTGGGAAGCTTCTCTTTCAAGCAATTCTATTAATCCCATATTAAGCATTAATTCTCAGAATGACGAAGATCAGGTTGAATTTGAATTTGCTGAAGGCAGCTTAATCGCGGAAGCTAATCCGTGCCTGGTCTTTCATCCAAATAAACATATAAATCTTAAAATTAGCGGTGGAAAAATCATTCAAAAGGGAAATGCCAATACCCCTGCTGTTATATTCAGAGGAAGCGGAAGCTTTAATATGAGCGGAGGAAGAATTATTAATTATGCTGCCAGCAACCCTGCCCTCTTAATATCTCCAAGTCCCGATGCCAATGCTCCACTCAATATAAGCGGCGGCGTACTCGCAGCAAACGGCAACCAAAATACTGCAAATTTGGAAAACGGTGGAAACAGCGTAATAGCTTTATCACTCCATACCGCAGGAAGCCATGCTGTAACTATAGATGCAAGCAAGACTTCTATTATAGCTTGGGATAAATACGAATATGATCATACCCTTCCAGCTATATCCTATGTAGGAGGCGGTTACGATAGCAGACATCTCAGCACCTATCCAGGCTCTTCTACCACTGTGTCTTGGATTAAAAACAGCAATGGTGTGGCTGCAATAAAATATACTAATCCTAATGGTGAGAGCGGAGCTATAGAGCAGCAGACCGCTGCCGTAGAAAACATTAATTTCCCGACAGCTCCTACTAATCTTACATATGATAAAACTGAAAAGGGACTTAATGATTTTACTGCCCCTGACGGCAGCACGGTTACCTTTAAATATGAGGGAATTAACGGCACTGACTATGCTTTAAGTCCCCACAAACCTAAAGATGCAGGCGAATATAAGGTAAGTGCCGCTCTTTCAAATTTCTATGGCGGATTAACAGTAAACTTAGGTACCTTAAAAATTAATAAAAGACCAATCACTCTTAAAGTAGCAAACCAGACTATAAATAAAGACAGTATGCTGCCTGCTCTTCCTCAAAGCTTTGCAGATTTTAGCATAGAAAATTTGGCAGAGGGAGACAACAATCAGGATGCTCTCAATACTGTACCAGATTTTTCCTGGAATACAGACGGGCATACTGCCGGTACCTTCTCTGTAATTACAACCTCTGGTATAAACTACAAAAATAATTATATGGCAGCAAGTCAGGCGCTTACAGGTGCTCTTACAGTAGCCGATCACGGCGGGACTGCCTCGGGTAATAATACTGCTCCGGGAAATACCGGTAAGCAAAAGGCTCCAGGCAAAGCTACACCAAGCAACCCTGACAAGGCAACTCCAAGTAACCCGAAACCGAATCCTTCTAATCCTTCAAAAAAAAGAAATAGAAGAGGTTCAAGAAGATCAGGTTCAGGCTCATCCACTAAAAATTTAAAAGTTATCACTAAAACCACTCAGGGAACTTGGATGCAGGACAGCAAAGGCTGGTGGTTCAAAGAAACCAATGGCTCCTACCCTAAGTCCAAATGGCTGCAATTAACTTATAATAATAAAAATGACTGGTACTATTTTGATGAGCAGGGTTATATGGTGACAGGCTGGAGGCTTATAGATGGCAAATGGTATTATTTGTACGAAAAAACTGAAGGAAGTAATGTGAAAGGAGCAATGGCTTATAATACCGTTATCTCCGGCTACCGTGTCGGCAGTAACGGTGCCTGGATTCAAAAGTAGCTTATCTAAATAAATATAAGTCAAATTTATAACAGGAGATACCGCAAAATCATCAAAACGATAATTTTGCGGTATCTCCTGTTTTTTCATTTTTACACAAAAAGGAGCTGCTGCTCCATAGGTTGATATTCTCACCTATTTTGCAACAGCCCTTAGCTATCTTTCAATAGCTTTATTTATGTTAATACAGTAATAATTATTTCCATACTCCATTTGAGTCTACACTATAACCGTCAGGAGTGGTTTCATTCATATATAATGAGCCGTATGGATGTCTTTCATCAGTATCCTTGGTGAAGTAATACCATTTTTCGCCTATACTGCTCCAATCAACAGACATACTGCCGTCGGCAGGCTTTAAATAATACCATTTATTATCATTGCTGTTAAAATGCCAGCCAGTCTTCATCTCTCCAAAGAATCCGTCATGATTTTCCGACAAGTAGTACCAGGTATTATTTGAAGCTTCATGGTACCAGCCACTGTCCATTACACCGTCGTCATTAAAATGATACCAGCCTGTTCTAGTTACTCCGTCATAGGTGTATGAAAGTCTTGCCCAGCCTTTAAGCTTTGAACCTGAGCTGAGGTTAAAGTTCCAGATATGGTTTGCGGAATCGACAAGCTTCCAGCTTCCGTCATAGCCTACTCTGACAGAAGAATTATCGGCTATTATGCCTCTGCTGCCTCCTCCGCCACCGCCGGAACCTCCGCCGCTGCCGCCTCCTCCGCCGGAGCTGCCTCCGGTTACAGAGTCTACAACACCGCTCAAGTAATTAAGCTCAGCAAGCAATTCACTGGTAGTTGCTTTTCTAGGGTTGGTTTTATTAATTAAAGCTGTGGCTGAAGCTAAAGCAACCTCAAGCAAGCCCTTATTATTTTCGGTAAGTCCTCTCCTGAAAAGCTGCTTTGCGGAAGCAATCCTTTTAACTAAATCATCATAGGCTTTAGCTCTCTCAGTTTTATCATCACTATAATACAGATAATATACCTTATCTGAATCAAGCGGAGTCTTATCAGCTTCATCTACAAGTGTCAGTGCAGCCTTGGTACTGCTTATACCTCTATAAGTCCAGGTTATACCTTCTAAGTCAACACCCTCATCACCTGAGATAAAGCTGCTGTACTCAGAGCTGTGGTCTGCAAGTGATTCTCCATCTCTCAGCACTACCGCAGTCTTCCAGACATCCGTCCTTGAGCTTCTGATATCAACTCTGCGGCTAGGAGTGCTTGAGTATCCGAAAGCATAGTATACGCCGTTTTCAACTTTTTTATCAAACATACCGCTGTAATTATCTCTGTCTTCAAGACTTTCAAGACCGTCTTCCAAAACAGCAGAAGCTGCATGCAAATCATCAAGCTTATGCATTACATATTTATTGCCGGGTACTAAAGCTCCTGTATCTATAGAGGTAGTAAGCTCAGGAACATCGCCTCCATATACAATCCAGTTGGTACCGTCATGAGTATATTCTACTACAACGCGCATCACCCACAAGCCTTTATAGCCAATGCCTTCATCCACCTGGATTAACTGCTTGGTATCATTTGGCATAGGTGTTTTATAAATATGCAGTCTAAACCTGTTTTCAGGTCCTGCCTCCGAATCCGGAATCAGCTCTGTAGGCTTAACAACTCCTATTTCTCTGCCATCATGCGCAGAATTATCAAACTGTGAGGGGTCAGTCCATTTGGAAGCTGATTCATATACAGCCTGTAGCTTAACCTCATTAGCCGGCATAATAAATTGTACACTCTGACCTGCTTTATTAAGAGCAGTATTGCTTATACCGTTTATTGCTGCAAACTCGCTGAAGAAATTGCCGTTTGCATCCTGCGGGTCTACGGTTATCTGGACGCTGCTTCCAGGTCTGACTGCACTGAGGTCAGGATTGCCTGGGTCTAACTGTATGTTTACTCCTGCAGGAACAGCCACCTTTACTTCATAAGTGCTTTTATTAATTTTTATATTAGAAGTATTTACAAGCTGTCCCGGTCCCTTAGCAGTTTCCGGAGTATTATCACCCACTGGTCTTACTACTATATAATAATTCTTATCAAGCTCAAGATTGTCAAAAGTAAGTGCACCTCCATCCGGATTTGGACTTGTAAAGGTCTTTACCACGTTTCCGGCATCATCCAAAAGAGCATATTGATGAGCTTTTGTAGTAGGGTCTACCTTGATGGCAGCCTTTCCTCTATGTGCACTGTCTTCAACTACCATAGGATTGTACACATGAGGTATGCTTACTTCTGTACCGGCTGAAGCGCTTGTCACTGTTGAGATATCCTGTCCCGGATTTACAATTTCATTGGAAGGTACCGTATAGAGATTGTACTTTTCACCAGGGTGAATGAAAAATCCGCTGTGCCCGTGACCGTCATCCTCGTAGCCTGAAATTTTTCCGTTGCCGCTAAGTACATCTCCGCCGCTGACTACCTTAATAACCTTTCCTTGTAAATCAGTTATAACATAGTTTAATCTGACATCCACCGGAGCCGGATTTGTCTGGTCCACATTGATTGCCGGGATTGCCGCCGCATCAATTTCACCGGCAGCCTGAGGCTGATATGCAGAAGGATTAGGAGTATTTGGAATAGCATATACCACATAGGTTCCCTCTGTAATCTCCTGATTAGGATCATTCATAACCACCAAGCTGTTTTTTCTCATCCACTGAATATTATAAGCTGATGGATTATGATTAGTGGTTTGTATATCTCCTGATATGTCGCCCCACTTTAAGGTCTTCGGCGTACCGTCAGCATTTTTATTTAAAAGTTCAATAATTTTAACACTGTCGATGCTGACCTTGCTTGGATCAGCCTCTTCAAGGGTAATCTTAGTCCAGTCAGAAGGCTTTTTAACAAAAGTAGCTCTTAAAGTAATAGTGTTACCTTGAATATCTGAGTTCTGGAAATTATGAGTCCAAGGAATAGTAATCGGCGTACTTGTGCCGAGCTTATTCATATACGACCACTGAGCAAAAGTATAGCCTGCATCAGGCTTTGGCGTATGCAGTACACCGTTAGGTATCTCAAGTGTAAAGCCTGTTGAGGTTTTATTTGTTTTAATAATCTTAATCTGCTGTGAAGGATTATTGATAGGGTCATAATCTATAGCCTCATTGTCCTTCTGGACTATCTTTCCTCCCTGTCCATAAGACAGGTTCACCTGCAGGAAAAGGTCGGGATCTTTGGTATACTTGACTGTTACAACCCCTGAATTACTCGGATTCGCAGCAGTTATTTTAAACTGCGGATTTGATTCAGCCCAAGCTGTCGGGTCTATTGTATAGCCTGCATTTGAAAAAGCAGTAGCATCATCAGGTGAAAGTGAAGGCATCTGAGTTCCGGTTTTTACATATTCATCCAAGACCGGTGCAAAAGCAATATAATCAGCATTTTGCACCTTGACTCTATACTCAAGTTCATTTGCAGCATTTTTATAAGGCTTGGTTGAATTAAGATAATCCGGTGAAGTTATGCTGTCGGCTACCTGAGCTCCGAGCTTTGCAACTACCTTGTCGGTTATATTAACTCCGTCATCATCTACATACTTAATCCTAAGACTGGTATAGTAATTATTATTTAATTTATATTTATACACTACCTTTAAGTTCTGATTAAGCATAATACCTGTAACCTTATTATCAGCGCCAAAGCCTATCTTATCAGCAGTAAGAAGATTGGAAGCTACCTGAGGAGCCTGGTCGGTTCCCGAGGCTGAATATATATTTTTACTTTCAAGTGTATACCTAGATTGGTGACTGATAGGGTCTGTTACACTGAAGTCAGCCTTTGGTCCTATGTTTTCAACTGTAAGGTTCTGACCGGCGTAATACTCCCTGTAAGTAGTATCATTACTGGTAGTAATGTTGCCTTGAAGGTCTTCAATCTTATAAACAAGATTTAAGCTGAACTTGGTATCATGGTCTGATTTATACTTATAAACAACCTTAATATTACGGTTTACCATAGTACCAGTAACATACTTTGAGCCGCTGTTAAACTTAAAATTATCATTAGTAGGAAGATCTTTTGCTGTATTAAAATCGCTAGTAGATTCTCCATTTGAAGCATAAGAAGTTAAAGTATCAGCTAAATTCTGATTTGCTACCTTGTACCCCGGTATGCTTAAAGGAATTGCCTGAAATTCTTCCAATACCTTTTTAGATGAGTCAATATTTTGACCGGTTAAGCCCGGTACGGTTTCCGTACCATCTGCTACATGCTCTATTTTAGTTTTAAACGACTTGCTTGTATCAGCTTCAAGCACTCCATAATAGGTTATTTCTGAAGCAGGGTAATGGCTTGGAAGCAGCTCAGTCTTAAAATCATATTTTCTGTTTTCTTTACTGCTGTACCAACCCACCAGTTTATAGCCTACAGAATCACTTACAGAGTTTTCATCCTTTAAAAATTTTTTGCCTTTAAATGTCTTGGTATTGCTGTAGCCAGGAATATTTTTATCATAAAAAGGCATATAGATACGATTATCTGCATTAAGGTCGGTATCTGTATCTCCACTTATTGTTTCAAGTGGCGGTCCCTGAATAGAAAAATCTCTATTTGATTTTATAGAAGGCTGCCAAGCACTAAAGCTAAAATTTATTTTCCCGGGAACTTCTGCATAAACCGGCAGTGCCGGTGCCAGCATGGCAAATACCATGCTGGCAGACAGCAGTGCAGCTATCTGTTTTCTTATATTAAATTTTTTCATTTAATCTAATCCTCCTTATCACTCTGCTATTGTACCCATTCACCGTTATGGTTTACTTTGTAACCGTCAGGAGTCATAGTGCTTACGTAAAGTGATCCCTTCGGATGTCCTTCTACAGATACTGGTGAGAAGTAGTACCAATGCTCTCCGATGCGACACCAGCCCGTATACATCTCTCCAACTACAGGATCAAGATAGTACCAGAACCCTGCTGCATCCTTATACCAGCCCATAATCATCTGCCCGGCATCTGCACCCTGCTCGGGATTTAAGAAGTACCACTTGTCAGCACCTGCATCATGATACCAGCCCTGAACCATAGAAGCCTGAGAATCAAAGAAATACCATTTTGTAAGCAGTTTATTGGTTTTTTCATCAGAGTACTGTATCTTTCCCCAAGTATTATTTAAAGGAAGTCCTCCGTTTAATACAAATGACCATCTTCCTGTAGAATCATTAATTTTCCAGTTTCCATCCACACCAAGCATGAAGGTTCTTTCTCCTACATGTTCAAACGGTCTTGCCACACTTCCGATTCCTTTACCGGCACTGCCACTGCCGCCTCCGTTACCGCCGCCTGTTCTGCCTATAAAATTATTATTTCTTCTATTTATCAATTCTTCATATTCTCTTATAATTCTGCCAAGATTATCAAGTTCAGCCTGGAGTTCATAGTAATTAGCCATACGTCCTGCATCTACTTCTCCACTGCCTCCAAAAAGTGCCAGATTAAGAAGTTCTCCACGTTTCTGCTTAAGCCTTGCAATAGCTCTTGCAATAGCCGCTTCAAGCCTAGTGATCTCGTCCTGTTTAAGATAAGGACTTCTTACTATATCCTGAGCATGTATTCTAAGTGAATCAAGCTCATTCCAAGCTTTTTCTTTTCTTGGTCTGTCATTTGTATAATATGCAAATATTGACATACTTCTGGTGACCGCATCTGTCATTAAGAACTTGTTCTGAGGCTTTTCAAAATCTGCTGCATTTATATCCACAATATTTTGTTTCTTACTCCAGGCATTCTTAAAGATGTACTCAACACCGTAGATGTCAAATAATGGCGTTTTTATCGGAGGAGTACTGTTTCCATTCTGATAATCCGTTATTATCTGATAATCAACAGTAGTATTGT
>ERZ773005.1258-NODE-1258-length-13822-cov-3.792402_pt1 | contig 13822 bp, 14 predicted proteins | sample MGYA00580666_ERZ773005 | MGnify/ENA primary metagenome ERZ773005 (study PRJEB29015, sample SAMEA2737999) | human oral metagenome | biome: human oral; feature: human-associated habitat; material: dental | place: China | collected 2061 ... | reverse complement strand
TAGAAAATAAGCCTCCTTAGTGAAGTTTCATATGTGGTCTGCAAACGACGTCAAAAGAACTAAGGAGGTTTTGTCAATCGAGTTATCGATGATGTGCATTGTTAAGCGTATACGGAAAGAGACGGTAAGCCCCTTTTCTTTTTTGTAAAAAACAAAAAGTAGCATATTTGCTACTGTAGCATATATGCTACATTTCAAAAATTAAAAACACAATTTTTGAATGGGATGTCAACAGTTAGGAACGTTGATTTGACAATGTTTATAAAGGGTACAGATAGCAAGTGTACACGTTATATACTAATTTATATATTTGCATGAAAGCTTGGTGTGTTGCGAAAAACGGGCTTTAAAAATCCGAACAAAAAATTCTGTTTTTTAAGTAATTTTCGGGCTTTTCTGTTACAATGAAAAAGAACTAAAACTAAGGAGGCCTCTTATGACAGCTCAAACCACTTCATTAGAAAAGATTATCGTGCTCGACTTCGGTAGTCAGTACAATCAGTTAATTACGCGCCGTATTCGTGAATTCGGAGTGTTCAGCGAGTTGCTACACAACGACATTACAGCCGAAGAAATTAAGGCACATGGCAACGTAAAAGGGATTATTTTCTCAGGGGGACCACATAGCGTTTATGCAGAGGATGCTTTTACCGTGGATCCTGCGATTTTTGAATTGGGAATTCCAGTGCTTGGGATTTGCTACGGGATGCAACTGACAACGCATCTGTTCGGTGGGAAGGTAGAATCATCTACAACGCGTGAATATGGTTCTGCGAAAGTCGATGTCTTTAACACGACTTCAGGCATTTTCAAAGGGTTAGCTGAAGAGGAAGAGGTACTCATGAGCCACGGTGACCGTATTACAGCGATTCCTGAAGGCTTCAGCGTGACGGCTTCGAATGCGCACACGCCATTTGCGGCTTTTGAAAACCAAGAACGTCGCATCTACGGCGTACAGTTCCACCCAGAAGTTCGCCACAGTATTCACGGGAACGACATGCTTCGTAATTTCGTATTCGATATTTGTGGTGCTACAGGCGACTGGTCGATGGACAGCTTTATTGAAATGGAAATTGCGAAAATTCGCGAAAAAGTGGGCCATAAGAAAGTCTTGCTTGGTCTCTCAGGTGGGGTTGACTCTAGTGTCGTTGGGGTTCTCTTGCAAAAAGCAATCGGCGACCAACTCATCTGTATTTTTGTAGACCACGGCTTGCTTCGTAAAGGGGAAGGCGATCAAGTGATGGAGAGCCTCTCTGGTAAATTTGGCCTTAATATTATTCGCGTGAATGCTCAGGAACGTTTCCTATCGAAACTAAAAGGCGTGAGCGACCCTGAACAAAAACGGAAGATCATCGGAAATGAGTTCGTGTACGTATTCGACGACGAAGCGGCAAAACTCACAGACGTGGATTTCCTTGCACAAGGAACTCTTTACACAGACATCATCGAATCTGGAACGAAGACAGCGCAAACCATCAAGTCTCACCATAACGTAGGGGGACTTCCAGAGGATATGCAATTCGAACTGATTGAACCACTGAACACGCTCTTCAAAGATGAAGTGCGCTCTCTTGGAACGGCGCTTGGCATGCCAGACTCTATCGTATGGCGCCAACCATTCCCAGGACCGGGGCTTGGAATCCGCGTGCTTGGGGAAGTGACCGAAGAAAAACTTGAAATCGTCCGCGAATCAGACGCCATCTTACGCGAAGAAATCGCCAAAAACGGACTTGAACGCGACGTATGGCAATACTTCACGGTTCTTCCAGGCATCCGCAGCGTTGGAGTAATGGGAGACGGCAGAACGTACGACTACACGATTGGTATCCGTGCCGTAACGAGTATCGATGGTATGACGAGTGACTTCGCTCGCATCCCTTGGGAAGTCTTGCAAACCATCAGCGCCCGTATCGTGAACGAAGTAGCCCACGTCAACCGCGTCGTCTACGATATCACGAGCAAACCGCCGGCTACGATTGAGTGGGATTAACAGTAACAAAAACATTTCTGTTATAAAATAGAAACAAATTTTAAAGATTGGAGAAAATTTATGATTATAGCAATTGGCGGTGGAGAAATAGTCAGTAATGAAACTTATGAAATAGATAAGTTTATTGTCGAGTCAGCTAAAAAGGAAAATCCCAACTTTTTATTTATACCTACAGCAAGTAAAGATGCTGAGGCTTATATAGAGACTATTAATGATTATTTTGGGAGTTTAGGATGCAAAACTGATACCTTGTATTTATCTAATGTAGAAGTAAAAAGGGAAGAACTTAATAAAAAGATTGAAAATGCAGATATCATTTATGTAGGTGGTGGTAATACTGCTTATATGATGAAAGTTTGGCAAAAATATGCTGTAGATAAGGCCCTAATGAAAGCTTATAAAAGTGGGAAGGTGCTGTCAGGTTTAAGTGCAGGTTCTATCTGTTGGTTTATAGCGGGTCATTGTGATAGTGAGTTTATTGAGGGTAGAGAGAATCCAAAATATAAATGGGTTAAGGGTCTGGGTATAATTCCTTATCTACATTGTCCACATTATGATGAGCCTGAAAGAGCAGGTTTTGATGAGTTTTACTCCGGACAGATTGCTGATGCCATTGCCCTTGAGAATCAAGTAGCTATTGTTTGGGATGGTTATGAAATGAAAGTTATTAAGTCTAATCCTAATAAAAACGCATTTAAACTTTCTTGGAGTGATACAGGTTTGAATAAAGAAGTTTTATTATAGGATGAAACTGACCCCCGTAAAGGAGAATTAAATAAAAACACCCTAGGGCTATGAAGTGCACCCCAAAAATTAGATCTTCTGTCTAACTTTTGGGGTGCACTTCATTATAAAGCAGAACCCATTTTGCACCAAATTTTTAAGAATAATGTTAAATAAGTCGAAATCTAATATAGTAATTCGCAAAAAGATTCAGTACAATATGAGTAGATGAAAGCGGTTAATTTTTGAGTTGTAAAAATCCTAGAAAAGATGAATCCACAATAAATTATTTGCCTTAAGCACACTAAACAAATAGGTGGTGATTTCAGTTGAAAACTAGAAGTAAAAGATTACAACTACATTTTTTGATATCTACTATATTTTTTTTAGTAGGTATTATACTTGCACAAAATAAAGAATTTGTGGCTTTTGTGATGTCAAATTCAACTCTATTTTATTCTTTAATTTTTATTTTCAATATTCTATTCATGATTTATGTTTGGCGAGGAGAAAAATAATTTCTCAAAAAATTTTTTATTAGAAAAAGGAACTAGTATGAGTAATTTTTTATATAGTATTATCGGAAAAAGTAAAGGGGATTGTTAAAATGAGACAATTAAGCGGTATTAAAGTGTTTCTCTTTGGTTTTTTATGCCACGTAGCGTTATTTTTGTTTGTTAATTTGTTTTTTGGGTTTGAACAATGGAATCGAGAATTTAAATTTATATTCATATTCTTAATGTTTTTGTCATTTTCTATATTTTTAAACAAGGGTTATTTTGATAAGTTTTTAAGCAAAAAGATTGAATAGCGTATAGACTGGAGATGAATGAAATGAATCGTATCTTCAAATATCTTATTTCAAGCATAATTATAGGAGTTACCGTATTCTATGCCGTTTATTATACAAAAGGTGAATATAACTATATGGCAATTCCAACAGCTTTCCTTATTAACGGACCAATTTATTTTAGTAGGAAGAAAACCTAGTTTAGTAAGCTAACTTTTAAAAATAAATGGGATAGGCTCTGGAATTTTAGTTCCAGAGCCTTTATTATTGGGGTTGAGAGACTGTGTTTGAAGGGAGAAGAGATCATGGATGAAAAGACTGAAATCAAGAAGCAAGATTTCTATGAGATGCTGTAAATATATAAATTAGAATTGTAGAGGTTAGATATGAATAAAAAATTCGAGCAAATGAGTTTAAAAGAGCTTTGGCAACTGTTTCCGATATTTTTAGTCAAACATAATAAAGAGTGGACAAAATGGTATGAAGAAGAAAGAAAATCAATACTATCAGTATTGCCGAGTAAAAGCATAAAAAGAATATCTCATATCGGAAGCACGGCTATATCAGGAATATGGGCGAAAAATATTGTGGATGTATTAGTTGAAGTAAACAACAAGGCGGATTTAGATATTGTTAAAAATATTCTAACAAACAAGGGTTGGCTATGTATGAATACGACTGAAGCCCGCATTACATTAAATAAAGGCTACACAGAACAAGGATTTGCAGAAAGAGTATTCCATCTTCATATTAGAATTGTCGGAGATAATGATGAACTGTATTTTAGAGATTATTTGAATGAGCATAAGGAAATAGGCAAAGAATACGAAGTCTTAAAACTATCGCTTTGGAAAAAATTTGAATATGACAGAGATGGATATACTGAGGCAAAAACAGATTTTATAAGAAAATATACAAATTTAGCAAAAAGTTTATATGGGAAAAGATACTAACCAAATTTTCCATTTGTAAGAAGAGCTTAGGATAGTTAGATAATGTTTGATAAAGAAATAATGGAATAGGCTCTGGAATTTTACTTCCGGAGCCTTTATGATTGGAGTTGAGAGCTTGTATTTGAAGGGAGTAGCGATTATGGACGAAAAGATTGAAATCGAGAAGCAAGATTTCTATGAGATGATGTATTTAATGGAGAAAATTCTGTATATCGCAGAACGATCAGGGGCCAGAGAGGATAGCGACAATAACGCGTATTCTTTAGCTATCGCCTTTGGAAAAGAGAACGTTGTGCAGGAGCTGCTATCGCTTAGAAGAAAAATGGTTGATTATTTAGATGAGCAGGGCGAGGCGGAGTTAGAAAAAATCCTCGAGCCAATCGATGACATCACCATTCCCTATGGCCTAACGCTTGAATCCTTACGAAAAGAGCTCGAACCGTACTTGCCGAAGAGGGTTGAGGGATAAAAAACAGATAATAGAAAACCGTAATTTGATATGCTTTATACCGATTTGCTTGGTAAGGGGAATATCAGATTACGGTTTTTGTGTGTGGTTAAATCTTGTAGCGGGAGTTATTCTATAGTCGTTTTATATATTGACTGACAGATTTTTTGATTGTATCTAAAGAATCAACCATTCCTCGATCAATCCACTTAAAAATAACATTCCAAATGGCACCGATATTAAATGCAATTAGATAATCAGTATCGAGGTCGACAGTAACTTTTTTGAACGGATTGTTAGAGTCATGAATCTGGTCAATATAGGTAGGAAGAATTTCGTTCATTCTTAGAAGGAAGTAGTGAAACATTTTATTTTTATGGAGTAATGAAAGAAACTCTTTATTTCTACTACAAAAATTAAAAATAATTGAGATAGGATCATTATCGGAAGAAGAATTTTCTTCTGTATATTCGAGAATTAATCTGTCAATAATGGAATAGAGTACATCATCCTTGTTGTTGAAATTTAGATAGAATGTTTTCCTGACAAGATTAGTTTCCAATATGATTTGTTTTACAGATATTTCAGAATAGGGGTATAACTGCATCAATTTAAGCAGAGCTTCGGAAATTTCTCTTTTGGATTTTAAAGCAGAAGGATGCTGTGTTTTTTTCATAAAAATCTCCTTATAAGATACACATAATTGCAAGAGTGTGTATCTTGTTCATAATCTATTTACTTTATTTGTTTTATAGAGTAGCATAACTCAAAAAGATACACAAATGTGTAATGCTGATTTTCGGTGGTGCAACAGGTAGAGTGGCACTACGATGTTATGAAAGATAAGTTGAAATTTTTAAGAGATGTCAACGGTTGTAAAATTTATAAGGGCTTTTAAGAAAGGACGAATATTAGTGAGTTATGAAATTGTGATTAACGATCCTAAACAGATTATGGATGAAAGATTAGATATTTATATAAAGGGGTTTGAAGGTTTTGAAAAAGTAACAATTATATTAGAAACAAAGCGCTTTTATAATATTAATGCCCCAATGAATTTTTCTGAGGCAACATATTGGAAATCAGAGGCTGTTTATTTAAGTGATGCTTCAGGTGTTGTATCCGTAAATACTTCAACGTCAATAGGAGGAGATTATCTTGGGGTTAGAGACATGGGGTTGTTTGAAACACTTCGGCCTATGGAAGTAGTGAAGCAGGAAAGAGTGAAAGATTTAAATCGTGTACAATTAAAAGAAAAGGTTACTTATCAAATAACAGCCTTATTAGCCAATAAGATCATTGCTCAAGAATCATTTGACCGTTGGTATAAAAAAGAGAGTATCCAATATATGGATATCATAAAAAACACATGGCAAGGAAGACTGTTTTTTGAGGAGCCCCATAATCCTAGACCGGCAATTATAGTTTTATCAGGAAGTGATGGAGGAATTGAAAAAGCTCAAAATATTGCTATGTTATTATCGAATTACGGATTTGTGACTATGGCTATAAGTTACTTTGGGATGCGTAAACAACCGTCGGATCTTAATCAAATTCCAATTGAAAGTATAGAAGAAGTATTGCAGTATTTAAAGCAATTGGAGTTTGTAGATGTATCGAACATAGGGATTTATGGACGATCTAAAGGAGCAGAGTTGGCTTTATTATCCTTAACAAAATATTCTGGATTAAAATGTGCTGTTTTAAACTCACCAAGCGATAGAGTTTATGAAGGAATAAGAGGCAAAATGAATGCAAAACATTCTTCTTGGACATATGAGGATAAGGAGGTTCCTTATAAACCTTTTAGATGGATTGAAGTTATTAAAAATAAGTTGTTTAAAATTCCGATGAAGGATAAAACGGGAATAATGGAATTAGAAAAAGTGAAATGCCCGTTATTATTGATTAGCTCACTTAGAGATGAGGTGTGGGATTCTTTTGATGCTGCAATGAATATCTTAACGAAGGTAAGTTCATCCAATAAAAAAATGGTACTTACAACAGAACTAGGACATATGAATACAATCTCCTATCTACCAAATATAAGGTATAATAATAGAAGTGATAAAATATATGGGGAAGCAGTAGTATCTTGGGAAAGTACGGTATCTTGGTTTATTGAGCATTTAATGAAAGAATTTAAGTCGGAAAACGTGATATAAATGTAGTGTCACTATCAAAAAAAGTGAGAGATGCAAAATACAAAGTAAAATTTTTTTGGGGATAAATTTTTACTATTCATTATTACCTGTTATCCTCGATTTTTATAATGGCTTTAAAAAGGTATAAGAAAGAGAGGCGCTCTGAATAGGGCGTCTTTTTGTTTTAAGCAATTTTAAAAGAAATCTATATTGAAAAATATCATTTAAAAAAGAGAAAAATGTAGATAGTAATAAAAAGTAAATCGTTTTCAAAAAATGCTTAAATTTAATTAGTGAAAATGATATAATGAACTTAATTACTTCACAATCAGTTTGAGTGTTTGTGAGATTAAGGCAAAAGAATTTTCGGAAATTTTAATCTACATCATATGGATATAAAGTGTTAAGAAACATACTTTTTAAAAAGGAGGAAACTGCAGAGAGACTATATATTACGAGAGAAAATAAATAATGGTTAATAGGGAGGAGTGGACTTCTACAAAGCAAAAATACAATATAGTTTTTGAAAAAAAGTTTTAAAGAACGTTATTTTAAAACTAGTAAGGAACTTAAACGGAAATTTTTTAATTGATTAGGAATTTTAAGTGAGAATAGGTAAATTCTTCAAAAGGGCATATGGAGGGAAATATGAGTATACAGTCTGAATTAAGAAAATTTAATGACAAAATTAGAGTGGATTTTAAAACTAAGGAAGAGTTAAGAGAAAAGAGAGATGTATTACTTAGTAAGTTGAGAGAAAGTGATGAACTACCGTTGTTCGAGGAATTTAATCAAGGTAGTTATGCAATCTACACGGGTATCGAACCTGAACTGGATGGGGAGTACGATATTGATGTAGCTTTAAGGTTTATTGCTAATAAGGATGATTATGATCCATTAACTCTAAAAAATAAAATTTATGAAATTCTAAAAAAACACACAGATTATGGCGCAGAGATTAAAAATTCGTGTGTTACAGTTACTTATAAAAAAGATGGGGCTGCTAAGTTTCATATTGATTTGGTTACGTATCTTTATGCTGATAAGGATTGTAAAGATAGTCAACTATATATTGCCAAAGGTAAAAATAAAGATTCTCAGGAATGGGAAGAGGCCGACCCTATAGGGTTACTAGAATATATTAACGGTAATATAATAGAGGGTGAACCAAGAAATCAATTTAGAAGGGTTGTCAGGTATTTAAAGAAATGGAAGAATAGGAAGTTTTCAAATACTGGTCATGCTAATCCTCCAAGTATAGGGATTACCTTACTTGCCATTGATAATTTTAACTATTATGAAGAAGATGACTTAGATGCTTTAATCAGCGTGGTTAGCGCTTTAATTAATAAATTTGTTTATTTTGGTGAAAGTCAATCAGGAAGAGAATTATATAAGATAACTTTATATTTACCAACTGTCTTATATTTTAAATTTGGTATTGATATTTTTGACAAGATGAGTATTGCACAGATGACAGATTTTAAAGAGAAGCTAGAAAAATTAAAAGACGATTTGATAGAAGTAAGGGAAGAAATTGATGAGTTAGAACAATATAAAAAGTTAAACAAAATTTTTGGAGATGATTTTGAAATACCTGAAGCAAAAAGAACGGCTAAAAAGCAATTTGATTACATTCCATCTTCAAGTACGTCTGGAATGGAGTAAATAATGGTAACGCGCTCAGAAGTTAGAACTGTGATTTTGGATAATAAATATGTTTCTGAAGCAGAAATTTGGCAGAATGAGAATTTTGAAGGAGAAAAGTATAGTTGGTTAATTAAATGTAAACTTGATGTGCTAAATGAGTGGTTACCAATTATGATAGGTATTCCTAAAAGTTGGGAAATAAATTTATTTGATTTCTATCTTTTGGGGGAATTACCATTTATACCTCATATAAATAAAAAAGGTAAATTATGCCTATTTGACCTTGAAGGGACAATGATTTATCCAGATTTTAAAGGGTTACTCCATCAATGTATTTTAAGAGCAAAAAATTTAATTAGAGATGGAATCTTAGGAAATAATAAAGAAGAATTTCTAAAAGAATTTGATTCATATTTTGCATTATTAGACGACATTTCTGCTGCTACGGTTGCGTTCCCCGACAATAAAAATCATTTTAATATAAAATTTTGTGAAAAAGTAAATGGAACAAAAAAAACAAGAAACAAACAAATTGTTAATGGCAAAAAGTATGATCAAAAGATATCATATTTTGCAAGTTTTAATCAAGAGGATTTCTCGACTTGGGGAGTACACTCCACACAAAAAAATGGAATTTATCTATGGATTAATCCGACTGAATATATTTATCCTCCTAATATTTTTAATTATTCACTGGAAAAATATCTAAATGATTTATTAGCCTTTGTAGATGTGAGAGTTTTTAATAAGTTAAGAAATAAATGTAGTGGTGATTTAGTTTTGTTTTTTGAAATACAACAGGACATAAAGACGGTAAGTAATTGTGGATTTAGGATAAAAAACCCTAAATTCATGAAAAACAATAAAGTTGAACTTGTTGGTTGTGATTGTATAATACCTATCTCGATTGAAAGAATAGATGTTAATTATTTATCTAGTCGAACCATGTTTTCATCAAATAAAATTGTGGATAAATCTATACTGTTAATTGGGTGCGGTTCTATAGGTGGATATGTATTTCATAATCTAATTAAATCTGGTTGTAAAAATATTACGCTTGTAGATGATGATGTAATGAAACCGGCGAATATATTCAGACATTTTTTAGGAGCAGAATCTGCATATTGTAATAAAGCGAGAGCTTTAGTTAATTATGCAAAGAAGGCATTGCCGACGGTATATATAAAGGCGATTTCCAAAAGAATAGAAGAAGCAATCTTTGATGGAGATATAGATTTTACAGAATTTGATTATATTGTTTCTACTACAGGTAGTCATACTATCAATAGGTGGATAAATGAATATATGTTGCAAAATAGAATTCTAAAAACAGTGTTTTATATATGGAATGAACCCTTGGATATAGGTTGTCATGTTACCAGAATTAATATTAGCAATGAAGGCGATTATAAAAATCTTTTTGCTATAAATGATACAGGGGTTATAGATTTATCTTCTTACGTAAGTAGTGGCCAACACTTTACCCAAATGTATTCCGGATGTACGGGTACTTTTATCCCATATAGTTCGACTTTATCATCAGAAAGTTCAACATTATTCATGGAGGTGTTGAAAAGAGATTTAGAAGAGAAAATAAAGAAAAATATTATAGTTTCAAAAAAAGGTGATGATTATTTCTTTAGAAAAGCAGGCCTTTTTGTTTCAAATCGATATTTAAACCAAAAAGAGAGATATTTAGAGATACCGATATGTGAGATTGGGAAGGATGATGTTTAGAGGTGATTAATGATATTACAATTGTTGCAAATAAAAAGACAAAGATAAAAATTTGCCAAAGTTTAATTTGCATTTTTTTAAAATATATTCAAAAGGATTCTTTCTCAAAAGAAGCAGGGGGAATTTTAATAGGTAAAGAAAATAAATCTAATGAAAATATAATAATCAATCATATCTCTATACCAATGCCTGAAGATGAAAGAAAAAACAACAGATTTATCAGAAAAGATAAAAATCATATAGAATTATTTAAAATGCTTTATGAAAAAAGTGAGGGGACGCTTAGATATATAGGAGAATGGCATACACATCCGGAAGCTATACCCCATTTTTCACACTTAGATTTAAACAATTGGAAGAGTATCAGTGGAGATTCTAACAAATATAATAACTATTATCACATAATTGTTGGGAGTAAGGCTGTTAGAATGTGGGAAATAAATAATACAACGCTTTGCACTAGATTAATTGGTACATTTTTTTGGAAAGATATAGGATGGTGTGAAAATGATAAAGCAAATTAAAAATTTTATCTTAGATTCGGGTAGAGAATTAATGCAAATCTTAATACTATTTATTTGTTTAATAGCTCCTACGATGTTTAATCTAGCTGGAATTATTAAGATGCTTTTAGGAGAGGCTAGACCTACGTTAGAAAATGCAAAGTACTATTTTTTAATGGTTTCTGGGAACTGGACGATTGGTATTTTAAGTGCAGGATTTGTATTAATTCGGGTTATAAGAAATTCAAATAAACACAAGATTTTTAATAAAGGTAATATTTATCACAATAAGCCTTATTGGTGGTACTGGTTATGTTCCAAAATATTAGGATATGAAAAATGTAATTTAATTTTGGTGCCTATAGCTACTCAATATAAGTTAATTCTTAGAGAAACTTTTGCAGAGTATCCATTTGGTGACAGTGATTTTCCACAGAGGAATTGTCAAATTGATGTAAAAAAAAGTTCTGAAAAATTCGAATTTATTAATGGAGATGTTAGCTTAATAATAGAAGATACTTATCCTATTCTTCCTAATCAAATTCCATCTAGATTTATATCAACTAATTTTATTTGGGTGAGAAGAGAATCTTTGAGATTGGGGGAAAGAGTATATTCGGAAGAATTAGTGAATGTTATTATCCAAGAAATAAGAGGTTTAGGTGATGACATAACACTTAATATATTTTCGACAACGAATCCTAAAAATACATTTGAAATTGTAAAAAAGGCAATCTTTCTTGCTGACAGAGGGAATATAAAACATGTTTACGTTTTTCAACAGGAAGGACGAGGGAAAAGATGCTTCGAGGATAAAGCAGAAAAGGTTTTGTAGCTATCCTACAATCTTATTAGAATTAGAGAGAAAGTTATAGGAAAAGTAGTTTTTCATAAGGGAATATAAATATTCACATTAAAGTTGGTAAAGGTGCTAATTCATTCTAGCGCCTTTATTTTTCAATATTAATATCGTTTTTTCGGGCAAGCAGTTTGCTATATAAGTCTCCCTAATCGTATACTAACGATGTACAACCATTAAGGAGGGTTTTTATGTTTTTATCGGAAGAATTATTACAAGAAATTCATGAGCGTGCACCGCGTTATGACAAAGAGAATGCGTGGCCTGCGGAAGATTATGCAGCGTTAAAAGAGGCGGGATACTTGAAGGCGTTCGTGCCAAAAGAGTACGGCGGATTAGGTCTCACGTTGAAAGAGATTGCGCAAGAACAAACGCGTCTTGCGATGGCGGCTCCAGGGACTGCGCTTGGGGTGAACATGCACCAAATTATTGTCGGCCTTGGCAAGCACATGGTTCGTTTTGGCAACAAGAAGGGTGAACAAATCCTTCGTGATGCGGCAGAAGGCAAGTTGCTGGCGTTTGGGATTTCTGAACCTTCGAATGACCGCGTGTTATTCGGTTCGATTTCTGAGGCTCGTCCGGAAGAGGGTGGCGCGTATCGTTTCTACGGCAAGAAAGTCTTCTTATCAATGGGCAAATATTGTGACAAGTTGGTTTCATTTGGGCAAGATAATACAGGTGAGTCACCACTCTCAGTCTTTGCGTATTTAACACCTGACCAAGAAACGTTTATCGTAAAAGACGACTGGGATACAATGGGCATGCGTGCGACGCAATCAAACAGTGTGGAGTTGAAAGGTATCTTTGCAGCCGAAGAGCAAATCTTAACGAAAGTGGCGCCTGGACCAAGTTTCGATCCAGTGGTATTCGGTATTTTCGCGTATTTCGAAATTTTACTTGCGGCAACGTACTTTGGTATCGGAAAACGTGCGCTAGAAATCGGGGTAGAGACAGTGAAAACTCGTCATTCTGTATCGAATGATGCGCCTTACTCTAACGATAAAAACATTCGCTGGAGAATTGCGGAAGCGGCGATTATGCTAGATGGCATTCAACCGCAAATTAACGAGTTAAGCGACACGCTAGAAGCAAGCACAGAATACAGCTTCATCTGGTTGCCTCGTTTATCTTCTATTAAAAACCGTTCAGTGGAAGTATCGAAGAAAGCCGTGGAAGAAATTGTTCGTGCATGCGGCGGAAGTTCATACTTCAATCGTACAGAATTATCTCGCTTATACCGCGATGTGTTGGCTGGCTTGTTCCAACCAAGTGACCAAGAGTCATTACATGATGCGTGGGCGAATATTCTCTTAGGACCAATCCAATAATTTTATTTATATAGTAGAAAAGCTCGCTTGCGTCAGTGCAGGCGAGCTTATTTGTGTTTAAACAAGTTCAGTGGATTATATGGAAGTATCCGTATTTGTGATTCCACTGTTATTAAATATCTAATTTTTCGATGATTTCACCATTCTGTTGTTTGATTTGAATTTTTTGAATCAGTTCTTCTCCTAAATACTTGGAGAACGCACTTAAGTCAGGTGCGACTTCAAAGAGAATATGGTGGTTTTCTTCATCAGGTATGAATGAAGACTGGTGATTTTTTGGATTTGACCAAAAATTCCAATTCGTATCGGTTCGTTCGTAATAAACATAGTTGTTCTTTTTCGTAACGTAAATTCTTTTATTCGTCAGAGTCCGTTCGTCTTGAGATTTAATAATAGTTGAATATAATTTTAATCCCTCGAATTGCTTATATTCTCGAATTTTATCATTCGAAACGTTAAGTTTAATGACTTCATAATCCATAACCTTACCTCCAAAATGTTTAACTGTATGGAATGCTGTTACTTCTATTAAACCACTTTTTACTAGTGATGTCTATCTCTTTATGACTGTGAGAGAGTGCGTTTGACAGAGCAAGAAGAATTCTCATTGTTGAACAACCGAAATGTAACATATAAGTTACGTGAAGTGCACCCTGTCAAGTAGACAGGAAAATAATTAAATTGTATGACGAGTTCT
>ERZ773005.1257-NODE-1257-length-13846-cov-6.423320_pt1 | contig 13846 bp, 14 predicted proteins | sample MGYA00580666_ERZ773005 | MGnify/ENA primary metagenome ERZ773005 (study PRJEB29015, sample SAMEA2737999) | human oral metagenome | biome: human oral; feature: human-associated habitat; material: dental | place: China | collected 2061 ... | reverse complement strand
CGCTCTGCGGCGCCGTCTCCGGCAGCCCCCCAAAAAGCTCCGACGTCGACGCCTGATAAAAGCGGCACGGCTTCCCGTAGAGGCGGATCGCCTCCAAGAGCTTCAGCGTCCCCACCCCCGTCGCGTCCGCCGTATATTCCGGCACCTCAAAGGACACCGCCACATGAGACTGCGCCGCCAAATTGTACACCTCGTCCGGCGCTATCGCCCGCACGAGCTGCGCTAAATTCACCGCGTCCGTCAGATCGCCGTAATGGAGAAAAAACCGCGCCTTCAGCCCTTCATCGAAAAGCAAAGGATCGATCCGCTCCGTACACGGCGTACTGTGCCGCCGCACCACGCCATGCACCTCATAGCCCTTCTCCAGCAAAAGCTCCGCCAGATACGACCCATCCTGCCCCGTAACCCCCGTAATCAAAGCCCTCTTCATCTCATTCCTCCATCGCCTCATCTTACGCCCTCAAAAGGCATCTCGTCATCTTGTGTCGGCGCGTAATATGCCTGTTTTTTACTCCTCGGTTTTTCCGGCATCGTCATCCGTAGTCGTCCATTTTCCAAAAGCGGCTTAATATACCGCCGCTGCACATACGCCACCGTCTGAATCCCTAAGAACCGAGCGATCTCCACCCTCGTGCGCGGCACACAGCAAAATTCCAGCACCGATTTAGCTTCTATGAGATCTGCCGCCGCAGGCACAGTCCCCTTTTCTTGGCGATTAAAGAACGTAACCAAAAATTCATTTCGTTTGTTTTCAAATTGTGGATCCGGCAGCCCGGCAGCCCGCATCTCCCGGTACATCGTGGGGATCCCCGAATATCGGTTCTCGGCCTCGGTGATCGTTTCCGCCATAACTGCCAAGGCGGGATTTCTGAAATCCATCTTTACTTTCCCCAACTGCTCCACCGTCATGCGGCCATACAGGCTGCCGGGGCTATGAATTTCTACCCGATCAGAAAACATATGGATCTGAATTGGCGTCCCTTCCGTATGGCAGCTATAATCCCTGTGGATGACGGCATTTAGGATCGCTTCCCGCAGCGCCGTCATCGGATACTCCGTTACATCGCGCCGTTCTCCACTGCCACGATCAATCACCACGCGGGTTTTCATGTTTCGGAGGCAAAAAGCCAACGCATCCGTAACCATATCGGAAAGCGTACCTTCGATTCGTTTATTATCAAGAAACCGGCTATTTCGCGCATCCGTTTCCCCCATCTCCGTTCCCGGCACGACGACCGCCGTAATGCAAAGCTGAGGGAAAAATCCTTGAGGATAAATCCCGAAATTCATCAGAGATGCCAAGGTAGGCCTGCCATGGCGCAGCACATTCAGCATCTCATAGGCTTTCTCCTCAGAGAGCAGGGCAAACTTTGGACGTTCCCGCCGCTTCGCCGCCAGATAGAACGCTACCGCATCCCCCTGTAAATCCTCACGAGCCGCCCGCTCGACGACACGCTCATCATCGCGCACATGCCGCCGAAAAGCCTCGAAGCTATACTGCTCGTACTCCGACATACAAAAATCATCGGCACCTACCCGAACATACGACCCCTTGGCCTTTCCCGAGCCCTTATAATAACAAGGCCGATCTGCTAAATCAAGTCCCGGAACCTCAACCGCACAAACGTCCGCCCCTTCGACGTCAAGTACCGTAAAAACCCCGCGCACCGGCGGCTCCATCTGCTGGCACTGCTCCACGACCTTTTGCTGCAAATCATGCAGATCATAAACGCCAACGAGCGCAAACCCATCCTTTTCATCGATCCCAAAAAAGATCACGCCGCCTCCATCCTGATTGGAAAAACTCGACAGCGTATCATAAAGCCGACGCGGGCATCCCTCGTGAGCGCTTTTTATCTCAAGGGTCTGCGTTTCCGTTTTCTTCTCCAAAATCCACTGGGTGAGTGCCCTCAATTCTTCTGTCGTCATATTGTTTTCATCCCCCATTAAATAACAGGGTAACACATCTCTACAAATATAGCAACAAATCTACTCTCATTTACATAAAATTTATCAAATTCATCCTAAATTAGGTGACATCATGTCATATTTTTAGCAAATTAAGTAAATTTAGCAACATTCTTGGTAATAAAAGAATGCGTTTTGTTAAATCTGTGACTAAAATTTACCTTGCGATGATTATTTTTTCTCAGCAACGCTTTCTGATCCCATGGGCGATATAATATCCCAAACAAAGAAGGGATCGGAAAAAGGACAGGCCTTGACTCTCTCGATACACCTTCCACGTCCACCATAAACTTTTGCATTTATTTCCCGAAAGAGACGTATTACTGACGCGATACCGCGCCAAATCCTCTGCTAAACCATACAGCCCAACGCCTTGCTTGGCGATGGTCAGCCAAGTAATGTAATCTTCATGCCGCATGAGCGGCATTTTTACATCAGGGCATTGCCACCGATCAATCATCACCGTTGAACACCCGATGCAATTCCCTTTGAGTAAGCGTGAATAGTCTACCACGGATTCAGCCTTCAACACGCGGCCGACGTTCCGTCCGTTTGCCGAAACGCGTCGATACGAAGTAAACGACATCGCGATCTTTTTCTCCTGCATGAATCGTACTTGTTTTTCTAATTTCTCCGGCAGCCACCAGTCGTCGCTGTCCAAAAAAGCCAAATAGCGCCCTCGCGCCGCCTCGATCCCCACATTCCTTGCCCCCGCGACCGTCCGATTTTCCGGCAGGCGTATAAAACAAATGCGCTCGTCTGCTAAGATATCCTTTATCGCCTCTCGTATATCGAGCGGCGAGCCATCGTCCACAAGCAAAAGCTCCCACCTATGATACGTCTGCCTAAGAACCGATGCGACCGCCTCTTTGACATACACGGTGTCATTATAGACCGGCATAACAATCGAAACCAAGCTTTCCTGAAAGCCTCCATCGCGCCTCTCATCCATCATGCGCATACGCCCGAACACCGTCCCGCATAAGCTTCCACGCCTGCCAAATACCCCCGACAGCCTTCGTATCTTCTCGATAGCGCAGTACAAACTGGGCGGACAAAAAATGCGCCCAGCACGGTGAAATCGCGCAAAATAAAGCCCCTCGATCATGATAATACTTTTTTGTATATCCTTGGAACCATGTAGACATTTCCTGCCGTACGGTTCCGATACATTTCGGCGAGGCGTATAACCGCAATCCACGCTTCAGGCAATCCATGATAAAAAGGCTGTCTTCTCCTGCGCAATATCTTGCCCCGCCACCGAAAAGAAGCGAAAAGCAGACATTTGCCTTACGCAATTTCTCCAATCGCGCGGCTAAGCGACAAGCGCCATATTTCAGGCCATTATACCAACGTACCCGGTGAAAAGAGCGATCGAAGCGCTCCTTCCGCTTTGCATTCAAAGAAGTCAAATTAAAAAAAATAATATCCGCTTCCGGGTGCTCGTGAAACGTCTGCAAAACCATATTGCTGTAGCCATCCACATAAGAACAATCATCATCGGCAAAAAGCACAACGTCCGCATTCGCCCTCATCAAAGCGGTATTACGGCTCAGTCCTACACCACGCTCCCGAAAAGAATAAATGTTTATCGTATGCCCCCGATAAGAAACCTCTTCTGCACCATGCGCCGCGCATTGGTTAATCAGAATCATATCGCTTTCGATATGCATCTCATCAAGAAAATCAAGCCCCTCAATATGCATTGCGGATAACAATACCTGCAATCTCATAAAGACCCCCACTGCCTCAGTTCCCACAGAAACAATTCGATCAAATCATCCTATTTTTATGTACCCTTCGCGCTGCCGTGAAACGCTTGCCACCCCCGGAATCCCAAAAACCTTTTTTCCCCTAAGAGCCCTATCAATCCCCGCTTGACCCAGCTTCGGAGCGCGGCTGTCTTTTGGAGCCTGTGCATTCTCCCCAAATATGCTTCTCCAACACATTCCTTTATGATCTCTATATATTCATCGTTAAGTTCAATACCAGCACTCGTTCCAAAAAGGCTATAATACGCGACATCTATATCCATCACACAAAAAGAACTCCCCCGGGAAACATTCTGTAAAAGGAATTTATAATCCGCCGCGATTTTGTACTTTGTATCAAAGCCTGCCTGCAACAATTCTCGCTGGGTGAACATGCCCTGATGCGGATACATGTGCCCCTTTTTTATCGCCTCTGTCGAAAAAAATACGCGCTGTCGCTTCTCCATCCGCAGCTTCGGATGATATAAAAACACATTCCCCATATAGAAGCCATATCCCGAATGGAGCCGGATAAACTCGCTCACCCGACAAAGCACCTTCTCGTCTTTCAGCCAATCATCCGCCCCCAAAAAATAGAGATAATCGCCCGTCGCCTGCCGGATTCCCTTATTCATCGCGTCGTAAATCCCCTGATCCGGCTCGCTGACCCAGTAGGCAATCTTCTCCTCATACTTTCGTATGATCTCCACCGTGCCATCCGTTGATCCGCCATCGATGACGATGTATTCGATGCTCGGATACTCCTGCTGGATCACGCTCAAAATCGTCTGCTCGATGGTGGCGGCAGCGTTGTATGACACGGTGATGACACTGATTTTAAGCATCGCAAGCTCACCCATCAATTTCTTTAACTTGAACTTCTCCCGAAGTCTTTTCAATATAGTACAGCGGCCTCTTCCCATAAAAGGCCGTCCAGCCCGTGTATGTACTGGGCATCTCACATTCTCCTGCGCCCTTTGGCGCTGCCTCGCCCTATCGCTTGGCTGCGCAGCTTGGGAAATGCCCATGTGGCAAACATCTGCACCGACAGATAGAGGAAGGGCGCATTTTCCATCATCGCGAGCAACTCTTCCATCGTGTTCAGCCGATATCTCGTTCCTGAAAACCCTACCTTCTCACAATCTTTCATGGCGTTCAAAAAAGCCTTGGTATCTGGATTGATTTTCGCCAAGCGGCGCAGGAATACCGCCGCTTCCTTCTCTTTTCCCAAAGTATACTTGAGGAGTGCCATGCAAAAGAGAAATATGGAGGACTGCGATCCGTACCGCTCCAAGAGTGCCTCCGCAGGTGCCTCTTCCTGTAAATAGGCATATATCGCGATGAGTAAATCCCGCACGCCCATATTATCGTTTTCCGAAAGGCGCAAAAGCGCCTTGCACTCCTCTATCGCGGGGCGAATTTGCTGTACCTCCATCAAGCATTCCAAATAGGTATAGCGCAGTCGCATATATGGGCGCGTCTCCACGAGGCCCCAAAAGCTGCCAATGCAGTCAGGCTCAAAATACCCTTTTCCCTCCATCTGCCTCGTGCTCACCTCAAGGAGCGCCTTCAGCTTCTTCAGGCTCTCATGTAGCCCCTTACTCGTAAGAAGCGTCTCCTGCAGAGCGGCATCGATATCGTCTGGATCCACCGCCCGCGCCTTGCGAACCCACTTCAATCGCTCCTGATCCGTTGCCGCACGGCCCGCAAGTTCCAAGTAATCCGCTACATCTTCTGGATCCTCCAGATCTTCTGGATCCGCGCCGAACCGACGCTTCATCTCAGCAATATAGGCCTTTTGCTCCTCCGGCGTGAGTGCCTCTTGCAGTTCCTTTGGCAATGACAGCCCCTTATGCGCCTTCTTTTTGGGTTTTGACATCTTCGCTATAATGCCCCTCCTTCTTTATAGAATACCGAAATCCAGTCATCGTCTCATCCTAAAAGCGGAAAAATCGCTGCTTGAAACCTCTCATTAAATGCCTCCTGCGAGAAATATTTTGCACGCTCTTTTCCCTTCAGCGCAAGCGTCCTGCAAAGTACATCATCCGTCCAAAGTCGCTCGAGAACCTCTACGATTTCATCCACACGATCCGGGCTGAACGTCAGTCCGGCCTCCTGAACTTGCCAAGGCATAGCATATCGACCCGATACTGCGACAGGGCAGCCCATCGCCATCGCCTCCAACGGGGGAATATTCGTCGGTCCGAAATACGTCGGCATAACCATGGCACGCGCTTTTTGATACAATATGCGCATATGCGCATCCGCCACATAGCCAAGTATAGTAACATTGTTCTCTAAATGCTTTTCATGGATGAGCTGCACCACCTCCTCATATCCATTTTTTTTCGACCCTACAAAGACCATGTGAACATCCAAAAATCCTTGGCGCTTCAATTTTTCCAGTGCCAAAAGCAAGTTTCTATGGTTCTTATGCTTCCAAAATTGTGCTGGATAAAAAAAGAATTTTTTTGGTAATACTGGACTTTCCGACTTTTCACCCGAAGATTCTTGAAAAAGATATTTCGGTGGCGTAAACGGCAAAACAGCAAGCTTTTCTGCAAGATCATTTCCATAAGATTCCATGACTTGCTCCTTGCCAACTTCCGAATCGACAAAAATCACATCCGCGCTTCTGCACAGAGTTCGGAATCCAAATTCACGGGCCTCATATTCCCCTCTTCCAGAAGCCTCTTCAAAAGATTCATAACGATGCATTAAGTCGTGAATGACACCAACAGACCTCGTTTTAATAAGTGCTGGAAAGATGGCTCCCTGCATTGGGAAAATGACAAGCGATAGACCGGCTGCATCAAATTGCTTCGCAAAAGAAGAAATCGAAGAAAAAATACGCATACAACGAACGCTGTCTTCTTTCATTAAACGGAGACATCGCAAATAGACCCGCCCAAAGAAGTTTGATTTGGCATTCCAAGCTTTCGCTTTTTGCAGCGAAAACGAAAACGGCGTCAGATACTTCTTCCACAATTCCTGCCGATAAAATACGGCAACCTCATACTTGTCTTTATCAAGAGAATCCAATGCCTCTAATAAAGACTGTACATACTGAAACGATCCCCCGCCATATGGCTCCAAATCCAAATAGATACCAATTCTCTTCTTTATCATTTTTGAACCACGAAACAACTTCCCCACGTCTTTTCACTCAATGGCGCATCTGTCAAAAATTCAAATGCATCCATGAGCCGAAAGCCTGCCTCTTCAGCATAGCACTTTATTTCCTCTGCCGTAAAATACCGCAGTTCATGCAGCTCCTTAAGCTCCTTTATCGTATCGTCTTGTCGATTTTCGACAAAGATATCATAGTTTACCTCTACAAGATTTTCTTGAAAGCGCATAACAGGCTCTGCAATCCTTGTCACGCGCACAACATCACGCTCCATTCTCTTGACGCGAAGCGCAGGCCTTTGCCAAAGAACTGCCGGCATGTACCAGCAGTCAAAAAGGAATATCCCATCGGTGTGAAGATTTTTATAGATGTTGGAAAACGCCTCCTTGCACATGGCGTTCGTCGTCTGGTACGATATCACATGAAACAAAGCAGTAATTACATCAACAGGCTTTTCCAACGTAAAATCCTGTAACGTGCCTTGAAAAAAAGATAGAGATAACCCTTGCCCCCGCACACGCCTTCTTGCATTTTCAAGCATCTCTTCACTTCGCTCGATCCCCGTAACGGCATAGCCTTTTTTTGCGAAAAGCTCCGCATGACGTCCCGTTCCGCAACCGATATCCGCAAGCGTTTTCCATCCTTTTTTATAGCGATTGAGAATTTTTTCTATATATGCGACCTCCCCCGTATAGTCCTTGTCTTGATATAGAATGTCATAGTAATGGGCATATCCATCAAAAACCATCATCGCACCTCTTTTAATACCTTTTTGACTTTCTCTGCGACGTACGCCTGATCGTCATCCGTAAGCGTCACGCCGCTCGGAATATAAAGCCCTCGTCTTGCCAAACGCTCGGCATGAGGATAGCGCTCTCCTTGAAACAGCCCCATGTTCTTGAAAACCGGCTGTTCGTGCATACACCAAAAGAAGCCTCGGCATCCGATCCCCTCCGCGCCTAACCTCGCACGAAATTCATCCGCATCGACCTTGACGGAATCATCCAGCACCATACCGTAAACCCAATAGATATTTTCTGCATAATCTGTTCTTCTAAGCGGAAGCTCTATGCCCTCTGCCTCTTTTAGCAACTCGTCATAAAACGTTCCGATATGGCGTTTTTTTTGCACCGTCTCAGCAAGACGTTCCATTTGCGCACAGCCGACTGCCGCCTGCAAATTTGTCATACGGAAATTATAGCCAAGTTCTTCATGGACATATCGCTTTTTTTCCGAAAAAAACAGATTGCGTATAGCTCGCATCCGCTCTGCCAAGGCCTTCGAATCCGTCAGCACCATGCCCCCTTCACCGGAGGTGATGTGCTTATTCGGGTAGAAGCTGAATGTGCTGATATCGCCAAAACTTCCGCAGGGTCTGTCTTGGTACGTCTGTCCATGCATCTCTGCCGCATCTTCGATGATGGCAAGCTGATATTTTTCCGCCAAAGCGAGCACAGGCTTCATGTCGACAGGCAGCCCATAAATATGGACGACCATGATAGCCTTCGTCCGCTTTGTGATCTTCGACTCGATATCCTCTACACGCATATTCCACGTCTTCGCGTCAGAATCCACCAGAACCGGCTTTGCGCCCACACGGACAATCGGCGCAGCACAAGATATGATGGTGAACGTCGGAAGAATCACTTCATCCCCTGCTTGTAATTGAAGTGCCATAATTGCTGTTTCCAGCGCCGTTGAACCATTGGAGACGGCTACGCCGTATTTTCTATCTGTAAGGTGTGCCATACCTTCTTCCAGTCGTTTGACAAACGGCCCTTCAAAGGAAATCCAACCTGTATCAATGCACTCCTCCAAATATTTCTTTTCATTGCCGTCCAATTTAGGTTCATTTACAAACACCTTGCGCATACGGTCACCTCCATTATAAAAGTTTGATCTTATCATATCCCACCGCAGGAAAGCGCGTCTTATCCGCTTCTCCCGTATACGGCCCCTGCTTGATCTCGAACATCTCCACATCGTCCACGACTTCAAAGCCATGACCGCCGCTGACAAGCAGAATGACGTCCCCTGCTTCCAACATATGGCTTTCGATATACTGCTTCCCCTCATCATAGAAATCAACACGCAACTTGCCTTTTCTAAGGGCAAGAACCTCCTGTGTAAAATGCACTTCCCTTTTTACGCGGTTATGCACATGGGCATCAATCTTATGCCCTTTAGGATGCTGCATATACGCCACCTGCTGCGACAAATTGTCCGGCGTAAAAAAAGAAATGCCCGGCTTTTCATACGAATGGTCAATGATGATGGCAAGTAACCGATTGTTATGGCGAATTTCTTTTATCATAGTACGCTCCTTATAAGTCCGTCAGGTATCCATACACGCCTATATAGCATAGATGTGTCTATATGACAATTTCTCTATGTGAATAAGCAACATTTCATTTTCTAATTACTTCTGAAATATCAGCTTCACATCGTTTCTTTTTCTTGTATGCCTTTCCTAAACAACCTATGGAGACTCACGTTATGAATAGTATAGCACAAACCACACCCTCCAAGAACCAGATTTCCGGTAAGAGGGGAAAGTGAGCCATATTTTGCGTGTGCGAAGTTTGAGTTTTCACCAATTTCTCCAAAAATCTCCTCTGTCAACTCGTCAAAGGCAAAAATATAAAGAAGAAAATCCGTCTCTGTCTCCACAAGCGAAGGATAAAGCGCCAAGCCTCTGTTCAGGTAATCCGAGACAAATAAGGTGCAGTAGTGGTTCATGTCGTCCTCTTCTCATTTTCTCGCTGGTTAAGATAGCCACCACTTATTTCTCTTTAGAAACAAGCCCCCGGGCTCGTAATCCCACAGCGCAATTTCCGGAGGCGCTTTTCTCATCGCCTCATTCACTAACGTCCAGAATTTTTCCCGCAAGAGAGCGACTTCCTCTTCCTCCTGCCATTTCCCATCGACCCGCAAGTTCATTTCATACAGAAAATCAGCGATTTCCTCAGGCGTATTTGGATGAAACTCTATGCCCAACTGATTATATAAGCGTAATTCATCTTCATCCGTTATGCCATATTTCCATGAGATACTTAATATTTCTTCCAAGGTTAAGTATCTCGCTTTGCTGCGATCCCACCATTTTTTATAAATCGTGAAATTCATGGTCGAATTATAATTATAATACTCCGCCGAACACCAAAAAATACTAAAATTATTTGTGATCGCCTGCGGGATATTCATCAGCCACGGAATACATCCTATGCCGCTTGCATCACCAAGGAAAAATTTCGCATGACCCATCAGGAAAAAATCCATAAAAGCGTCGCGGCAAGTATTCGTATAATCCAAAATCATGTCTCCCTCGACCCTGCGCGAATCCATCGCCCCTACACGCACCGCCCGTAATTCCGGCAAATGGAGGCGCCGAATCGCCGTCACAAAATCTTCGACGGAGCTGTTTCGGACGGCAGTCTGCGCTGCCATTTCCGTCCCTTGATTGTCAAAATACATTTCATGGTACTCATTATTTCTCGAGAAAAAGCAAAAATATTTTTTTTCTGTTAACCCCATATCTCGAAGGGCTTTTTCGCCTCTTTGGCGCTCTTCGTCCGAAAAAGAAAGATATCTTTTAGATGGGTATCGATTCACTTTCTGATGCAGCATCTTTTCTCTATCTGGATACTTGACGCGCCCAAAGGGATCTGCACTATCAAAACAGCAGAAATCTCGATGCTTTTCCACAATGTAGCCCCATAAAGGAGCCTTTTTTACATCAATAACTTCAACGAGCTGCTTGATTTTATAGAGCAGCCAAGCGTTAGCAATCCTTGGATGATCTTCATCATAGACAGGAGTCGCGACATCGTATAGCAAAAGCACCACTTTCTCATCCGGTGCGCAGTTCTCCAGCAATAAGCAGAGCGAAAGATACAGATCACACATCGGGCCGATATTTAAGAGATTGTTCTTAACAATATACACCTTTTTGTATCGTGCCCGCAACGCTTGGAACTGCCTCTCAAACGTCTCATCGCTTGTCTCACAGGATACTTTTTTATATTGCGCGACAAGCGTTTTACGCATTTCCGGAGCAACATCCCGGCGCAGATAGTGCAGTTTTCGTCTCATTCCAAGTTCATACAGCATAATACTTTTCCGCTTGGCGGAAATCGGGGCGGCTGACAACGCCCCCTTCAGCATCTTTTTGATAATATTTTTGACACGCGCTTTCATTCCCATACCCATGTGTAACCTCCGCCCTTTTACGTCGCACACAGCCGCCGCACCATCTCGAGCGGCGAAATCGATGGATATCCCATTTCCATCGCGCGATGATCGTCGATGCAAAACGGTGCTCTCATATCGTTATCTATGATAATCTCAGATTTTGATCCCGTCCTTTTCTTTATTTCCTCGACAAGTGATCGCACTGTGGTCTTCTCATGGGAAGCAAGGCACACCGTACGATATCGCCACTTTTCGCGCTTTAATAAGCAAGTGATGAACGCCGCCAGATCCTCAGCCCAGACAAAGTTCCTCGTTTCAAAGTCCGGGGCGTAAATCTTGACTGGCACGTTGGCACGAAATTTCTCAATGGTTCTTGACAGCCAAACATCGCGGCAATTCACTCCTATGACACCGGGCATCCGAAGGCTGATGCTTTCTATGGCGACTTCCGAGCGAAGCAGACATTCCGCCATATATTTCGTCAAGCCATAGGCATCCGGATTGATACGATCAGAATGTTCGTCAAGAATTTCCTCTCGAAATTCGCCATAGATCCCGATTGTAGAAAGGAAGACCACGCGAGGGATACCATAGTGGGTTGCGTAAGAGATGAGCTGCTCCATGGTATCGACATTATCTCGCTTATAGACGTGAAAATCCTTTTCTCGGTAAGGAAGCCGCCCCGCCGCGTGAATAATCGCAGCAAAAAATCCCATATCCGGCCACGCCTCGGCCAAATCAAGCCGCACTGTGTCAAAGGGAGCGTCTACCTCGCGGGAATGAACCGTACCAACGACGTCAAACCCAGCCGCATGAAGATGCTCCGCCACACAACGGCCAGCGAACCCGCCGGCGCCTGTCACCAGCACCCTCATACACTAATCATCTCCCGCACTTTTTTTACTATGTCCTTCGCGGATAGTCCGTTGATTTCCCGCATTTCCTCTCGATTTCCGCAGCCTTTCGCAAAGCCGGATAACCCCATCCGCTGGAAATGAGCGGATACAGCGTCTTCTGCTAATACTTCCGCCACTGCACTGCCAAGACCGCCATAGATGCTATGTTCTTCCAGCGTGAGGATGCGCCCCGTTTCTTTTGCCGCCGAAACGATCAAGGCGCGATCGATCGGCAATATCATCGGCATATGAATGACGCGGGTTTCTATGCCCTCTCGGGCTAATGCCTCGGCGGCCTTGAGCGCCTCGCTCACAATAGACCCTATCGAAAGGATTGTCATATCGCGGCCTTCGCGAAGAACCATTCCTTTTCCCGGTCGAAATACATAGTCTGCATCGTAAAGCTCCGGCTCGTTACGACCTTCCAAACGGATGTAGACGGGGCCTTTATGACGGTAAGCGAAACGTGTTGCCTCTCTCGCCTCAATAGGGGTCGCCGGCGTAATCGTCAGGAGATTCGGTAAGGTACGCAAAAGCGCCAAATCCTCCGTCCCCTGATGCGTCATGCCATACGTTCCGGTCACGACACCGGCGGAGCGGCCTAAGAATTTCACGTTATAATTTGGCTCACAAACAATATTACGCAAAAATTCATAGGCACGCATAGATAAGAAATTCGTCACTGCATAGATAAAGGGGATTTTTCCTGCCGCCGCCAGCCCGGCCGAGGCTGCGACCATGTTGCACTCCGCGATGCCAAAATCTATATACTGTGCAGGATATTTCCGACGTATCTGGTCGTAAATTTCATTTCCGTTATCCGCCGTAACGGCAAGAACATTTTTATCTTCTTTCAGTAGTTGCAAGACTACTTCTGTACTGCTATTCCTCATGGCAGCCTCAACTCCTCAAGAGAAATATGAAACTCCCGGCAAACCTGCTGCCATTCCTCCCCTTTGGGATTGCGCATGTGACAATCCGCCCGATCTTCCATAAAAGATATACCGTGTCCTTTATGCGTGTGGGAGATCACAAAAAGAGGTTTTTCCCCGGCGATTTCCCGAAAAGAACGGATTACCGCCTGAATCTCCGCCAAATCATGACCGTCAATTTCCTCAACCTGCCAGCCAAAGGCCTCCCATTTTTCCCGTACCGGTTCCATGTCCACGATCTCACGAACCAGTCCGCTTGCTTGGACACCATTATAATCCAAAAACACCGCCAGATTTTTTAATTTTTGCGTGGCGGCAAACATGGCAGCTTCCCAAACAGAGCCTTCCTGCATTTCGCCGTCCCCCAAGACGCAAAAAATCTTGGCGCGTTCCTCATCCAGCTGGTATGCTTTCGCCAGCCCAGTGGCAAAGCATATCCCTTGTCCCAGCGCCCCCGTGGGAATATCGATCCCCGGGATCTTATCGGAAGCAAGAGCCAGAAGGCGAGAATTGTATCCGTAAAAGGACTGTAATTCCTTGCGCTGTATCTTTCCCATCTTCGCCAAGACGACATATAAGGCGGCCGCGCCATGTCCCTTGCTTAAGATCACCTGGTCTTTTTCATCACGCGGACCAAAATACAAGGCGGTAAGTAATTCAATACAAGACAGCGCCGAGGCTAAATGTCCCGTTTTTGACTGATAAAACAGGCGCAATATATCGATCTTCAGTTCCCGAACGACCTGCTCCAAATGATCTGCCACCGGATTCACTCCTTTCCCTGTGGTCAAATAAAGTTGACATGCCCTATATCCGTATCAAAATATGCCTGAATCAGCTGATTACGTTCCTGATAGACGCAGAAATTGCGGCAGTCTTGCTTCGGACGCAGGGACGCCAACCGATTTTCTGTCTCTTTCGAGAACCACATCGTGCGGAAGGATTGCTCATGCAGATCCCCTACCACGGCTTTAGAAT
>ERZ773005.1251-NODE-1251-length-13906-cov-10.386759_pt1 | contig 13906 bp, 19 predicted proteins | sample MGYA00580666_ERZ773005 | MGnify/ENA primary metagenome ERZ773005 (study PRJEB29015, sample SAMEA2737999) | human oral metagenome | biome: human oral; feature: human-associated habitat; material: dental | place: China | collected 2061 ... | reverse complement strand
GGTTAAAACACCAGCTGATATTTATCAGGAGAAAGGATGCGAATTATGACTACCACGAAGGTACCTGTATATGTATCCCTGGCTGTTGCTGGCATTATGGCTTTGAGCGCCTGCGGTTCAAATAGCTCTAATGATGCTTCGAATTCTTCCCCATCGTCTTCATCATCAACAACAGCCTCCAAGACGGCTAACGCCAGTGGATCCGGCACTGTGAATAGTGGCGGTGGAACTTCCGCAAACTCCGGTTCAGGCGCTAACGGCGGCGCAGCAAATTCTGGTGCTGAAGGCGGCACTGGAGCGGACCAAAATTCCGGCACTGGCGCACAGAGTGGCAGTGTAACCGGCGCCGATACCAACGGCGGAGCACAAGCGAACCAGGGCGCTGAAGCCCAAGGCGGTGCCCAGCAGCAACAGGCCGATCCTGGAGGGGCGAATGCTGCGAATGATGAACACAATGTCACGAAAAACCCCAACGCGTTGAGTCCTGGCGAATACGTAATTCACCGCGAAGCTTCCTGGGACTACGTTGATACCACGGGTTCTCGGTATCATGTCGACGGCGACGGTGGCTGGACGAGCGTTGGGGAAGACGGTACCAGTACCGTTGCGGCGGATGGTTCTTGGACTAAGAACTATGCCGACGGGCACACGGTAGCCCGGGTAGAGGCTGACGGAACCTACCGGGTTACCTATGACGGTCAGCTTTCCCCCGAGATACCCAGTAACGCTGTCCCGGTGTCTCCTGGAAAACTCCCCGACCCGAAGGCGGTCCCGGCAGTAAATCCGGTACAGCCCACTAAGCCGGGCATGTAATAACCAGCAGAGACGCTTTCGCAAAGTGCTTTGCGCGAAACGGGTGCGCATCCTCAATGCCTGAGGATGCGCACCCTATTGTGTGCACGGCGTACACACCCGCTGAAATTTGGGGGCTAATATCGTCGGGGTTATGGGTTGGGGTGAACGTCAAAAAATTCTATACCGGTGGAAGCCACCGTCTTGGAAATATGTGAGACAGTATAAATTTATGATTTTTCAAAATATTAATAATCGTTAGTTGATTCGTTCATAAATAAAATTTAGTTTAATTATATAAGGTAATTCAATTTCTTTAATGTGTAATACACAGGTGTAACTATATTTCGTGGTAAAAATATTTGCAAAAGCTGGAAAATTCCTGACAATACATGTGAGCTATGCGACGGTTAAAACACCAGCTGATATTTATCAGGAGAAAGGATGCGAATTATGACTACCAAGAAGGCTACCGCATGCGTATCTCTGGCTGTTGCTGGCATCTTGGCTTTGAGCGCCTGCGGCTCAAATAGTGCGAATGATTCTTCAAGTTCGTCCTCGGCTTCTTCTTCGTCAAGTTCATCTCGTGCTTCTAGCTCCACAGGAAGCTCCAACGCTGTGAATAACGGCGGTGGAACATCTGGAAATTCCGGTTCAGGCGCTAACGGTGGCGCAGGTGAGGAACAGAATTCCGGTAATGGTGCAGTGCAGGGTAACGGCGGTACCAGCGCTGGTACCGGCGCTAATGGAGGCGGTGCTCAAGGTCAGGGTGCTGGAGCTAACGGCGGTGTCGCTGGCGGCGGAACCCAACAACAGGGCGCCCCCGGAAAGACAGCGAACCAAAATCCCGGTTCTGAAGGGTATGTGCAGGTTGCTGAAGACGGATCCTGGACTGCAACCGAACCCGACGGTGAGATCGTGAGGGTGTATCCCGATGGGTCGTGGGATCGGAGCAATCCAGCCACCGGAAACACCGATTGGGTGGGTGCTGATGGATCCTGGATTACAAATGAAAATGGTCTGCCCAATGGCTCCAATAAGAACTCACAGGTGCAACCTAACGGTACCTACGAGGTCAGGATGAACGGTGAAGCGTCTCATGAGACCCCAAGTGGAACGCCTGAAACCCCCGTGATGCCCAATGGTTCGAATGCGGTAACCCCTAAGGGAGCAGTTCAGCCGGCAAAGCGCTGATATCTTTTTGAAAGAAACGGTTAGGCGCGCATCCTCAACCATTGCAGGATGCGCGCCTCTCTGCGTCTGTGAGGTGAAGGCTATCAAGAACCACCCTCAGGAGCATCGGGACCTGCGGAAAATACTGCCCGGTATAGTTCGCGCTTACCTGAAATCTTGAACCTGCCACCGTGCTACAGGTAGCGTGGAGTACAGGTATACGATAAACACCCACCTCAGGAGGCTTTATGCGCGAACAACACACTATGCCGAAAGATATTGCGGCGGCCCTAAAAAACGCGGGGTTACGCACCGACTATAAGGCTCGACCAGCGTATCAGCGCAACGACTATATTGGTTGGATCAACCGCGCCAAGACACCGGCGATGCGTATCGAGCGCCTCGAACAAATGCTCACCGAGCTGGCACAGGGCGGTATCTATATGGGCAAGGAGCATAAGGCCTCACGTAAATAGGTTCAATTGCACCGCCACGAGCAGTCATGCTGAAAACGCACCCTGATCTGTATTCTGCACTCTGCCAGGATATGGAACGCGATTTATCCTGTGTTAGGCAGTTTTGCTGAGCGTACCAGGAGCCTTGAACATGCGATTTGACAATATGAACTTTTCTGATGGTCACTATGTGCAGATACCCATTAGCTGGGACGCACAGGAATTTACCCACCGCTTTTTATCTGCAACCCCTCCGTGGGTTCGTGCGATAATGCGGGTTCGTAACCGTGTTGTACAGAAAATAGGGTTTACAGTACAGCCCTCATCGAAATCTAAGCAATTGGAAATTGCGGTTGGTTCATCAGCGGGTCCTTTTACCTTTACTGAGGTCACTGATGAGCATGTCATCGGTGGCCATAAGGATAGGCATATAGAGTTCTCATCAAAATTTGTGGTTACCGCTTCTGAGGGCAGCAGGTCTGCGTGTGGCGGGATTGAAACATACGCCCAGCCTCAATCGGCTGTGGGGAAGGTGTATCTGACATGTATCTGGCCATTCCATAAGGTCCTTGTGCCTTACATGCTGCGTCAAGTCGATATAAAACCATGAGTGCAAAAGATTATGACCCTCGTATGGTTGATTTCTATGATGAAGACAACCCCGATGGGGCGGACCATGATTATTACCGTTCTCTAGCTCATCGGCGTAATGCACAATAGGCAGCATTATTATCTATATCAAGGGTGTGTTGTTTACTGATGCGGAGGGTATTATGCGTACAACTGTGACTTTGGATGAAGAGATTGTTGCTAAAGCGGCTAAGCTCACCGGTATTGAAGAACATTCTTCTCTAGTGCGTGCTGCCTTGGAAACTCTGGTACGTGTTGAAAACGGACGCCTGCTTGCTACATTAGGAGGTTCCGAACCTCAAGCCCAAGCAGCTCCACGGCACCAAGATATATGAGTGCATATAAGGGCGGTCTCTAACAAAAAGCACCCGTAACGCACAATAAAAAGCGGATCCTCGAAACAGAATGTTCGAGGATCCGCTTTTGCAGAATGTGGAAGAAGCTACTTCTTGTGTGTGACGCTCAGATAGATGGAGATAGCGACCATCGCGGCGATAATCGAAAGAATCCAGCGGATCCAGTCGATACCGGCGGTTTCAGCAACACCAAGCAGACCAGCTACCCAGCCTCCGACAAACGCGCCAACAGCGCCCAAGATGATGGTCCAGAGAATAGAAATATTCTGCTGACCCTTCATGAACAGGCGGGCAAGGGCGCCAATAATAGCACCCGCAATAATCATCCCAATAAGCTGACCCATAGATACCTCCTTGCGGTTTGGATGAGTCATATACTGCGCAGAGTTCCATAGACTTTGCACACGAGCGATAATGTGTGGTTATCGCATATGAACCCTCAATTGTACAGTACAAATTACTTGATGGGTAAACTATACGTGTATGCGGTTCCAACCCGGACTGTACACTATGCGGAACCTGCGCAGCTATAATCCCAGGAGCAGAAAAGAGCTGCCGGGGGTAAGACGCGCTAAAAGGCAACGGGTTCTGGCTTGTTACCTCACCCAGTTCCGGAATGCGGTTTATTTCCTGCTGCGCTTGAAATAGTGCTCCGATGGGTAAAATGCTGGCTCCTGCTTGTGCAGGAAGAATAATCTGATGACGCTTGAAATACGCAGGGTTAGTCTATCCGGTAGTGGAGCATACGGAAGGATTCCTTCAGGAATGGTAAACGCCGCGTTATCATGGCAGATAGTGCCCCGCTCTTCTTCCACGCCGGAAAGTCTGTCATCAGCCGTTTAGCGCTCACCAAACGCAGGTTATGAGCCCAACGCTCGGGTTCATGATCGTCGTCGCATCCAAAAACGAATCGCGCGCGGGAGTGCTTAAGTGCTTCGTGCTGATCGGAGTGCGAAACCATCCACGAGTTTATGACGTCGAACGCGATCTCACTGCCGTGAAAACGCTGCGCAAGATCGCGGAACAAAGCGCGTACCGTGTAACGGTCAAAGTACATCAGCATGCCTTCAATCACGAACAGAAATTGGGCATTCGGCTGCAGATCGTTCAGCTCGTCCATCCAACCCGCGTCGAAGGCTGAGGTCCCCAGGAAAACTTCACTGCCTTGCGGGGGCAGCAACTTTATACGCAAAGTCATCACATCGGGTAAATCTAAGCTGTAAAACGGCACGTTCTGCGCGATTTCACCGATGCGTTCCCGGCGGCTGTCTAGACCGCATCCAACATTAACGATTACCGGGTTAGGTTGGCGCTTAATGAAATCGGCCGCGAGTCGGTCAAAGTAATCTGAGCGAATCGCGGTGCCGACAACGGTGTGAATAACGTTATCAAATTTAGAGAAATTGTAGTCTAACTGCGAAACGACTCGTCCAGCTGCCTCATCTTTGATGATTGGGTCGGGCTGTTGCGAGGCGAGGTGCTTCATGTACAGGGGAATAAGTAAGGTCTCGCTGATGGCATCTTCGATTTTCAGCATAGGAAAAAGGTCCCTTTCAGCTTTGACGAGGAGGTTAGCTTATCCTTAGTATACCGCGCGAGAACCTTTATTTTTAGGGTCTTGTCCGAAGGTTTTTATGCGGCGGCACAAGATTGAGGAGTGCTACCGCAGGCGAGAGGCGGCTCTAGACATGTAAAGAAGAACCGTGTGAGGCAAATGCTGGTGCATATTCAGGCTCTTATTCTGGCGTTACAACCACAACATGACAAAGCGGGAGCATTTTCTTCATTCGGGAGCACTTTAACTGCTCCCGAATGAAGAAAATGCTCCCGAATTGAGCGTTACCGCAAGAGAAGAACTCTTCCATTACCTAAACAAATCCCACACGCTGAAGGTCGTGCGGCGGTAGATAGCCCCTTTTACGGCTCGCTTCGGGTTTTTCACAAACCCCATACCGCGCCTGCCATAACCAGGAATCACAGCTCTTTTTACGGCGCGTTTTGCCCGGCCGGTGGTGCGGGCCTTAATCATTCGTTTCACACTGGGTTTACGCATACCAATTCTCATACCTTTAGCCTACTCCCAGCGTCGCAAACATACGGGACCGCATAAAGGCGAGGCTTTTGAGTGCATAGCCACAACATTGTGGCCACATGTCAAAACCTCGCCCGTATGAATAACCCAAGAGAGTTACATAACCACTACGAGTTTGCCGCGTGTATGTTTCTCGGCTACACGATCTTGCGCGGCGCCAAGCTCCTCAAGTGAGTATTTCTTCTCAATGACTGGGCGCAGCTGACCACGCTCGACGGCATTGGTAATCCACTTCATGGCCTCGGACGATGCCTTGGTCGCCAGCAGGAAACCCACTCGACGGTTCGTGAACAGCGAGGTCAGCACCGCCGGAAGACCGTCGGGCGAGACCGTCATCATGCGCCCGCCCGGCTTCAAGTAGTTGCGGTAAAACGCGGTCACAACGCCGCCGCAGTCCAGGATCGCATCGAATTTCTCAACCTTTTCGGGGTCTGGCAGAGCCTCGTGGTCGTATGCCTCAATCGAACCTAGCTCGCGGCACAGAGCTATATTTTCTTCGGCAGAAACTGTCGCCACCTGAGCCCCCAAAATCTGCCCGATCTGCAGTGCAGCATGCCCCACACCGCCGCTGGCCCCCACCACCAGCAGACGCTGACCGGCCTGGAGTTTCAGGTTCTTGCGGAGCACCTGCAGCGCGGCAAGGCTCACGAGTGGCAGTGCCGCCGCATCAATCTGGTTCTGGATGCGCGGCGCATGGTTAATCCGGTTCTCACGGAATAGCACGTATTCGGCCGCCGTACCGGTGGGTGCCATAGAAATGGAACCGTTGAACCCCCACACAATATCGCCAACTTTGTAGTCCATCACGCCGGTGCCCACGCTGACAACCTCGCCGAGCGCATCCACACCGGTACCTTTGGGGAAACGTTTACCCGTAAAAAGCCGCATTTCGCCTTCGCGCACGATCACGTCAATGCGATTCACACTGAAGGCCTGCACGCGTACCAACACCTGGCCGGGGCGGGGAGATGGCACGGGAACCTCGTTGATCGTGAGCAGATCAGACCCGCCGAATTTGTCGTATTGTACGGCGCGCATTGTGGTTGGTAGCGACATATTTATCTCTTTCTTATCGGTCATTGCGGAAGCATCGGTGTAGGATGCACGGCATTCGACATGAGAACCGCAGCTGTGTAATGGGCGACGGCACCCAAAATAATGCCTCTGTGTTTAACTCTAACCTGTATACGTGCCAAACCGGGAGAAATGACGGTTTTACGACGGGCATACGGGCATATTTCCAGGCGTACAAATCTGTAGCACATGCCTGAGCGCATAATAAAAACCCTTGATGTGAATAAAACGTTGAAGAATCGTGCTTGATTCACATAAAGACCCTTTTTAGCATGGGTGCTATGACGACTACATCTGTGTACTGTCTTTTCTTCGACGGTTATGAAACTCTCGACGCTATGGGACCTATCGAATTTTTGCATCGTGTGCCTGATGTGCGTATGCGGTATATCTCGGTGGCGGGCGCATCCGAAAACGGTGGTTCATCGGTGAAGTCCGCCCAGGGCTTTACCCTCAAGACGGAAATTGTTGAAAGTCTTCCTCCGGGGAGCATTCTTCTGATTCCAGGAGGTATAGGTACGCGTTCTCTCGTCATGAACGACCTATTCTTACAAAACCTTGCGAAATTGGTACAGCAAAGCCAAACCTGTCTGACGGTCTGTACCGGAGCGGCACTTCTTGCTGCCACAGGTGTTCTTGACGGGAAGCCTGCTACTACTAACAAACGTGCCTTCGAGTGGGTGCGTGGGACGCGGCCACAGGTGAGGTGGCGGCAGAAGGCGCGTTGGGTGAGCACAGAGAAGTTTTATACATCTTCGGGAGTTTCGGCAGGTATGGACATGACTCTAGGTTTTATCGCCGACCAGTGGGGTGTGGAAACGGCTCAAGAGATCGCGTCCCGCTGCGAATATCTGTGGCAGAATGACCCGGAGACTGACCCATTTGCCCATTCTGCCGAGTCCGAGTCAGCGTATCTGCCTCCCAGCGCATAAAAAGACTCTTTATACGAATAAAGCGTTAAAAAATCCGCTTCTTTCATATAAAGAGCCTTTTTTACAACACTAGGGAGAGGGGAGGGGAGGGGAGAACAGGGCAGCAAGCCTAGTGCGTCGTAACACCACCATCCACGCTCAATACCGCGCCGGTCACCCATTCGGCTGCATCCGATGCTAAAAACGCGGCGGCACGCCCAATATCAGCAACATTCCCGATACGCCCCAACGGAATCAACGCCGAGGCATTTTGCTTCATTTGCTCCTGCGCTTCAGGCGGCATCGCAGAAACATTGCGCAGCAATTGTGGAGTTTCGACCATTCCCGGCGCAATCGCATTCACGCGCACTCCGGCGGAACCCGTCTCAAACGCTAATGACTGTGTGAAAAGATTTAATGCGCCCTTTGTCATGGAATAGACCGTCGAAGGGCGCCCGGGAAGCATTCGCCTCGAAAAATATGACGAAATGTTAACAATATTGCCAGAATTTTTAGCGAGTTCAGGCAATAACTTTTGTGCCAAGAAATACGGGGCTTTGACGTTGAGATTAAAATGCTCGTCAAAAGCGTTCTCATCGGTTTGCTCAAAGGGAATAAACCGTGCAATACCGGCATTATTGACCAGCACATCAATACTTCCCAAAATATCAAGGGCGTGCTCGGCGGCACGGTGTACTTCAGAAATATCCGTTAAATCTGCTGCGAAGGTGTGCACGGTCACGGGGTATTCGCTCAAGCGTGCGCTGGCTTCTGCAAGTTTTGTGGGGGTGCGAGCAATGAGGAATAGGTTAGCACCTTGGCGGGCAAATTCTTCGGCAATACCGTAGCCGATACCGTCGCTTCCGCCGGTAATAACGGCATTCTTGCCGGAAAGCGCAGAATTGGTATTCATGATGATCTCCTTGGGGGAGGGAATGAGTGATAAAGAGTAATTCCCGCATAAAACCTGCTATCTCAGGCGAGAGCAGCGAATGTGCTGCGGGTATTAGAGAGCTGAAGTTGAATGAAAGCGACTAGAAAGCTTTACTCGCCTTTTATAAAGGCCATAAAGGCGGTGCCGTCAAGATAGATGCTGGAGGCAATAATTTTGCCGTCTCGCACTGTGAGAAATTCCGGAACCTCAAAAATCTGGGTGTCTCCTGCGGGGGACTTTGCGGTGTAGCGCGCAATAACCGCCGCTTTGTCACCTTCAACCACAAGATGTGCAAGCTCAACATTAGTGGTGGAATTAAAAAAATTTCCGGCACCTTGCAGATAATCTTGTTTGCCAAGATTTTGTTCTGCACTGTTGAATCCGTAGGCTAATTTATCGGAAATGTAGTCTTGCCAATTTTCGGCGTGAATTGCCGAATAGTAATTCAGGACGGTCTGCTTAGTAGTCATTTGACCCTCTCGCGAATAGAATATATGACATGCGGGTATAACCCACGCATTTAACTGTAACAGACATGTTCTATTTATTAGGGTAATAACTACGTGATTGATTCATCTAAGCCATTGCGAGCTGATGCGCGGCGCACGGTCAATATCGTGCTTCATGCCGCCGAACAAGTATTGCGCCGAGACCCAACCGCCTCGCTAGAGCAGGTGGCTACGGTTGCAGGAGTCACTCGAACAACTATTCATCGCAGATTCGCCAGCCGCGAGGCTCTTCTCGCGGAGCTGAGTAATATTGCCGTTAGAGAATTTTATGAAGCATTTGAGTCAGCAAGTCCCGAGACCGCTCCTGTCATGGTGGCGCTGCATCGCCTGACCGTTAACGTGATGCGGGTGAAGGCGATCTGGTTGTATGCGATGGCGCATCTGAGCGATGACGATCCCGCCGTGATTACAAAACAACGCACTCTTTTAGGGCGTTTGGGTAAGGTTTTTGAGCGTGCACAGCGTGAGGGCTATATCGCTGCAGATGTAGACCTTATCTGGGCGCAGCGTATGTTCCGTGCCATGACTGACGAGGCGGTAGCTGGTATCACCGGCACCGGCATGGGGGCTAAAGCCCCGCCAATGCCGACCGGGCCGGATGATTTGGCCAGACTGGAGGCGGTTGTAGACGATGCTGAGCTAGACCGCCTGACCACTTTGATTATGCACACTTTGTTCACTGGAATTGGAACTCACGAACCCTCTATATGACATGCAATCAGCGAGATGGATACAAGACCTTATTCGGTAGAAAGTATCTAACCTAGCTCGTGAAATATTGCATTATTGCCCGCCTTGGATCGTAAGAGTGAAGGATAAAAATACGCAGAGTTTAACCGCGTTTCGGTAGTCCACCAGGCAGATACCCACTGGGAAAAAAGTTGGTGAGAAACAACATATACTCCTCAACAAAAGGTATGAATCACCCCGCAATACCGCGGGGAGCCGGTAGACGCTATTGTGCACCAGAACGGTTTTACCCAACCAACGTGAGAATAGAGGCTGTATCTCGCGGTACTCAACGCCTCACGACGTGGGCGGTGTGCGGTATGTTTTGTGGGCCTCCACCTTGTCGCGCTCATGGCGCGCTTCGGGTAGAAACGCTCAGTGTAATCGAACATCAGGGAGAGTCGGGGAACCTGTTTGCCAACGCGCGTACAAGATCGGTGAGCTACGTCAAAATATCTAATGGATAAGGTGCGCTCATAATATTCTGATACGTCCCTGTAATTCAAGATACGCTCCGCCTGTATCAAAAACGAGAGGCGGAGCTATATTTTTCTGTAAAAACTTAATGGAGAAATTTTTTATAAAATCTTGGCTAAATAACTTCGAATATTTCTATATCAACGTAAAAAATTCGTTCTCAGAATAATTATTGTGATGATTCCTCGATATCTCTTGTATCTCGGTCCTGAATTATGTTTAGGGTTGAATTGTTCATGTCACCGATGAATGGAGTTTATGATGGCTTTTCGCTATTCTCGTCCGGCTATGACCGGTGCTGCTATTTTCACCCTTGCGGGTGTGACGGTTCTTCCGCTTGCGCAGGCAAATGCAGCGCCTGTAAGTCCTCAGGGTGAGGGTGCAAGCTCTGCATCCCAGAATGCACAGGGTCAGCAGCAGAGTACTAATGGTCAAGGTCAGCAGGCTCAGGGTGGTGCTACGCAGGTTGCATCTGACGGCGCATTGCAGGGCCAGCAGCAAGGCGCTAACGCTTCTCAGGACGACTCGAATTCTGCATCGCAAAATGGTCAGAGGCAGGTAGGTCAGCCTAGTGCTCCTGTAGAGAGCATCTTTGTTGTGATCGACTCTGTTGACGGATTCATTGACTCGCAGAAAACTGACAATGCTCTGAACGTGCGAGGTGTCTGGTATGACAATAACCCCAGTTTCAGTTACTCTCTGAGCGTTCAGGAGCTTGATGAGTCCGGGAACGTCGTTGATGATGACGTTAGCACCAGTGCCGCCGGGTCTAGCATTAGTAGTGATGGACACTTTGACCTGCATGTGAACGTTGATGGCACTAAGATTAACCCGAACCACAAGTACCAGGTTCACCTTACTGCATACGATCAGGGCGACATGACGACGAGTGAGGCTTCCTATCCCGTCACGGTTTGGAAGCATAGCTATATCTTACCGGTTGTTCCCCTATCGGCAGCACGGTAACTAATGCACCTTCATCTTTTGCATTTTATTTAATGTATTAGATTTCTGAAAATAAAATATATTTTCGACTCAAGGGTCTTCGGGAGCATGTTTTAGTGATATGCATGCTATTGAAGACCCTTGAGTCATGTTGATACATTAGTGGATATACCTGCCATAAAAATAAATATCAAGAAATAATGTTAAAAATTCTTATAGCTAAACCCAGCTATGTATTAGTTTATGACCGTGAACTTGAACCTATAGGGTATTTCACAACCGCTCACAATGCTAAATCGGTTGCAGATAGGCCCGATCGGGTCGAGTAACAGAGCCTTTATTCCAATCCTGCTTTATCCAGACCCATCATTTTGTCAGCACTCCCGGGAACGGCGGCATATGCCACGCCCAGACGATTCCAAGCATTAATAGCGGTGATCACGAAGGTGAGCTCTGCCAGCTCTTTGTCATCAAAGTATTGGCGAACCTCCTGATAATCTGCATCGGTCACATGTCCGCCATCTAGGCGAGTTAGTTTTTCGGCCCACTCCAAGGCTGCGCGTTCCTTCTCAGTAAAGAGATTGGACTCCCGCCAAACCGGCACATGGTACAGCCGCAGCTCCCGCTCACCGTTGAGTTTGGCCTCCTTGGCGTGCATATCGGTGCAGAAAGCGCATCCGTTAATCTGTGAGACGCGCAGTTTGACGAGCTCTTTGAGAGCGGTTTCCAGGGTGAGAGTACCTTCTAACGCCATCATTGCCTTATAGGACTCGGGGGCGAGTTCGGGGTAGTTTGCGCGCATTATGTACTCCTTCCATCAGGTTTAGCTCCGTAGTAGGCGACTATACGCGGGGCATAAATCCGGTTCAAGCATTTGTGTAATTACAATCGTGAAGTCTATCGGGCGGCTTAAATAACCGCCCATTGCACGATAACTCGCCGAATAGAAAACTAGGCTAAACCGAAAGTGTTACCCATTCCGCAGCAGATGCAGTACGGCCTGCACGCGGCGGGCGTTGCTGTTCGTATCGGGCAGGTCGAGCTTCGCGAAAAGGGTGTTAATGTGCTTTGCCACGGTCTTTTCCGCCACGAACAACTTCTCAGCAATATCGCTGTTTGATAGGCCCTCCGCCATGAGGGTCAGCACCTCAAGCTCGCGGGAGGTCAGCCGCTCCAAGCGCTGCTGCACCGCCCGATGCTCCATCAGCTCCTTGAGGGTCTCCGGGTCTACCACCACGCCACCCGCGGCAACCGCCTTGACTGAGCGCACGAACCCGGCATCGTCGAACACCCTGTCCTTGAGCAGGTAGCCGGTACCCAAACCGCCGTCCATATGCAGCTCGTCCACATACAGGCGCTCCACATACTGCGAAAGAATCAGCACCGGCTGCCCCGGAATCTGCTTGCGAATCTGAACCGCCGCGCGCAAACCCTCATCCGTGAAGGTCGGCGGCATGCGAATGTCGATCAGCGCAACATCCGGGCGGTGGGTGAGCACCGCATCCGTGAGCGACGGCCCATCATCCACGGCGGCAACAACCTCAAAACCGTGGCGGGTAAACAGGTTCTCAAGCCCCTGCCGGAGCAAAAACTGGTCTTCGGCTATGACGATGCGCATCCGCCCTCCGATACAACGTTGCGGAAAAAGGTGGTGCCAGCACCCATGACGGGACTAGCCCTTCGGTGACACTATTAATTATATGGAAACGCAACCACACCACCACGGATTACCGACAGGAGGCGGCACGATGCCCACCGAAAACGTTGCCGAACCGATCCTGCGGATGTACACGGACCCGCAGTCGAGTTCCGCGCCCCAACCTAGCTCCAAACCTCAGCCCGCCCGCCCCGAGCCAACCGACCCGGATTCAATCAGCTCGCGGCCTTCCTATCTCAAACCGCTGAGCACCCAGACATCTGGGCGGGACTACAATCCGCCCGGGCGCGGGCAAACTATTCTTCTCATGGCGGGTGTTTTCATTCGTGCCATCTATGAGGTCTATGTTTTTGCTCTGTTCTGCGTCGTCATCAGCCTGTGCCTGGTGGGGATTGGTTTCCTGATCCTGCCGTTCATGCTGAACTGGATGAAGTTCAATGCAGAGGCAGAGCGCAATACCGCACGCCACCGTGCCGGAGTCGAGGTGATCGGCGGGTACAAACCCGTAGAGGGCGGTAAATACTCGATTAACCCCCGCAAAAGCCTTGCCCGGCTGGGCGATAGTCTGGTGCTGCGCGATATTCTATGGCACTTTGTAAATGTCTTCGTGGGTACATTCCTTGGGATTTTACCAATCTCGCTATTCCTCAGCGGTGTGTGGGGTATTGCGCTCATGATGGGGCAGCATTATTTCGCCCCTTTGTTTGACGTTGATCCCGGCGGACCACACTACATGTTCCTTGATATGACCACCCCCAATGCGTACTGGTATGCCGGAATCATGGGTATTATCCAGATCCCATTGGCGTTCATCATCGCCCGACCTCTGCTGAAGGCCTACGGCTACTGGGTTCAGCTTGTGCTGGGCCGCTCTTCCGAACTGGTGCTGCGTGAGCGCATCAGCCACCTGACCGACACCCGCAACGATGCCCTGGACTTTCAACAGGACGAAATCTCGCGGATCGAACGCGACCTTCACGATGGAGTTCAGGCACACCTGGTCTCCATGGGCATGACCCTCAACGAGGTTGCCGCGCTCATGAAAGAAGACCCCGAACGCGCCCAGCAGATGCTCTCCCAAGCACAGAACAGCTCGGTGACAGCCCTGCAAGAGCTACGCGGACTGGTGCGGGGTATTCGCCCGCCGCTGCTGGCGGATCGCGGGCTGAATG
>ERZ773005.1249-NODE-1249-length-13911-cov-26.155745_pt1 | contig 13911 bp, 7 predicted proteins | sample MGYA00580666_ERZ773005 | MGnify/ENA primary metagenome ERZ773005 (study PRJEB29015, sample SAMEA2737999) | human oral metagenome | biome: human oral; feature: human-associated habitat; material: dental | place: China | collected 2061 ... | reverse complement strand
CCCCACCCAACTGCACCACCACGCCCACAACCTCCTCACCCACATCAACAACCACCGCATTGATCACTCTACGATGTCCGTCGAGAGGCTCAACGCGATGTTGCGGCTCATTGCTGAGATCGCGCGGGTGGACGAGTCAGAAATTGGTCTTTCCGATGACCTGATCGATATCGGGCTCGACCCCATGGAGATGGCAACGCTGCGCACTCGCGTCACAACCATGTTTCAGCTCTCGGTCGACGCCGCAAACTTCGAGTGCTGCCGCACGGTTCAGGACTTCGTCTCCGTCGTCGAGACCGAAATCGGCGAGGACGACCTCGCTTCGGAAGGACCGGCAGAGAGATCTACTCTTGACTTCGAGGGTCTTGCCTACACACTGCAAGTCGGACGCGAGTCCTTCGGGCACCGCCTCGCTGTCGTCGCGTCCGGGTTGGAGGAACTACGCGATCTCCTGCAGCGTCATCTCAGTGGGCAGACGTCCCTGCCTGGTGTATGGACGGGGGATGCATCAGTTGGAAACTCGCTCTCGGATCTCATGTTGGGTGGCGAGGAAGGAGCCGAGTACCTGCGCAGGCTTCGTGAGGCTCACAAACCGGATAAACTTGCAAGGCTATGGGTGAGCGGCATCGACCTTGACTGGGAAATCCTTTGGGAGGGCTCCATCCCTCGCCGCATGTCACTGCCCACCTACCCGTTCGAATCTCGACGTTGCTGGGTGGATGCCAAGATCCATCGCGAGGATCTTGAGCCTCATCGTAAGGATAGTCCCAAGAAGACAGAACTGGTCACTATGGAGAGGAGCTCCGCGGTCGTCGAGCAGTTGTCGAAATCCACTGCAACGCCGCGACGCAGCCCGAGTGGCAACGTTCTTGATCGTGTCCGCAGGGTTCTCGCCGAGGTTCTTGGCTGGGACCCCTCCGAAATTTCAGAGAACGCCGGATTTGATGAGCTCGGTTTTACTTCCGTGCTTGTGAGGGAAGCTGGCGAGCTATTCCGCGCCGAGTTCGGCCTCGTGTCGACTACTGCTATGTTCGAATTCAAGACAGTCGCCGCCCTGGCCAGTTACATCAGCACGCTCGACAACCTGTCTCCTGAGCCGGAGGAAAATGCCTCCGCCGAGCGACTGCGAGCTGACATCTCTTCGACGGCTAACGTTGAGAAGAAACGCGAAGAGCCGCCATCCTCCCCAAAAGATCGCAGTCCCCTGGCCATCATCGGCATGAGTGGCAGGTATCCCATGGCGAACAACTTGGCGGAGTTCTGGCAGAACCTTGTCACAGGCAGGGATTGCGTTAGCGAGATTCCGCTCGATCGGCCTGGATGGTCCCAGTATGCAAAGGTGGCCCGGGACCGTCTCGGTGAGGACGGCTATCCTCGATGGGGCGGCTTCGTCGATGGCTACGATGCCTTCGAACCAGGATTTTTCAATATCTCACCACTCGAGGCCAGGTTCCTTGACCCTCAGGAACGCCTATTCATCGAGGCGGCATGGGAGTGCGTCGAAGATGCCGGTCATACACCCGACGACATCACGTCCGAGAATTTGGCCGATAACAGGACGCGAGTGGGCGTCTTCGCAGGGATGACATACAACAACTATCAGATGTACGCCGCTTCCCAATTGGAGCAAGGCGAGTGGATCCCTGTCAACTCGCAGAGCTTTTCTCTTGCGAACCGCGTTTCGTACATCATGAATCTGGCAGGACCGAGCATCACCGTTGACACAGCCTGCTCGTCCTCGCTCGGTGCCATTCATCTGGCCTGTTCCGCGATCCGTCGACATGAGTGTGATGCGGCAATAGTGGGCGGGGTCAACCTCACCCTGCATCCTTCCAAGTACGTCACCCTTGCTGAATCCGGCTTCACGGCGAGCGATGGCCGTTGTCACTCGTTCGGTGATGGCGGTGACGGTTACGTTCCCGCCGAGGGCGTTGGCGCGATCTTGATCAAGCCCCTTTCGCAGGCGATCGCGGACGGCGACCATGTCTACGCCACGATTCTCGGATCCGCGATGAACCACGATGGTCACACGTTCGGCTACAGCGTCCCGAATCCGATCGCCCAAGCGGAGGTCGTGGCCGCGGCTCTCGTGGATGCCGGTGTCACCAGTGACACGATCACCTATGTCGAGGCGCACGGAACCGGGACCAGCCTGGGCGACCCTCTTGAGATTCATGGTCTTGCGGACGCCTTCGGTGTCGATGCGGCGAGAACGTCGCGGTGCGCTATCGGCTCTGTGAAATCCAACATCGGCCACGCCGAGGCGGCCGCTGGCATCGCCCAGGTCCACAAGGTCGTGCTGCAGCTGACTCACAGGACGCTGGTCCCGACGTTGCCCCACGCTGCCAGACTCAACCCTAAGATCGACTTCGAGCAGGCAGGTTTCCATGTGCAGTGCGCACTCTGCCCATGGCCGAACTCCGAGACGGGAACGCCCAGAAGAGCTGGCGTAAGCTCGTTCGGAGCCGGCGGTGTCAACGTGCACCTCATTCTCGAGGAAGCACCCGAGTTGTCCGGCAGTCCTAAATCGCATGAGGATGCCCCGGCTCTCCTCGTCCTCTCTGCTCGTACTGATTCCGCTCTCCGAGCCGCAGCATCGCGTTTGGCAGACCATCTTAGGAATAAAGATCTTACGGACAATCTTGATTCGATTGCCTGGACTCTCCAGAGCGGTCGGCGGTCTCTGAAGCATCGGCTCGCCGCCGTGACCCACGATCCGCTGTCCGCTGCGGATGCGCTTGAACGTTTCGCCGCGGATGGCCAAGCCAACGGCATCGTGCGAGTAGCTGATGGCTCTGGGCGGGGAAGCATCGGTGCTGCGATGGAGAAGCCCACCAAGAACGACGACGCAGTCGACCTCGCCCTTATCAGGGAATTGGCGGAGGAGTGGCTGCAGGGCGGCGACCCGAATTGGCGCCGGCTCTATCCGCATGGGAGTCCCGTTCGCGTCCCGCTGCCCACCTACCCGTTCGAACGTGAGTCATACTGGATAGTTAATCCCTTCAAGGAATCGACGCCACCATCGGCGAATCCGGTCACGACGATACAACAGGCTCTGGCCCCTGCGAGTGGCTCTCAGGCCGATGAGCGGCCAGGCGCAGTTTCGAAGATCCAAGCAGATCTGGCTGACTCCACCGTCAGTGAACGCAGCCAGATTCTGGCAGACTATCTCGCCAATGCGGTAGGCGAGCTTCTCGAGGTTCCAGGGAGCTCTTTCGTGGACAGCCGGACCGGCTTTTTCGAGATGGGAATGGACTCGGTGCTTGCCACGCGCTTGGTGAGCCGGATCGAACTCGAGATTGGGATCACGCTGCACGCCAATGCCGTATTCGATCGCCCGACCGTCGATGAGCTTGCCGAATCCCTGGCGGAGATGTGGAGTCCAGGAGCGATCTCGTCCGAGCCCGAAAGCCCTTCCCCGGCCGGGGATCTGAATCTGGAACGCGTCGTGTACACGGTCAACTGGGAGTCGGCTGATCCTGGCCCGACCAGTTCTGTGAGCGAGCCCGCGGGTCCGCTCGTCATCTTCGATCTCGACGACCGTGTGCGCACTCGTGTGACGTCATGCAAGGGTTGGCCAGGGCAGCAAGTGATATTGGTCCTGCCAGGGGAGGATTACGCCAGGCGAAACGAGTCCACCTACTGTGTCCGGCCGGATCACCCGGAAGATTTTCAGCGGCTCCATGCGGATGTGGGTTCGTTACCCGAGGCGGTCTGGTACCTGTGGACGCGCCGTGCTGGTGACAACGACATAGGTCTTCTCGATAGCTCTACGTTCCCTGCATGCCGGCTCGTGCGCTCGATCGTTTCGGCAAGGCCCAGCGAGTCAATCGGGTTCCTGTACGTCCATGAGTTCGAAGAAACGCCGAACCCCGTGCATGAGGGATTCGGCGGCTTCGGGCGATCGGTGCGTCATGAAAGTCCGAATGTCCTGGTTCGCACCATGGGGCTCGAGATGACTGATCTCTCGGAGAACGAGCGAGCCTCGCGAATCGCGGAACTATGTCTGCGAGAGCTCGGCGGCGACGTCGCACCTGAGCAAGAGATCAGATACCGCTGGGGGCGGCGGTGGGTTCGAGTATTGCGCGAGGCCAGAACCGATGAGTCTGCTTCGCCTTGTTCAAATTTCGATACTGATGGTGCCTGCGTTATCACCGGGGGCGCCGGAGGACTCGGATTGATTTTCGCTCGCCATCTTATTGACCGTGGCTGGAAGAACCTTGTACTTACGGGACGCTCTGCTGAGACGGAGCGCCACCGCATGGAGGTCAATGAGCTTCGTCGATTGGGGGCGCAGGTCAGTTATCATGCGGTCGACGTGACCGATTACTGCGCCATCAACGACCTCATGGGGGAAGTCCGCTCCCAACACGGTCGGGTCACGGGCATCATTCATGCGGCTGGCATTCTGGACGACGGGATGCTCGTCGGTCGGAGTATCGAGCAGATGCGGACAGTGATCGCTCCCAAACTTAGTGGGGCGCTCAATCTTGATGCCGCCACGTCTGAGGACCCCCTTGAATTCTTCGTGGTATTTTCCTCCATGGCCGCGATAGGAGGCAATCCCGGGCAGACGGACTACGCGTTCGCCAATCGGTTCCTCTGCGCGTTCGTCTCCTCGCGTGAGGAGAAACGTATTTCTGGACAACGGCATGGCGTCAGCCGCGCACTCGTCTGGCCCACGTGGCGTGAAGGCGGTATGGATATTGACGAGGAGACTCGGGACACGATGCTGCGCCGTCTGGGCATCGCGCAACTTGACACCGAGTCTGGTGTCGGTACCTTCGAAGCGGCTCTGTCAGGGGAAGATCCCGAAGTGGGTGTCGTCGTCGCCGATCTCGGGCGGTTGTCATCTCTTCTGCCCGTGGAGCGTTTTCAGGACACGCCAACGACAAGCGCTGAGTCGGAACTCGAGATCCTGCTCGCCGATCTCGGTTTTGGGTCGGATGGTTCATAGCAAACTGATTGCAGCGCTTATCCCATTGAAAGGCAAGGATGAATAGGAATAAAACATGAAGGATGAAACGCTGATCCAACGGTCGCTGATGGCGATCAAGAAACTGCGGGCTGAAATCGCCTCGAGTGAGGGCAGACGAATAGAGCCGATCGCGGTGACTGGCATGGCATGCCGTTTTCCGGGCGGTGCCAACAGTCCTGATGAGTACTGGAAGCTACTGGCGTCCGGACGGAATGCTATTTCCCGCGTCTCCGCAGATCGCTGGAGCGCTGACGCGCACTACGACTCCGATTTGGATGCGCCTGGGAAAACATACGTCGTTGATGGCGGCTTCCTAGGTGACGAGCTCTTCCTTTTCGACCCAGGATTCTTCTCGATCTCGGATGCGGAGACCCGCGAGATGGATCCGCAGCACCGACTCCTGTTAACGACCAGCTGGGAGGCGCTGGAGTCTGCTGCACTGCCTCCCGAGCGCTTACCCGGGCGCCGAATCGGCGTATATGTGGGAGCCGCGGCCGCCGAGTACGCGACTCTTCCTCGCCGTGCGGGTGTCAGTCCTTATACTGCAACGGGTTCCGTGATGAGTGTTGCGGTAGGAAGAATCTCCCACACGCTCGGATTGAATGGTCCCGCTCTCGCCATTGACACAGCCTGTTCGTCATCTCTGGTCGCGGTGCACCTCGCTATCGAGGCCTTGCGAAGGGGAGAAATCGACGCGGCCCTTGTCGGTGGAGTCAACGCGCTTCTGTCTCCGGCTCCCTTCATCATGCTCTCGAAAATGCGTGCCCTGTCGCCTGACGGCCGCTGCAAGGTTTTTGATGAGATGGCCGACGGCTACGTGAGGGCTGAGGGCTGCGGTATGATCGTCCTGCGCCGGTTGGGAGACGCGCAGGAGGATGGTTCTCCGATTCTGGCCGCGATTCGTGGTTCGGCGATCAATCACGATGGTCACGGCAGTGGTGTGACCGCCCCCAATGGTGCGGCCCAACGGCGTCTGATTACGGACGCTCTTGAAACCGCGGGCCTCGAACCGGAGCAGGTGACTTATCTCGAGGCCCATGGCACTGGCACATCACTGGGCGATCCGATCGAGATCCAGGCGGCTGTCGAGGCCTACGCGGCAGGGAATGCACGGCAATCACCCCTGTTGGTTGGCTCTGCTAAGTCCGCTGTCGGACATCTGGAGGCCGCGGCCGGAGTGGCGGGGCTCATCAAGACGATTATGATTCTAAGGCGCGGGAAGGTACCCCCGAACCTTCACCTCAACAAGTTGAACCCCCGGATCACCTCCGATGCGTCCGTGGTGAGATTCCCCACCAAGTTGGAACCGTGGTCTGGTGTCGATGGGATGCGGAACGCTGGGGTCAGTTCGTTCGGCTTCAACGGCACGAATGCCCATGTCATTGTTTCGGAGCCCAGCATCGTCGAGAGAAGAGTGGGGGGCGTCTTTGACCACTCGGTCCCGGCCCGCCGCGCTGCCTATCCTTTGGTGATATCTGCGCGGGATGGAGAGTCTCTTTGCGAGGCCATGCGTCGACTTCTCACATACCTGAGCGAGCATCCAGGTACTTCGCTGCCCAGCCTGTGCCGAACTATGGGCGAAGGCCGAGTTCATCACAAGATTCGATATGGTTTCAAAGTCACGTCAATCGACGACGCCGTGGAGCAACTCACGGTCGCTCTTCGCGAGAAGCATCCCGAGCGGACCAGCGGAGGAAATGTCACGATGGTTTTCGGCGGTGCCCTCCACTCCCCATTGGCGATCAAGGATGAATTGGCGCACGAATCGGTGTTCGCAGATACATGGAATTATGTCTCCGCATGGATGGACACCCATGGCCACGCTGGCTTCGGAGTCGTGGACGATAATCCGATGATTCGGATCGCTCATGACTTCGGCGTCCAGTTGGGTATCGCGCGACTGTGGAATTCGTGGGGTATCCGACCCGCCGCTGTCATGGCTGAGGGTGACGGAGATCTTCCTGCTGCGGTTCTCGCAGGCCTACTCGACATGGATGAGGCCTTGGCTCTCATTGTTCACAGGTATGGTAAGGGAGCTCAAGTGCGAGTCAACGTCCGTCAACAAGCAGAGATCCGGTTCATCTGTGCCGATGGGCGTGGTCAGGAGGCGGATCTTGCATGGCACGAGCCGAGTCCACCACTGGATTTCGACGCAGAGCTGTCATCGCTCGTTGGGCGACGCTATCGCGGGCTCATCCGTGTCTCTGGTCGGAAGATCAATCTCGATAGTCGGATGACAGCCGTCCCTGGGGTCGGCTCTGGGCGTGCGTGGGATGTCATGTCAGAAGGTGTCGCACAGATGTTCCAGGCGGGATGGGAATTAGACTGGTCCAGCTTCTTCCGGACGGCTCGAGAGCCTTTCTTGAACCTGCCCACCTATCCTTTCAGTTATAAGCTGTTCCGCGGAGAACCGGCGGCGACCGGCGACTCGGCGATTCAGGAGACTCTGCCTGGAACGAAGGTGATATCTCCTCTCCCTTCGAGTCAGTTCGAGGCTCGGGTCAACCATCGGCTCCTTCCGGAGATCGCGGATACTGGCGGAATGCTTCACGTTGGTTACTACAGCGAGATGATTGCGCATGCCCTTCGTCGCCTCGAGAAGGTCGGGGACGTTGTGATGGACAACTTCGAGTTCATCAAGGCGTTCCACATCTCCGCTGAGGATGATCGAATCATCCAACTGGTGATCACGGCGCCGGACGAGCGCGATTGCCATGGATTCGAGATTCACAGTCGTCCTGCTGCTGGCGTCGATTGGGAGCTTCACGCGCAAGGACGGATCTGTACGCGGTCAATTCCGATGCGCCCGAAGGTCACCGCTGATGTCCGAGAGACGTACATACGGCGCTGTCAAGATTTGATGGATGGGGCGCAGTTCTATCAAGAACTCATTGAGCGGGGCTTCGAGGCGGGTGAATCGGTGCGCCTTATTGAGGAGCTCCGAATTGGTGAAGGGGAAGTCCTCGCCAGGCTTGCCATGGGAGTCCGGATGCATGGTTCGGGCTCTGGGGCGCGTCGAGTCTCTCCGGGACTTCTCGATGCCTGCGCGCAGATGGCGGTCATTGCGGGAAAGGAACGGCTGGCCCCCAATGATCTTTTTATTACGGCGGAAATGAGACGCCTGGAAATTGTGGATCGGCGGACGGATTCCGAGATCTGGTGTCATCTCTGGGCGGTCGACGAGCAGGTGAACGGCTTCGTTGTCGTCAATTTCGACGTCTTCGATGACGATGGGAACTATGTCGTGCGCTGTCAGGGGATGCGGCTGCGAATCATTCCGATGGGTCTTGCGGCCGACGTTGCAGGCTTTTCTGAACCGGGCGGCGCATCTTTTGAGAGGTGCGCCACCCAGTTTTTGTCGGTGGAGCATGAGGAACGACGATCGCAGATTCATGAACATCTTTCGAGTTCCCTTGCGGATTTGCTCGGCGACGCCGATAATGGGCCGGTGCCCACCGACGTCTCCCTCGCTGAATTGGGGCTTGACTCCCTTGCTGCTCTCGAGTTGCGACGCTCCGTCAAGCAGGAGTTTGGAGTCCAGCTTCCGCTCGAGCTCCTCGTTCAAGGGCCGACCGTCGATGGGCTCGCAGATTCCGTATCGAGGCTCATCGATGCGGGGGATGAGGAGCGACGGGGGCGGGGCGAGCGGATTCCTTGGCACTCTCATGAGTACTCCATGGATTCCCGGAAGTGGTTGGCCCACAGTCGCATCACCTCCAATCCGCGCGTGCGAGTATTCTGTATCCCGTATGGCATCAAAGGTGCGTCCTTATACGCCTCTTGGAAGAACATGTTTTCCGATGATATTGATGTGTGTCCGGTCCAGTTTCCGGGAAAGGAGGGGAGGATCGATGAGCGGCCTATCGCTGATATCGATGAGGCTGTCATCGCTCTTGAGAAAGTCCTTGACCCATACTTGGATCGTCCGTATGCGTTGTATGGTCATAGCGTTGGTGCGTTGGTGGCTTTCAGACTCGCCCATCGGCTCGCCTGTAGACCTCATAACTCGCTGCGCCACTTGTTCGTGGGTGCGTACTCGTCTCCGTCTATCGTTCCAAACCCTGTTTACGACCGGATCATGGAATCGATTCATGCCTTCGGGTTCGAGACGCTGCCGGATGTCGAGGAGTTGATCCAAATGCCGAAGGATCGTGTGAAGGAGTACGAGCGATACATCGGCGAGAGCTTCGGAATCGAGGTCAACGATGAAATGCGCGACGCGTTGAAGCCCGTTGGATACTCGGATTTCAAGCTGGTCCACACCTACACGTTCGATCCCGAGGAGGGGCGGCTGGCCGTCCCGGTGACGGCCTACCACGGTGACCAGGACTTTTTAGTGGCCGAGGATGAGATGCGCGCATGGGAGGAGATTACCAGTGCTGGCTTCTCATTCCGGGTGCTGGCAGGTGACCACTTCTTCCTTCACCATGACCAGAGTGAGAAGGAATTGTTGGATGACATCGATGGTCGTTTGCGCGGGATGTCCTGAGTCCGGGCAGGAGCATATTTCTGTCGGCTCTGTGCCGTTGAGGTCCTACGTCCTCGCACTGGATCGGATGCTGCTATGGGGGGGCCGGTGCGATCAAGGCCGTCGCCACCGCTCGTAGCTGTAAAGTCATTCGGTGCTCCAATGTGCCATGGCCCGCTGTGGCCAGGACGCACTGATTCCAACCGCCGCCGGTCGACTACGGGCGTCGACCTCGCAGGTCTGCGTGAGCGATGCCACTTTATTCAGGTCAGGAGTCGGAGTCGGTTTAGGGGCTTTTCGTGTTTGAGGGTGTGGTGGGTGGGGCTTGACAGGAGAAAGGACGAACCGAGCCTGTCCAGTTTTCTGTGTAAGCGGGTTCTATAGGTAGGGGGCGAATCGGTCGGGGTGTGCGGTGGCGGGGCTGGGCCAGGGCCTTGTTCCAGTCGGTGGTGATCTGTCCTTCGACGAGCTTGCCTTGGCCCTGCGCTTGGAGGGTGGCAGTCCTTTCTCTTTGTCGCGTTCTCGGGCTCGTTTGTCCACGGGTGTCGCAGATCGCTGGCCTCGAGTTTTCATCGTCGGGGTGTTGAAGATGGGGTGAAGGTGTCGCTTCGCCTGGAATAATGCGGGTTGCTGAGATCCGAGGACTCCAGGGGAAGGACACCTTCGTGGTGAAGAATATCGGGTTGTATCCGGTTGTGGGTGTGGAGTCCGGGGATGTTCCTGCGGTGGGGCCGGCGGGGGCGAGGCTGCTGACCGAGACGAGCAGGGTCACGGGCCTGGGCGACGAGCTTTCACGGGCCCTGTCTGCGTGGCGGCGGACGTGGTCGGTGCACGACCCGGGCAAGGTCATAGCGGATCTGGCGGTGCGCGTGGCCCTGGGAGGTCGGTGCCTGTCTGACCTTTCGCTGCTGCGGTGCGACAAGGAGGTCTTCGGGCCTGTTGCCTCTGACCCGACGGTCTCGCGACTTGTGGGGACCCTGGCCGACCACGTCGAGGCTGTCGAGGCCGCCGAGGCCGGGCCCGCAAGACGGTGCGGCAGCGGGTGTGGGACCTGGCCGGCGAGCACTCACCAACGGCTGGAATCAGCGCTGAGCGTCCGTTGGTGATCGACATCGACGCCACCCTGGTGGGCGTCCACTTAAGACAAAGAGGGGGGCGGCCCCGACCTTCAAGAAGGGGTTCGGCTACCACCCCCTGACCGCATGGTTCGATCACGGCCCCGATGGTGGGGGTGAGTGCGCGGCGATCATGCTGCGGCCCGGAAACGCGGGCTCGAATACCGCCGCCGACCACGTCGAGATCATCCGCCGGGCACTGGACCAGGCCGGGCTCGGCCCCAGACCCGGGCGGCGGGTCCTGGTGCGCATCGACGGGGCCGGAGGTACGAAGGAGACCATTGAGTTCCTGGCGCGTCGGCGGGTGTCCTACAGCGTGGGGTTCATGCTTCCCGAGCACGCGCCGCAGATCTACGACACCATCCCCGAGACAGCCTGGGCCCCGGCCTACAACGCTGACGGCCAGCCCAGGGATGGTGCGGACGTCGCCGAGAACCGCCGACCTGCTGGACCTGACCGCTTGGCCCAAGGGGATGCGGGTCATCATGCGCCGAGAGCGGCCCCATCAGGGCGCCCGGCTGCGCTTCGAGGACGTGGGCGGCTACCGGCTGACCGCCTTCGCCACCAGCACGAGGGTGGGTCAGCTCGCCGATCTCGAGGTGCGCCACCGGCTGCGGGCCCGCTGCGAGGACCGTATCCGCTGTGCCAAGGACACCGGGCTTGACCGCTTTCCCTTGCAGGGGTTTGCGGCCAACCGGGTCTGGTGCCTGATCGTGGCCCTGGCCTGTGACCTGCTGGCCTTCTCCCAGCTGCTCGCCCTGGCCGACGCCCCCGCCCGCGCCTGGGAGCCCCGCACGATCCGGTTGCGGCTGATGGCCATCCCCGCCGTCATCGCCCGCCACGCCCGCCGCACCGTCCTGCGCTACAAGGCCGACCACCCCTGGACCGACCTCCTGCTTGCCGGGCTCGGGCACCTCCAGGCACTCCCCGCCCCGTAGACACGCGGAACTCATCTCCTGCCCGCCACGATCCTGAAGGAACCCCTGGCCCCTGGAAAGGCCCGACCACCGCGAGGCGACACGCGGCAGACCGCCACACCCAACCGGCATAATCAACCCCACGACACCGGCAACGACGCCACCCAAACCCACTCAACCAGACCACGAAAGATCGAGGCTAAACCGATTTTGTCGACCGCCGAGTTGCATTTTCTCCTGTGAGAGATCCTGCGAGAGTCGATATCTCAAGTTTTTCTTTCAACCACTGCAGGACTCTGGGTTGTTGCTCCATCGGGACGAAATAGTTGCCTGTCCAGACGTAGGCATTTCCGACCTGCCTGTTGTTATTGGCGGCACGCTCAATGCGGCACCACTCCTCGGCACTGAGACTCTTCAAAATAGCAAGTAATTCCGCTGCTGAGCGAGCATCGTCATAGTGTTCGGCCTTCTCCAATGCAGTCAGCAGCGTATCTGCTAGATCATCTCTGGTGTTGCTTTTGTCAGCTAACCACTCCATGACTGAAAGAGCGACTTGAGACTGATCTTTCGGCTCGTCAGGTATGAGCGCCTGCTGTGAGGCGAGGAACCCGCAAGGTACCTCCTTGGCTTCATATTGAATCCATAGAATTGGTGCGTGACGAGCTAGTGCCCAGCCAATCTCTTGCTGGCACCAGGGACGGGTCGAGAATCCTGAGGTGGCAACGCACAGCAGAGCACTGCTCTCTTCGAGGTAGTGCCGGATCGTAGGCTCCCACTCGGCGCCTGGCGCGATATTGTGTCTTGCCATGACGGCGTTAATATGAACAGTAGAAAGCGCTTCTTTTAGTTCTGTCGCTACTTGTCTACCTACTTTGTCTTCGTTATAGCTAAGAAATACATTAACTGGCGTCATGGCTGCTCCTTGATAGTGGAAATTTGTGTCGTCGAGGGTGAGCGCCCTACTTAGAATTCCTTTTAGTGGCGAGACCTTTTATGATGAGGCCAGCGAGTTCAGAGGCTCGTTGGGTGGTTGTCAATCGCCTGAGGTCATCGTCGTTGAGTCCGATTAATTTCCTATCAAAAAGATCTCGGATTTCCGCAATAGCTTCCTTGTAGTTACGATTCATCTCGATGGCCGTGATAGATTCTGTGGCTATAGGAAGATCGTTAGAGATGCCTAGAAGATGTGCGAGTAGGGCGGCGGCTCCGCCGAAACCTCCAGCAATGAACAATGGTTGCCGACTTCTGACCGTATGGAGAGATTCCTCGATGATTCCCGGGTAATCTCCAAGATAGCCGTTTCGAGAATCAATCGAAAATGGGATGGTTTTTCCTCCAACAACTAGGCGGGCGTCACAATAGTGAGGTAGTGCTTTGCGGATATTGCTTAACGCTTTGGAAGTCTGTTCGTGAGGATGATTTTTCCATGGTTTGACTTCTCGAATCGGATGGATATCGCCGTTCTCGTCGAAGAATCGGATGGTTCCTGTTGATGCGAAGCTCTTGGCGGTATCGATGAGTGTTTTTCGTGCCTTCATGCTGTGGACACTTGTGCAAGGGACGGTTAACTCAAACATGTATCCTGAATGGATTGGGATATGGGAAGTGCTGTCGTTATTCTGTCCTAGGTGATGTCGTCCCAGTTTTATCTCTTCGATGTATTTTCTGATCACTTTGAGAATGGCGCTGGTAAGGTCTGGAATGTAAGTTCCAATTGCTCCAGCATAGGTAATTCGCCCCCCGGACAACAGCATCATTTGTGCAACCTCTGCTATGACAAGTTCAAGATGATTCGCACGCAGGCCTAATGCTTCGATGTCCTCGTTCTGGGATATAGATATCCCGAGAGTGTATTCTGACAGAGGGCGGTTCAGTGCGAGGTTTGAAGTGCTGAGTTTTGGCTCTCCTTGACCGTATGACCCTCCGGCTGCAAAGAATGTGCGGGGGGTGAGAAGGTGAACTTGACTGCGCTCGTATGACGCTAGAGTGCACAGTTCTACCATTACTTCGTGTTCGGGAGGAAGGAGTGGGGGATCTGGATGAATGAGCCACAAATGGGTGTCGTCGGGGAACTTGCTTTTGTGTTCAGACAGGAATCTTGTAAGCATGAGTGGCTCGGGGGCGTTGGCTGGAGCCACATCAAAACCATGGTTGTCATTCAGATGTGTGTCAGTAGGTCCTTCGTTCGAAGCTTCGTTTTCATTATCCTGTGTCTGGATGACGTGCTGAGGTATCTCCTGGTGCCGCCACAGTGCTTGCCTGAGTGACTCGTCGATAAGACGGTTAATGGCGGAAACTATGGCTTTTCCTTGCGAACTTTTATCCTTATTCGGGTTGCTGTGACCTGCAGAGTTAGGATAAGCTACTGTTGGAACATGGAAGGTTATTCAGGGGTTGGTGTAGGCGTAGAGGGCTAGGGTGGCTGTGATAGTT
>ERZ773005.1248-NODE-1248-length-13917-cov-6.357308_pt1 | contig 13917 bp, 10 predicted proteins | sample MGYA00580666_ERZ773005 | MGnify/ENA primary metagenome ERZ773005 (study PRJEB29015, sample SAMEA2737999) | human oral metagenome | biome: human oral; feature: human-associated habitat; material: dental | place: China | collected 2061 ... | reverse complement strand
AAAGGAGAGATCCATCATGAGTGAAAATTGCAGCAGCGGCTGCAGCAGCTGTTCCTCGGCGGGCGGCTGCGGCGGCGCACAGCAGGAGCCGCAGAGCCTTCTGACCCCGCCGAACGAGCACAGCAGCGTCAAACGCGTCATCGCCGTCATGAGCGGCAAGGGCGGCGTCGGCAAATCCCTCGTCACCGCGCTCCTCGCGACTGCCATGGCGCGGCGTGGGCATCGCGTCGGCGTGCTCGACGCCGACATCACGGGGCCTTCAATCCCGAAGGTCTTCGGCGTCAAGGGCGAAGTAGAGAAGGCGAACGCCGATTCTGCAGGCATCCGACCCTTGAAGAGCGCGGGCGGCATCGACATCATGTCGATCAACCTGCTCTTGAAGGACGAGTCCGACCCCGTCGTCTGGCGCGGCCCCATCGTCGCGGGCGTCGTGCAGCAGTTCTGGCAGGACGTCGTCTGGGAGAATGAGGACTATCTCTTCGTCGACATGCCGCCGGGAACGGGCGACGTGCCCTTGACCGTGCTCCAGTCGCTGCCCGTCGACGGCATCATCGTCGTGACCTCGCCGCAGGAGCTTGTCTCCATGATCGTCGAGAAGGCGGTCAAGATGGCCGGGCTGATGAACGCCCCCATCCTCGGCATCATCGAAAACATGGCGTACTTCAAGTGCCCCGACTGCGAGAAGGAGCACAAGATCTTCGGCGACAGCCACATCGAGGAGATCGCCCGCGACTACTGCTTGCCGCTGCTCGCACGCCTGCCGATCGAGCCGAAGCTCGCCGCGCTCTGCGACGCCGGCAAGATCGAGTCGTACGAGGGCGACTGGGTCGACGCTGCGGCGCTGCTCCTCGAAGAGCTGCCCGAGCACGATGCGGCGGAGGCCGAGGACTTCCAAGCATAATATACGCGAAGAACCCATACAAAAAGGGCTGTGCATGCGTCGAATTCGACACATGCACAGCCCTTTATATATCTTGCCGCTCGCCCGATTTCCCTGCGGCAATCTACGTCTCAGCGCTTAGAAGCTGAAGCGCACGCCTGCGTCCACGCGCCAATGGTCATGAACATCCGTACGGAACGATCTCGTGTAGCTGGTATAAGCATACGCCTTGTCACTCAAGAGAACGCTGCCGCCCGCTTCCATCTCCATCCATGTATCTTTCAAGGAAACATGCGTGCTCTTCGGCGTATAGCCCGGCTCATGATAGCGCACATCAAGGTCGCCGGCAAATTCATGCGCCAAGCCCAGCTTCAAAAATACGTTGCTCGTTTTCGTTTCCTGACCGATCCCAAGTCCCAACTTGCCGACGGCGCTGTTGAAAGCATCCTGGCGCACATGCAGGATATTGCTGCCGTTGCGTGCGGTGCTGTCATCGCCCTGCAGATGCCCCAACGTCAGCTCGGCGCTCGGCTCGATATAGAAGCCGCCGGGCTGCGCGAAGCGTTTGCCATATTCCGCACTCGCCGAGAAGCCAAGGTTTTTATGATCGCCATACAATTCGACGGCGCTGTTACGCACGGTGAAATCGCCGCTCAGGCGATTGGCGCGCACGATAAGGTCGAGATACGAGCCATCCTTCTGCTGCTTGACGCCATAAACCGCCAATCCCACAAGACGGTCATCGGCACTGGAGCCTGCGCTGCTGCTCTTCATCTTGCCGTAGTCAACGAGCGCACCGACCGTCCAATCCTTGACGTCACGATCATAGCCAACCTGTACGATGCCATAGCTCTGGCTCATATCGACGCCTTGATCGTTCATGAACGTCTTGCCGCCCAAATATTTGACCCATGCGCCGCGCTCCGCATTCTTCAAACGCAGCTCACCCATGCGCCGCGCAAGATCGTTGTTGTTGTTGCGCCATGCCAAAACGCCTGCGGTCAGCGCCGTTTTCGTCTCTCTCATGATCACGGTTTCACTCGGACCATAGGTGACAGAGGGCGGCAACGCTTGATAGGCATATTGCCCCTGCCCGTTCTCGCGCTTATAGGTCATACTTTCGGTGCGAAGCGCTGCGCTCGGCGTCGTCAGACCTTCTGCGATCTCCACCTTGCCCTTGAGGTTCTCTTCCCCATCTTTATAGGCGCTGTAGAAGAGCTTCTGCGCCAAAGCATGAAGCGCTGCATTGACCTTGTTCTTATCCTCCGGCGCACCTGAGCTTGTATCGAGACCTGCAACATCGGTGCGCAGGGTGATGCCGCTTCCCGCTGCAGCCTTCTTGATCACGACGTCGCCGCCCTGAATCTTCGTCGGATCGGCTGCATCATGCTTGTATAGCACCTGCGTATAGCCACTGTACTTTTCCACTTGGATCGGGCGCTCATCTTCCTGGAAAATGCGTCCTGCCGCCTCCGGCGTCGCGCCGCCCATAAGAGAAAGCACCTTGCTGCCCGTGAATTTATGCGTTACGCCGCGCCAAGGCGTTTCGGGCAGCATCGCGCCCCATGTGGCATTATGCCACTCGGCGCCGTTTTGCAGGTACATACGCAGCCCCGTATTTTCACGAATCGCCTTTTTGCCCGGCTCATTCTTGCCATGCTCTTTGAAGTCGTCCAATACAACGCCATGAAAAACAGAATCCGCCGTTGTCAAACCCAAGTTAATCGTCGTCGGCGAAGTTCCTGTGATCTTTCCCGTATCTTCTTCACGATCAATGAGACCGATATTTCCATAGATTTTGGTTGAACGATCGCCGGCGCCTATGACATTTCCTGCGGCATCGAGACGCACATTCATGTGAATGACGCCCTCTTCTGCATTTAAGGAAAAGTGCGGCAAATTGGGATCCTTCTGCGTGCGTATCACGCCGCCGCCTTTGATCGTGATGAGCGAACGACCGCCGGCATGAACGCCCGTACCATCGACGTCAACATCAGCATCCCCGTTGATTGTGACGCGACTGCCCGCTTTATCATTATCGTAGTTCAGTCCCGCAAAAATTCCGTTGACATAGTAGTGCCGCAAAAACGCCGGCGGACGATGCTGTGAAGCTGCAGCCTGCTCCGGTACGCGCACATGAATTTTCGCATTGCCATTGATTACGACATTGCCGTGATGCGTAGTAGCGATGCCGTTGGTGAATGTCGGATCCACGTCGCCCGTCGCATCGGGATCTTTATAATATTTGCTCTTCACGTTAATATCAACATCGCCGTTCACGGTAACGGTCGCATTCTTTGTCTGATCGGACGCACAGACAATGCCGAAGGTCTCTTTGCCGCCGCCGCTCATCTTGGTTGAATCCACATTGAGTACGAGTTTTTTTACCGTGATATTGACATCCTTGACCTTCTTGTAATTGTGACCTGCTTTGAAGTGGCGTCCGCAATAACTCTGCACGCCGTACTCGTCCTTGGAATTCAGCGTGAGCGTAACATCCGGCGCATTGAGTCGGATCAGATTTCTTTCTCCTGTAATCGACTTCACATTCAAGATGCTGTCTTTGCCAAATTCATACGTTTTTCTGCTGTTGTCCCAAACCTTGTATTTCGTAAAATCACTGCTGCCGCCAAAGGCAAAGCCCCCATCTATACGCCCTTTATTGAACTCCGTACCGGTCTGCTCCGCTGCCAAGGCAGACGAGCTGATGCCCAAGCTCAACAAAACACCTGCCGTCAAAAGGCTGTACCTGCTCTTCTTCCATTTCTTGCAAAAACTTCGCATCATATTCCTCCCATGAACGATAACTAAAAAACACGGCATTTGATAATTATATCTTATGCTTTTATAGTGTATACTAATGCAGATAAGCGCTCTTTGTCAAGATTATTTTTCCATTAAGAAAAAAACAGATCAACGTTGCCTTTCACTGAATTTCTCTCATACGAACAACCGTGGCAAACATCCGCCAAGCAAGCATTTATGCGTATAGATGCTTGCACCAATCCGACGAATGTCATTTTATCTTCACATCCTAAAACAGCGAAAACTCCGGCAGGAAGCAGCCTTCCTGCCGGAGTTTTTCATTCTATGCGTCCTGCTCGCCCGACAGCACGATCTTGCCGGGACGCTGCGGCGCCCAGAGGCTGCCCATGAGGTTGAAGCGCGCGGGAGCTTCGACCTCCATGTGCGTGTACGTCTTGCCCGCCTGGTAGTTCGAGGCGAACGCTTCCTTCATGCCGCAGAAGCGATGGCGCTCTTCGCCGTAAGGGAGCGTCGGATCGGGAATGACATAGTAGTCGTCCGAACCGTCCTCCTTCTCAATCGCCCAGAAGTCGCCTTCGTCCTTCGTCTCAAAGGTCGGCGGCGCATTCGGATCCGCCTTCCTGGCTTCAGGATTCGTGCATGTGAACCGTTTGACGGAAAACTCTGCCAAGAGGCTGAGGAAGCGCGTCTTCTGCAGAGCCGGGTCTTCCACATCGTTCGCCTCGCTGTACCCCTCCAGAAAGCGCACGATCGGCGGCGATTCCTCCTCAGGCTCCGGTTCCGGCTCAGGTTCAGGCTCCGGCTCCGGTTCAGATTCAAAAGACGGCAGCGGTTCAAAAGGGGAAGCGACCTCCTCGGGCGGCTCTGCTGCCATATCCGCCTCGCCATAGACATGACGCCGCAGCTCGCGGACTTCTTTTCTCAGCTTTGTATAGCCGACGAGTCCGACGATGATCAAGGCCAGCAGCATGAAGATCATGAACGATTCGATCAGGAGCGTCACGTGATAAAACTCTTCAACGTCTTCGAGCAGCATGCCGACGACGCCGCGCAGCTGCTCAAGCTCCTGCGGATCGATGCGTGCGGCAAGCGCCTGTGCACTCCCTCCCGCAAAAAGGCAGGCGGCAAGAGCGGCGGCCCGCCGTCCTGCCCGTTTCATCCGGCTCTTTTTCATATCCAGCATACCTCCTTTGCAGCATGGCGTCGTCATGCCGCAATTTCCTCAATCGCCGTTCGGCTGAAAATACTTTGCCTCGAAATCCTTGATGGGCATGGGCTTTGCAAAGAAATAGCCTTGGAACATGTCACAGCCGAGCGATCTCAGATGCTCGACCTGATCCTTCGTTTCCACGCCCTCCGTGATGACGCGCATGCCGAGCCACTTCGCCATGGCAATGACGGCGTTCAATATGACGGAACTGCGCTTCGAGTTGCCCGTCTGGCGCAGGAAGCCCATGTCGATCTTCAAAATGTCCGCCTCGATATCCTTGAGCATGGAAAGCGAGGAATAGCCGCTGCCGAAGTCGTCGATCTCGACCTCGAAGCCCGCCTCCTGCAATCTGGTGATGAGCCTGCTGTACTTTTCGATGTCGCCCATCAAAGCCGTTTCCGTGATTTCCAGCTTCAGCCGCTTGGCGTCGATACCATGACGTTCCACAATATCCGTCATGGTCTGGAAGATGTCAATATGGAGCATGTCGTTCACAGAAATGTTGACGGAAATCGTCAGCCCTTCCCTTTCCGTGCCCTGCCAGCTTTTCAGGATCGCCGCCGCTTCTTCCCAGACATACCGGTCAAGGCGATGAATCTGACCCGCATTCTCCAAGATGCCGATGAACTGCCCGGGCGCGAGGAGACCCTTCTCGGGATGATTCCAACGCACGAGCGCTTCCGCGCCGAGCAGTTCGCCCTCCGTGGAAACCTGCGGCTGCAGATAGACGACAAGCTGACGCTTCGACAGCCCTTCCTCGAAGCTGCCCAAGATCTCCTTTTCGCGCAGCGTGCGCTCCATCAAGGCGTCATCGTAGAACGCCACCCGGTTCCCGCTCTCGCTGCGCAAGCGGGAGAGCGCCAAGTGCGCACGGTCGCACATGACGGAAACGGGCATCTGCGGCTCCTCGATCTCATAGATGCCGAGATGGATGTTCAGCTTGTAGGCGCTGCTGTCAAAAGTCTTTCCCAAGAGTTCCAGACCTTTGAGAAGCTCCTTCTCCGTGCAGTGCGCCTTGTCCACGTAGGCGGCGAAGTGATCGCCATGCAGGCGGGCTGCCGCACCCGAGTCCATCGCCAGCTCGGCAAAGAACCCCGCCAAGCCCTTCAGTATCTCATTGCCCTTCTCCTCGCCGAGAAGCTCGTTGACAAGCTTGAAATCCTTGATATTCGAGCAAACGATGCAGCGCCCGTCCTTCATGCCGTAGTCAAGCTCGTCGCGCACGGCGTCATAGAAGCCTTCGCGGTCGTAAAGACCCGTGAGCTTGTCGCGCGTCCACGGCGTGACTTCCGTCTGCACTTCGTCTTCAGCATGCTTGTCGCGAACGACGTAGTAATATCCCTTGTATCGACCGTCGGCGTCGAAGAGCTTCGCCATCGTCACCTTGTAGACGAACCGCTCGCCTTCGAGGAAGAAGTCCTGTTCCCATGATACGGTGTTTTCCCAAGGGGATTCCCAACTCTCATCCTTGAGCCACGCGGCGAAGAAGCGCCGCAAAAGCTCCAGCTCTCCCGGCGGTATTTGGAAAAGGCGGTAGGCCTCAAGGTTCGCATAGATGCAGACGTCTTCCACGTTGAAACACAGGACGCCCGCATGCGTCGTGCCCTTCACGCGCGAGAGCAGCTGCAGGACGTCACGGTCGCGCAGCTCACGCGCTCCAGTGTTGCGCGGGTAGTTCGTCACAAGTTCCATCGCACAGTGCAGGATGCTCTTGTCGGGCATCTCCAATTCCATCGGGGCGGAAAGGACATGAAAGATCTTGTCGTTGGCAACTTCGTCCTTTTCCATCTTATGCTGCGACTTGTCGGCGCAAAAGCTCGTGCAGCAGCGACAGCGGTGCGCCCTGCCCCACGTGGTGAAGCAGCGGCCCTCACGCCGCACGGAGCCGTCCTCTTCGAAATGAAGCACCTTGCACGCCTTTGCATCCACGAAGCGAACAAGGTCGTAAATCGGTGCAAGACTTTTTTCCAGCTGACGCGCTTCCGCTATGCTGAACCTTGCCATTCTCTTTCCTCCTAAGACTTTGCGGCTAGGACAGACGCGCCGTCCAAGTCCCTTGGCGCACTTCTCATGAAAACTCAATTATCCACGCTTATTTTACCATGTTCTAACAAGAAAAGATAGCTTTTCTTTTGGGAGAAAAACCTTCCTTCCGTTCTTTCTAGGACGATATGCGTCGCCGCGCCTGAGGCAAGCGGCGGTATCCGAAAGCTCCGCCAGCCACTCGTCAATTCCCCGACCTCGGATGATCAGCCCAGGCGCAATCTCTGCCAGAGGCAGAAGGACGAAGGCTCGTTCGTGAAGATACGGATGCGGCAGACGAAGCTCCGACGCCGCACTCTCGAATCCTTCGGCGAAGAGCAGGTCGATGTCGATCGTGCGCGGCCCCCAATGCTCCTTGCGCACGCGGCCGAGCGCACGCTCGATGCGCTGCGTGCGGCGCAGAAACACGAGGGGCAAAAGGCGCGTCTCCAAGGCGGCACAGGCGTTGAGAAACGGCGGCTGCTTCTCATTTCCCCACGGCGGCGTCTCATAAAAAGAGGACACACGAAGAAGCCGCGTATCCTCGACATGAGCCAGAAGCCGCAACGCTCGCCGCAAAGAAGCGCGGCGGTCGCCAAGATTCGCGCCAAGACCGACGTATACGAGATAGGGCGCCGGCGCATGGCCCGGACAACTATGTGCGGACGCGCTCTCCGTAAGACGCACGTCTTTTACTTCTTCGCTGTCTCGCATCTCTGCGCCGCTCATGCGCGGCTCCTCGCGATGCGCACGCAGACGTCGCGGAATGCGCCCGCAAGCGGCGCCTCGGGCTTGTGCACGGCGATTTCGACGCGCGTGAGCGCCGCATACTTTTTGAGGAGATGCGCCGCGATTTCCTCCGCTGCCGCCTCGATGAGATTCTTCGCCTCTCCCTCGACAATATCGCGCACGTCCTCGAACACCTCGGCATAATTGACGCTCCTGCAGAGGTCGTCCGTGCGCCCCGCTTCGGCGAGGTCAAGGCAGAGCACGGCATCGACGACGAATTTCTGCCCCTTTTGCCGCTCTTCGGCAAAGCAGCCGTGACAGCCGAAGAACTCCATGCCCGAAAGCTCAATCCTGTCCATGCTTCTTTCCCTCCAAGATGACGTCCGCCATGCGGCACATGCGTACGATCTCCTTGACGTCGTGCACGCGCACGATGGATGCGCCTGCGGCGACGCCGAGCACCGTCGCCGCGCCCGTCGCTTCGAGCCTCTCCTCTACGGGAAGATCGAGCGCGTAGCCGATAAAGCTCTTGCGGCTCGCGCCCAAAAGCAGCGGATACGCTTCTCCATCGAGCTTCATCAGCTCATGCAGACGATGCAGCACCTCGATGTTCGTCTCGGGCGTCTTGCCGAAGCCGATGCCCGGATCGAAGATCAGGCTCTCTTTCGCCACACCCGCTTCCTCGGCAATGGCGCAGCTCTCGCGGAAGAAATCCTGCATGGCTTCGATGACGTCCGACCTGTACGCCGTACCCGCCTGATTGTGCATGACGACGACGGGCGCACAGTATTCGGCTGCGACGCGAGCCATCGCGCCGCGCTCTTCCGCCGCGTACTGCAGACCCCATATATCGTTGAGGATGTCCGCGCCAAGCCGCAAGGCAGCGCGTGCCGTCTCTGCCTTGAACGTGTCGATGGAGATCGGCACGGGAATCTTCGGCGCGATATGCTCCAAGAAGGGCGCGAGGCGCTCGATCTCTTCTGCCGCCGACACGGGCACGAAGCCCGGGCGCGACGACTCCGCACCGACGTCGATGATCGCCGCGCCGTCCTCGACCATCGAAAGCGCGTGGTTGAACGCCTTATCGAGCGTATTCCACTTGCCGCCGTCCGAGAAGGAATCGGGCGTCACGTTCAATATGCCCATGACGAGCGTTCCTTCGCCGACTGTCAACTCCTTGCCCGACGGCAGTCGATAATGTCTCTTCGCCTTCATCTGCCTCATCCCTCCTTCGCCCCGCGCATCAGAAGTTCCCATGCCGCCTTGCCAAGCGCCGCATCGGAAGCAATCGTGCCGCCCGTCTCCGAAGTCAGCGTGCGCGTCCCGGGCGCAAGCTCGCCGCGCATCATCATGCACAGCTGCCGCGCCTCGACGACGACGAGCACGCCCTCTGCCGAAAGCCCGTCGAGCACGGCGTCGGCGATCTCGCGCGTAAACCGCTCCTGCAGCTGCGGCCTCCTCGCGAGGAGGTTCACGACATGGACGAACCTGCCGAAGCCCGCGACCTTGCCGTCCTTCGGCAAATAGGCGATATGCACTTCGCCGAAGAACGGCACGAGATGATGCTCGCACAGCGAATAAAAAGGGATGTGCTGCACCGCCGTCAGACCATGCGCCTTCGTCTCGAAAAGCTCGCCCCAAGCCAAAGACGCATCTTCGCCGCAGCCCGAAAAAAGCAGCCCGAACATCTCCGTCACGCGCTCCGGCGTCTTTTCCATGCCGCATGCTGCAAGATCGAGCCCCATCGCTTCGAGGAACTGGCGCATAGCCGCGTTCGCCTTCTCGTTCATCGTACCTCCCGCCTCTCGCCGATATGATAAAAAGGGCGCGAAACCGCGCCCTCCTTCAAATCATCACATGGTGCGCTCGGCGGGAGTCGAACCCACGCTTTCAGCTCCGGAGGCTAACGTCCTATCCACTGGACTACGAGCGCATCAATAGAAACAATATATCACTTTCCTAGGGAAAATGTCAATTTTTATTTCCGACGGGAACGCCTGCCTCATGAAAAATAAGAACGCCCCTCCTCGAAACCTGCAAACTTTAGGCGGAGTTTCTTATCTCAGCTAAAAGACTCGGGGCGATCGTTTGCCGACAGCACCTTTTCTATGCGCATGATACGACAGAGCGGCCTATTCGTCAAACAGTTCCCTCGCGCCTCCATCCTCTCGCGCCATTTCCTTGCAAAAACTGGGCTTCACTGCAAACAAGAGCAACCGGATTGCTTAAAATTGTGCTATACTATTAAAATACGCATATATTCAGCGTTTTCTTAAAATCATCGAGCGCCACAAGCCGACAAAAGGAGACGATTCCTGCATGAAGCATACGCCGATCTATGAAAACTGCCGCCTTGATCTGGAAGCCGTCCTCACACTCGAAGAGAAATACGGCATCGCAGATGACGACTTGCGCCGCGCCGCTGCCACGCTCGACGAGTTCTATGTCGGGACGCCCGTCGTCGGCAAATTCAGCGCGGGCAAAAGCTCCCTGCTCAACGCTTTTCTCGGCAAGAGCCGCCTCGGCAAAGACTACCTGCACACGCAGATCACGCCCGAGACCGCCGTGCCGACGGAAATCCGCTACGGCGGCGAAGAGCGCATCATCCTCCATCGAAAAGACGGCACGCAGGAAGAAATCACGCTCGAAGCCTTCACTGCCGAAGAATATCGCGGCGAGAGCCTGCACAGCATCGAGCTGATCCTCCCTAGCGACGCGCTCAGGGACATCGCCGCCGTCAAGATCGTCGACATGCCGGGCTTCGACTCCGGCATCGAGATGCACAACCGCGCCATCGACGACTACCTGCCGAAGAGCCATGCCTACATCATCACCTTCGAAGCCTCCGAGCCGCTGATCGCCGACAGCATCGTGCGCTTCCTGCAGGAGCTGAAGCTGCACGAAATGCCCGTCCGCCTCGTCCTCACGAAAGCGGACAAGGTCACAGCGGAGCAGCTTGCCGCAGCCAAGGCGCAGATCCAAAGCGACGCAGCGAAGTACCTCGGCATAGCGGACGCCGCCCTCGTCACGACGACGGCGAAAGGCAAGAACGTCGACGTCACGGCGCTCCAAGAAATCCTGCAAGAAATCGAAGCCGAGAGCGAGACGATCTTCGAGCGCACGACGCGCACGCGCATCAAGAAGGAAGCCGCACGCACAGAAGAGTACCTCGCCGCCTCCATCAAGAAAGCCGACCTCGCTCCCGACGAGCTTGCCGCCGAAGAAGAAGCCTGCCGCCGCCAGCTTGAGCGCTTGAAAAGCAGTCTGGAAAAGGAAAAATCCGCCTTTGTGCGCCAGATCGACGAGAGCGCCATGAACATCGGCGGCAGCGTCGAAGCCGCGCTCCAAGGCGCATCGGGCGACCTGGAGCGCCTGATGATGAACGGATCCAACATCTCCGCCAAGATCAACGCCCTCGTGCGCCAAGCGGCGCTCGCAGGTCTCAAGAGCGACTTCGAGCCGCGCCTGCACCGCTACCTGCAAAGAATCGCCGATGTCGTGCAGATCGACATAGCGGCGCAGATGCCGCAGCTGAGTCCCGAGCAGATGGGCATGGACGCCATGACGAAGGAAGTCCTCAAGAAGTCGCTGCCCCTGATCCTCTCCATCATCGGCGCTGTCGTCACCGGCCCCATCGGCGCCGTCATCGCCCTCGCCGCCGGCCTGCTCATCGAGCTGGGCTTCCTCAAGAAGCAGCAGAACGACCGCCTGCAGCTCGTGCGTCAAAAGCTCCAAGGCGAGATCATCCCCGAAGTCGTGACGAAGACCGAAGCCGCCATCCGCAGCGCCATCACGGCGCAGATGAAAGAGATCGACGCCATGATCGGCGCAGAAGCCGAGAGCCGCATCGCCGTGCAGGAAAAGGCGCTCGCCGACCTGCGGGAAGCCCGCGAAAAAGCCGCCGCCGAGCGAGACGCGCGTCTCGCCGAGATGAAGGAAGACCTTGCAGCCGTGCAGAGCATACAGGAGAGGTGAAACCCATGAGCGAAAAAACGCCAAGAGAGCAGATCGCCCTGCTCAAGAACGTCATCGAAGACTTGCAGGAGCGCGTGCAGACGGCATCCGAGAGCATCAGTGCAATCGTGCAGGCACTCGACGAGCAGCACGATGAAGCCGCACAGCCCGACTTCGAGCGCCTGCGCTATGAGAGCGAAAAGCAAGCCTACGAAGGCCACCCCGCCGCACGCAGCGCGATGCCCGAGCTGTACTTTCTGCTGCTCGTCAGCGTGCTGACCGCCGCCGACGCGACGGAAGCCCAGTGGCGTCACCTCTACCGCACAGCGGCAGGAGCGGGCTATGAAGCCGATGTGCGCGACCTGCTGCCCGACGCCTACTCGCTGACAGACGCGAAACTGATAGAAGCCGTCGACAGCATCGAGCGCGATGCGCTTGTGAACGCTTTTGTGCTCGACAGCCTGCTGCTCGCGCTGCTGCATGAAGGCGATGCCGCCGCTTTGCTTGCATATATTGCAGATCTGTTTGCGCTGCTTGGCGCAGAGAAGGAAGTCGTAAGCGAGACGATGCAAGCGGCGAAGACTATCGTCGCACAGGATCGCGAAGCGTATCTTGCGGCGATGGTAGATATGGAGCATCTTGATGCATACGACAATTATTTCTACCTCTTCCATCTTGATGCCGAGACTATAACGAGCGATTTATCGCTGGCTCCCTCCATCGACGCAGAGCATCTGACCGTGTTCTTTGCCAAAGCAAAAAATATGGAGTTGAATTTAGATTCATGGCAGGCAGAAGAAATTACATTTCAAGGCTGCCGCTTTGAGAACAGTTCCGTCAAAAGTTCTCAAAAGAAAGTTCGTTTTATCGTGTGCACCTTTTATGAGAAAGGCGCCAATACAGGCAGTACGCGGCTCTGGCTAAACAAAGCAAACTCCTTTACAAAATGCACATTCAAAGACATCAATTCTGAAAGATGCAGTTTAAATCTGATCAATGCAACGATAGAATCTTGTATTTTTAAGGATTGTTTGGTTCGCAAAATTGCACTACTCTGTTGCAATAGCAGTACGATCACCAACTCAAAATTTGTACGCTGCCGCCGCAACGGCTACGCTTCCTATGGTTTAATTCAGGCAACGAACGTATCCATCAAACAATGCATCTTCTCATCTTGCGAATCAAACGGCACTGAAAAGGATGAGGATGACCCTAGGCTTATTTTCGTCCAGGATTCCTCGAGCATAGCGGATTGCCGCTTTGAACAATGTCGTGCGTACATGTATCGTCGCGATTATCGTCGCTACAGTGGCTGTATTCTTTATCTTTCCTCATCAACGCAAACCAACAACACCTTCCATGATTGCACATGCGTCAAACATGTCGTCTAGAGCTTCATCGCCCACGACTACCCACAAAGGAGCGCCCCCATGCCCACAACTACCCCAACCGACCAAATCGCCCTGCTCAAGAAAATCGTCGAGCCGACTCGCGATGAGCGCGCCTTGCCTGCACAGATCAAGGAGCTTGAGCGCACGATCAAGGAGCGTCTGCCCGAAGCCTTGGAGAAGAACGCGCCGCCCGATTTCCCTGCGCTCTACTTCGACTTCTGCTATATCTACGACAAGTTCTATGACTTCCTGCTCTTTCGCCCGCTGATCGGCAAGACCGTCGTCGCGCTTGGCGGCGGGTTCAGCAGCGGCAAGTCGACCTTCCTCAACATGCTGCTCGGCGGCGCACGCCTCTTGCCGACCGCCGTCACACCGACGACCTCCGTGCCCGCCTACGTCCTGCACGGCACGGACGAGCGGGCGCGCGCCGTCAACCTCTTCGGTGCGAGCGTCGCCATGCAGGTCGCGGACATCCGCACGCTCTCGCACGGCTTAGGCGAGGACGACGAATCCGATGAACTGCCGCTCGGGCATCTGCTGCGCAGCGTCTTCGTCGAGACGCCGCGCCAACCCTACGCGAGAATCGCCTTCCTCGACACGCCCGGCTACTCGAAGCCCGACAGCGCCGCCTACTCCGCACGCACCGACGCCGCCATCGCACGCAGCCAGCTGAACGCCAGCGACCACATTCTGTGGTGCATCCCCGCCGATGCCGGAGTCATCAGCACCGACGACGTGAACTTCCTCAAGAGCCTGTCTAAAGACATCCCGAAACTCATCATCATCACGAAGGCGGACAAAGCCCCCTCTGACGAAGACCTGCGCCGCATGGCGGACGGCGTGCGTGAGACGCTCGATCGGCACAGTATCCGCTACGCCGACGTGCTGACCTCTGCACGCGGCAAACACGCCGCCTGCGACCGCGAAGCCATCGAAAGCTGCTTGACAAAACTCGACGAAGGCAA
>ERZ773005.1246-NODE-1246-length-13921-cov-24.259051_pt1 | contig 13921 bp, 10 predicted proteins | sample MGYA00580666_ERZ773005 | MGnify/ENA primary metagenome ERZ773005 (study PRJEB29015, sample SAMEA2737999) | human oral metagenome | biome: human oral; feature: human-associated habitat; material: dental | place: China | collected 2061 ... | reverse complement strand
GCCACGAAGTCGGCTCCGCGGTGGGAGACCTCCAGGACGGACATTCCCGATCCGCCCCAGCTGGTGAGCTCGGAGGCGGCCTGCTCGAGGACGGGCAGGGGGAGCTGGGCAGGACCGGCGGAGAAATTGAAAACGCGCACGGAGTCATCATGGCCGCTTATGCGCGCGGCGGCAATGTCGTCCCGCATGGCGTCGCCCGCCGACGTCGGAACGCAGCCGGACCGCTGCCGGAATGCGGCCGGAACGCGGCACAACACGAAATTCTCATGTCCTCCAAAAGTACGGGTGGCACAGGCCCTTCACCCCGTCAACCGAGCACGTTGTCAGCGATAGCACAGGTGGACCGCTCAACTGGCCGGTAGGGTTTACCCACGCCCAAGTCCCTACCTGACAAGTTTTTATGATCGATTCACAGCACGACGAGACCACTTCTGCAGCAGCTTCCGGCTCCACGTCGGCGGCCGCGCAGCAATCGCACGGCCCAGGTTCCGATCGCACGCCCTCCCTGGGACACCAGGTGCTCGACCGGCTCCGCAGGGGGCGCAAGCCGCGCTTGGGCGCCATCCTCATGGCGCTCGTCGCCGTGGTGTCCCTGGCCACCGGGTTCCGGGCCTGCAACTGCAACCGGGCCTGGATCGAGGTCTCCGCGGCGGCCACGCCGGAGGCCAACCCGCTCAAGGGGATGATGCCCTTCGCGCCGGCGGACGCCTCCCACTCGCCGGCGCTGCAGGAGAACGCCCCGCCCCACACGATGGAGTGGCTGACGCTGCCGGTCAGCGACGTCGTCGCCGGGCCCGGCTCGTACTCGTGGGACAGGCTCGATGCGCACCTCAATGCCATCGCCTCGCGCGGACACCAGGCGGTGCTGCGCTTCTACGTCGACTACCCCGGGCGCCCCAGCGGCATCCCGGCCTACCTGCTGAGCTCCCACGCGGTGCCGACCCACGACTACACGTTCCACGGCAACGCGCCGGGCCAGTCGCTGGCGCCGGACTACAACGACCCCGAGATGATGTCGATGCTCACCGGCTTCATCTCGGCCCTGGGCCAGCAGTACGACGGCGACCCGCGCCTGGCCTTCATCACCCACGGCCTGGTGGGCTTCTGGGGCGAGGGGCACACCTACCCGATGAACGGCAAGGTCTCCGGCGAGAACCCCTCCGGCGAGAACTGGATGCCGTCGGCGGCGAACCAGAACACCCTCGTTGACACCTGGGACAGCGCCTTCCAGGTGACGCCGACGCTGGCGCGCTACCCGTCCGCGGAGACGGTCAAGCACGGGGTCGGCTACCACGACGACTCCTTCGGCTACGCCACGATGGACACCGCCGACTGGCACTTCCTGCCGAAGCTGAAGGAGGCCAAGGCGGACCAGGCCTGGCAGCAGCACCCGATCGGCGGCGAGATCTACCCGGGCATCCAGGAGTGCTCCGTGCGCAACCCGGGCAGCTGCATGGCCTCGGGCTCCAACGGAGGAACGGTGGACATCAACGCCTCCATCAAGGCCACGCACGCGAGCTGGCTGGTGGACAACTGGGCCTTCACCACGACCCTCAACGGCTCCGAGCGCGAGCGGACCGTGCAGGCCTCCGCCGAGACCGGCTACGACCTGGCGGTGGCGCGCTGGCGGATGCGCAACGGCAAGGTCGAGGTGCAGATCGCCAACAACGGGGTGGCGCCCTTCTACTACAACTGGAACGTGGAGGCGGTGGCCATCAATACCTCCAACGGTATGGAGGTCGGGCGCACCACGCTCAGCGGAGACCTGCGCAAGGTCGCGGTCGGCAAGTCCCAGACCTTCTCCGGGCAGCTCCCGGCGGACCCGGACGGACAGAACACGATCCTGGTGCGCGTGGTCAACCCGCTCGACTCGGGCCAGCCGCTGCGCTTCTCCAGCGCCGGCCAGGACCAGACGCTGCCCGGCTACCTCACCCTGGGCCGCACCCCCACCAAGTAGGGCGCTGGGCCACCGACGGGATCCCGACGGGGAGCCCGGCCCCCACCCGGGGCCGGGCTTCTCGACCTGGGTCCGGGCGGCCGCCCTGCGGACCGTCATCCTCCGGTCAGCCACCGGCATCCTCTGTACTGTGACCCCATGAACGAGGATCGGATTCTGGGCAGCCTCCTGGGGCTGGCAGTGGGCGACGCCCTGGGCACCACCGTCGAGTTCCAGGCCCGCGACTCCTTCCCACCCGTCACCGACATGGTGGGCGGCGGGGTGTTCGGTCTGGCACCCGGGCAGTGGACTGACGACACGTCGATGGCGCTGTGCATCGCCGCGAGCCTGGTCGAGACCGGGGCCTACGATCCCCGCGACCAGCTGGCCCGGTTCGTCCGCTGGTATCGCGACGGGTACCTCAGCAGCACGGGCCGGTGTTTCGACATCGGCAACCAGACCCTCATCGCCCTGGAGGAGTTCGAGGCCACCGGCGAGCCCTACCGTGAGGAGGTCGGTGGAATGAGCGCCGGCAACGGATCGCTGATGCGCCTGGCACCGGTCGCGATGGCCTTCTGCGACGACCTCGAGGCCGCGGGACGGTTCTGCGCCGACAGCTCGCGCACCACCCATCCCGCCGTCGAGTGCGTCGAGGCGTGCGGGGCCTACGGCAGGCTGATCGCGGCCGCCATCCACGGGGCGTCGCACAAGGATCTGTACGTGCTGGCCGCCGACCTGGCCGAGCAGGTGACCAGCCCCGAGCTGGCATCGATCCTGAGTGGCTCCTACCGGGTCAAGGAGCGCGACGAGATCTCGTCGTCGGGCTACGTCCTGCACAGCCTGGAGGCGGCGCTGTGGGCTTTGGCCAGGACCGGCACCTTCCTCGACGGGGCGCTGCTGGCCGTGAACCTGGGCGACGACGCCGACACCGTCGGGGCCATCTACGGGCAGCTGGCGGGGGCGCTGTACGGGCGCAGCGGCATCCCGGAGAACTGGCGGACCCGCCTCCACGACGCCAGGATGATCGAGGACCTGGCAGCGGGGATCGCAGGGCGGATCGGAACCTTCAAGGTCGTGGCCAGCTGAGGAGCGGGTCGTTGACAGCGGCCTGGCGGGGCGTCAGTGTCCATGACGCTGACATGAACGCCGCACCGACGTCGTGAACCGAGACAGAGCCTTGGAATTCCAACGATCCCCGCTGGGCGATTCGACGACGGGACCGCTGATGTCAGCACCGTGGACACTGAGCTGCCAACGGGCTCGACTCCGCGAGGTCTGGCGAGGTCCTGGTGGCCGGGCCGGGCGCCATCGCCCCAGGGGCCGGCCTCTCCTTCCCCTGCCTGACCTCCGACCGGCCGTTTCTGGTTCCCGCCTGGTTCCCCCGCAGCCTCCCGGCGGTGGCTCGACGTCGGCGCTAGACCTAGGTGTACTTCCTTGGGAGGTTGTGAACGGGGCTGAGGTTGTGTGAAGGCCTCAGGCATGATGTGGGTTGACACACTCGCATCGCTGACCGGAGGCCTTCATGACCCACGCTAACGCACCGCTGACCCCTGAGGGGCGCCGTCGTCTTGCACGTCTGGTGGTGGAAGAAGGCTGGCCCACTCCACGAGAGTCGGGATCTACTGGCCGAAGGTTGTGCATACTGAACGAACCCCCGCCCCTGGTGGAGTATCCCCAACCCTCTTCCAGTAGCACCCGAACCTCGTGCAGTAGGCGCCCTGGGCAGCTGCCGAGCCCAGGCAGCGTCAGCCGCATGTCGATGTAGACCCCCGCGTACGCGGGGCTGACGGCGTCATGCTGGTCGTCACCTTCGCCATCCAGCCTCTACCCCCGCATACGCGGGGCTGACCTGGCCGCGGGCAAGAGGTTGGGCCTCTACCACCCTCTACCCCCGCGTGCACGGGGCTGACAGGCCCACAGCGACCGTGGAGCCGACCAGCTGCCCGCTACCCCCGCATGCGCGGGACTGACCCGGGCACCTTGTGCGCGGACCACATGGCGTGGCCTCTACCCCCACATACGCGAGGCTGACAGGATGCCCTTGGGCTCCTCGGTGCCGGTGCCGCCTCTACCCCCGCATACGCGGGGCTGACATCATCGCGTCACGCTGGAGGCCCTTGATGTCCCCTCTACCCCCGCGTGCGCGGGGCTGACGACCAGGAGGGGGCGACGCTGGGCCGGGCGGTGCCTCTACCCCCGCGTGCGCGGGGCTGACACTTGCAGACCTGCGGTATTAGTCGGTTCGGGGTCGCCGTGGGTTCACTGCCAAGGTGGTGGCCCCCAGGGGAACCATGAGGGTGCCGTCGAAGACAACCGGCCCGGGCACCTCCGCGTCAAAGGCGACCGAGACGTGCCAGCGCCCGTTGTTCTCCTGCCCATCGACACCTCCGTCGCTTCGTGAGTCGGAGTGACGCTCAGCCCCAACAAGTCTGCAGCCGAGCCCCGAGGCGCATTCCTCCAACAAGGACACAATGCGTTCAGGCTCTTCCGCCGTCGGCACAACAGTGGTCCACCGTAACGAAGGAGCCGTAGCGGCCCGCAGAACTCGAGGCAGAGAAGCCATCGTCCTGGTCTCGGCGAGTCTGGCCTCCACCACCCCCGTCCTCACCGCGAGTCCCACGGATGGAAGCCGAAGTCCCCCGGCCACGAGCACCCCCCGCAGGACGGGTAGGTGACGGCGGCCCAGTCCACCGATGAGTGGCAGCATCCAGCCTGTTTCTTCAAGGGAGTCTCGCAGCTGCTCTATGACGAGAGCAGCGTCGGCGGCATGCACCAGAACTGCACCTTGTCGCCCACTGTGGGGCATTCGGTAGAGCGAGCACGTGCGCAGCAACTCCCGAGTATCAGGCGCAGCCCCGTCACCCGACCTCCTACCCACGAGCCGATAAGGATACGTGGGTCGCACGCTCATATACGGATGCGTCCCCGTCACGGTGCTGCGGCGCCGCTCCTCCTCTCGGGCGTCCAAAGCAGCCAGGAGTCCTTCCGTTCCCACACGTAGCTGAATCCAGCCCAGCGGGTCCGGTTCCCAACAGAAATGGCCAGGTGGCACCTCGACAGCACCGTCGACGACGTCGAGCAGCACAGGTGAGGTCGGACGCCCGAGGTACTCCACGGACCGTGCCACCTTCTGCAGGACACCCAGATCGACCTGGCCATCAACAGCGAAGGTCCAACGCACGACGTCGTTCGGGCCGGTACCGACCATCATGCCGCACTCGGGATCCTTCGCCTGCTTCTCCAGGAGGCGGTCGTTTCGGTCGACAATCCCAGTCGGAGAACCGTTCTTGTCCATCTTCAGCTCATTGTTGACAGGGACCCACCGCCGGTAACCGATCTGACGCTCACCGGCCGGAGGGGCGGTAATTCGTGGAGGACGACATCGAAAGAGAGCCTCGACCTCGGAAACGCCTTCTCCGAGGCCATAGGCTGCAGACAGCATCGCGGCCAGCACCCGCGCTGGAGCCGGCGGCCATTCAGCGCGCCCCTCTCCATCGTGCGCGTTGAACTCTCCGAGGGGGAACCAGGCCGTGATGGTCAGATCACTCATCGCTGCGTCCGTCAGTCTTGCGCCCGTCGACGTCCAGGATGATCTTTCCCAGCGGGGAGTCGTGGGTGATCGTGACCGTGGTGGCGCCGTTCCAACCGATCTCCTGGCCCAGGTCACGCACGAGGTCCACCAGCTCGTCGACCTCCGGCAGTTCGAGGGGCTCTGAGGGGGCTCCGTGCCTCTCGACCTTGGCCTCGAGACCCGGCTCGCGCAGACGCAGCTCCGCCCCTGCGCGCAAGTCCAGCCGTTCCTGCAGCAGTCGGTACAGCAGCAGGGTGAGGCTGACCACCAGCGCTCGCGCAGGCTCAGGGCGAGAGAAGGCGAATGTCCTCAACCCCGCGAGGGAGAAGAAGGCCTTCCCCTTGATGAATTTGTAAGTGAGGTCAGAAGGAGCCTTAGCAACCTTGGCGGGAGGCATCGACCCCAGACCTAAGCTGGACAGCTCCACCCCCTGAATCTTCACTTCTTTAGCGACTCCCGCAAAAAGTGGATCCGTCTTCCCAGCCATACGACGACGCTCAGACACACCGGTCGCGATAATCTCCGATGTGAACAGTCTCGCGGAACGCGACTCCGCAGGATTCATGACGTAGTAACCAAGATATTTGTCTCGCGTCGCATTCAGCTCACGAGCGTTCTTACCCCCCTCTTTGTTGCCTCCCTGATTGGCTTTGTCTGCAGCCTTCTGGGAGCGCTTCGTCTGCGAGTGCCACCATCCGAAGGGGATCGCTGTGGGGAATCCAGTGAGCAGGGCATCCGGCTGGGAACGGGTGGCATTCTGGATTCCCTCAAAATCGATCCCCTTGTCGGTGAGCTCGTCTCGTATGAGCCTCCAGGTGGCGTCGGCCTGCCGGTGGGAGAGCTCCGCGGAGGTGGTCAGCACCTCTCCGTCCTCATCGACGAGAACCACCAGAGGAAACCCCAGCACCTCGGCAAGAGTGCTGGTTCCGCCTCTGAAGCGACTAGCGAGAAGCACCTCGCACCGCGAGGCCTGAGACCCCCACGTATCAATCGTGGCCGCCTTCTTACCTTTGGCGGTTTTAAAGAAGCCGACAATCTCGCCGCCCTGGCGGATCGTGCCCGCCGGAGGCGTCACGGTCATTCCCGACAATGAGTCGTATTTACTGGTCACGCTGATTCCAGCCACCGCACTGTCCTCCATGAGGGCACCGATGGTGGAGCGAAATTCCTGAGCCGTCGTCATCGTTCAATCTCCTTATCTGCATATCTATTGTCATACTGGCCGAGCACCGCTCTCATTCACGCCTTCACAGCACCAGAGGCATTCCGTAGCCGTAGGCCTTTCCCCTCCCGATGCCCTGGTGGTAGGCGGATGCGCCAATCTCACTGATACTGCTCACCGTGCCAGTGAGATCCCGGAGCGTGAAGGAGCGTCCGCCTCGCCGGCCCACGAACCACCTCGGCGAGACCGTCAGCTCACTGACCTCCAGACCATGGCGCTCCAGCAAATCGGTGGCCCATCCGTCAGCTTCTTCGTCGAGGACGGCGCGGACGCGGTTCCTTCCCGATTCGTCGGCATGGCGTTTCTCGGCCACGACTCGAACAGTGAAGCGCTGACCAACAGCAAACCCTGACGGCGCCTCGATGGGCTGTGTTCCGGGCAGATCGAGATCGGCCCGGAATCTGATGACCAGGGAACCCTTCTGCCCGCCGTACTCGGTTGGTAGGGCCAGGCGGTACAGGACGCCGAGGTCTGCGCGAATCGACCGCGAAGCGCCTCTGAGATCCGGCAAGTACGACATGGCGCGGCGATGGACGGCATCCGGTGTTCCCAGGTCCGGTAACGCTTGTGCCAGCGGAAGGACTGCAATGCGATCAGGCATGGGTTGTTGTCACCTCTTCCTTTTTCATGCCCCGGAGTGGGCGGGCGCGAACGATGTCACCTTGGCTGTGGATCCGGTTCCGCGAATGAGGGATGTCCACCGGCGCCACGGCAGGTCGGGCGGCGGGGACTCGTGCAGATCGATGATCGCCTCCATCATGAGGGGAACCGGATTCAGCACCCACGTGAGGGCCTTGGCCAGACTTTTTCGCGCCATCTCGCGCTGCTGCGGCTGGAGGAGCAGGTGCCCGCAGAAGGCCAGGAGATCCACGAGCGGGTACACATCACACTCCTCGGATCCACTGGTAATACGCGGGGTCGCCTGGCTGGCGGAGAAGCGCAGCCCCGGCTTGGCCCGGGCAACGGCAAGCTCACCGCGCACCAGTCGGTCAAGGTGCGCCGCCCCCGCAGCGACGGCATCGTCGGCAGTGGTCAGTGACGCCCCCATCAGCCCCCAGGTGTCCTGCACCGATTTGGCGGTATGGCTCTTGCCACTGAGCAAGGTCAACGCCGAGGAGCGGACCTGGAGATCCTGCATGCCCGTACTCTTCAACCGCTCGGCTGACGTCGCTGACGCATCGAAGACGGCTACCGGCCCAGATGTCCTGAGGTCGCTCGTCTTGTCGGCGGCCTGCCAGCCGGCATGTGACAGGACGTTGACCGCGGATCGCCTGGGCGTCGTCGTGGTGATGCCGCGCAACCCACGCTCCCCGAGGCTCCAGGTTCGCTCCACCAGGCCACGAGCGGCCACATTCACCAGCTCATCCGTATCCCCGCCATAGCCGACGACGGGAACTGCTTCCCCCTCGAAGTGGAGCGTCGCCTCCGGTAGCAACGACACCAGTCCCCACGTCGCCAGGACATAGGCTGCACGATTTCCCGGCAGCGCAGTCAGGCGGTACTCGGCAGGCTCATCAGGGCATGGCGCACTACTCATGGTTCTGCTCCAGTTCTTGCGAGACGTCCCAGTCAGCCAGGCGAAGGATCACCTCAACCAGCGCCAGGGTGTAGGGACCGTAGCGATCATTGAGACGGTGGAAACGGCTTATGGCCTCCGCCCAGGAGGGGGCATTCGGGTCCTGATGTCGTGGTGCTGGTCCGTGTTCGGGCAGGCACACTGGTCCTGGGCCTCGGAAGCGTCCGTGGTGACTGAGAACCAGATGCATCACCAGGTCAGGATCGTGCGCCGTCTGCTCACATTTTTCCAGCTGCTCCTCCAAGCGATCCGCTGAGGCCGCTTCATGCCTCCAGCCGGAAGGAACGCCGGCCATGCGCATGGAGCGGTTCCAGTACCTGCGAGGGAGCCGAGACTTGCTCAGCTGCCTTCGACGCTCCCGCTGCCTCGGCTCCTCAAGAAGGAGGAAGCCGCTCTCATCCACGGCAGCCCCGAGGGCGGCCTGCATCCTGGGATCGTCCTTGCCATCGTCATGATGGCGCCCGGCCGTGACAAGGTCCTCCACCAAGTTCTCGGGCAGGCCGATGGCTCGGGCCCACTGTCCTGCACGCTCACCCACCCGGTCTCCGTGGCCGCACAGGGTGCGTTCATCGGCGTCATCCTCGGTGCTCGCGGGAGGCTCGGTGGCGGCCTCCACGAGCCGCAGGCGGAGCCACGGGTGAAGACTGTCGGCGCCAAGGACGTCGTCGACGATCTGCCAGCCCGGTGGCGCTGCGAGCAGGGCCGCCTCTTCCAGGAGGTCGGCGTACGGGTCGTCGGTTCGCAGGTCACCCCCGGATAGGTCCGTGAGGATGACCTCCTCCCTCCGACTCGTCCCCCGGTCTGTCCCCGTCGCGAGGGACACCAGCTCCTTGGACACCTCCTCAGCCGTGGCGCCGGGCATGACGTGCTGCCCGGAGTAGTCACGGCCGGCGTTTTCCAGCCCATAGGGGTTGCTGCCGTCACTCGGCGCCAAGACGAGGATCTGACCGGGAACCAGATCGGGAAGAGAGGCCCCGGCCTCAAGGACGCTTGGCTCCTGCGACGTCGGATCGATGATGACGAGGGGCTGCGTTTTCACCGCCTGCTTCGCCACCTCCTGAGCATCGTTCAGCGGGATGCTCCAGGCCTCGGCTCGAAGATCGGGCCGCCAACGAGTCAGGTCCTCCTGGAGGGCCTCGGGACTGACGCCGGCGAGGTCTCCCACACTCTTGCGGAAGACGATGAATGTGTCCGGCCGTGGATCGGCCAGCGGCCGGATCCACGGGTGGACCGGGGCGTCGTTGCGGGACCCCAGGGTGCGCAGATAGGCGGCGAAGACATTCGGAGGGATGACGACCGGAACCTGATCCGCGTTCACCAGCTCCTCCCGCCCGTCAGCCTCATCGAGCCGCTTCACCACCTCACCGAGGGTGGTGGCTCCGTCGATCAGCTCGACGACGGCGTCTGCGGCTCCACCGTGGATCGGGTCCCTACTCGTGGTGGAGTGAACGATGGCGACGCTGCCGTCGGGGCGGGCACCGACCCGGTTGACCCGTCCCAGGCGCTGCACCAGGGAGCCCGCCTGACAGCTCTCCGTCAGGAGGTGGGTGAAGTCGAGGTCGGCACCAACCTCCAGAGTCGATGTGGCCACGACGACGGTTGCCTGCGCGTCCTGACGGCCCTCGGCCCCCGTCCGATAAGGGGAGAGTCCTTCCACGACGTGCTCGCTACGGCGAGCAGGCATCCCTCCGACCATGACGTCCACGTGAGGAGCCTGATCCTTCAGCCTTCGGGCCTGCTTCTTCAACCCGGCCACGACCCTCTTGACGGTGTCCAGGGTGTTGCAGAAGACGACCAGCGACTCTCCCCGGCTCAGCTCCTTCGCACGGCTACATGCCTGCTCCGTGAGAGCGACTGCCGCTTTGCCTTCCACGCAGTGAACATCCACCGGGACACCGTCACGATGCGCCCCCCGCGCAGCCAGTTGCGGATCCAGGCGGCACTCCTCCTCCCAGTCCAGACTGAGACCGGGAGTCGACTCCTGGTCGGCCCCCCGGTGGAGGGCGGGAAGCGTCATGGGTGTCGCCGTCATCGGCATGACCTGCAGGCCCGGGACGCTGCCACCACAACGATCCTCGAGCCTGCTCTCCTCGCTGCGGAGCACGAACAAGGTGGTCAGGGCCTGCTCGGAGAGATGCGCCTCGTCGAGGACCCAGAACGCATCCATCCCAGTCAGCGCCGCATCGATGCTGCGGCGGTAGGGCGAGAGCTGGTAGCCGCGGAACAGCAGACGGGACACGGTCATGTCGAGTGTTCCCACGATGATGGCCGGCCGGGAGGGGTAGCGCGTGTGCTCCGTCAGGTCCCCGTCAGCATCAGCGAGCCCGCCACGCAGGCGCCGCACCTCGAGCACCTCAGCCTCAGCAGGGATCACGAAGGCCGATCGCAGCACCTCGGCCACGCGTCTCACCGTCGACCGATCACCCGTACCTTCTCCGAGCGCCTTCCTAATCCTTTGCGCCGCCTCGAAGGAGTCATCGACGACGGCGCGCCGGTCGACAACGAGATGCAGTCTCAGGGGGACCACCCGCCTCCGACGACGTCGGCTTACCTGCTCGGCATCCTGGGCCAGCGCGTACAACCATCCGATGAGGACCGCGAGGGTCTTGCCCATCCCGGTCGGGACGCTGAGGTGGGACGGCGGCTCTCCCTGGGCGAGTCGCTCGGCCAGGCGCACCTGGTAGTCCCTGGGCTCATGCCCAGTGATCTCGCGGAAGAGGTCTGTGAAGTCCAGGCCGCTCACATCAACACTCCTGAGAACTTGGTCTAACCATAGATAAGTTCAACCCCCAGTCCCCTGGGGCAGCATCGCCAGCACTTCCGTGCGGACCATTGATAATCCGCTACCTCCACCAGCTGTGGAGCCGATGCGTCCCTTGAGAGGCACGGCGATGATGAGACTCATCTTACACTTGGTGAGCCCCCCTGTCACTGCCCGCTGCTGTGCCGGAGCTCCAGAGGAGCACGTCGGTCACCACATCACTTGACCAAACAGATCATTAACTCTTGACCAAATAGTCGATGAAGGCACGACCGATCTGATCGTCACCCAGTGCTCCCGGACCCCAGAGTTATCCACAGACCCACTCTTTTGGCTGTACGGCAGCACAAAGTGGCCCTTACGATCAGTTCATGACCACCTACCAGCCGCGTCTCATGGACCAGCGCCTCGAGGGGCTGCTGCGGTCGGTCCCGGCGGTCAGCGTCGAGGGAGCCCGCGCCGTCGGGAAGACCCGCACCGCCAGGGCCCACGGCACTACCTTCATTGCCGTTGACGATCCTGATGAACGCGCCCAGCTCGCCGCCATCGGATCGCGCTTCACCGCTCTTCCCAGTCCTCTCGTCATCGACGAGTGGCAACGCATGCCCGAGCTGTGGGACCGGGTACGTCGCGCCGTCGACGACGATCCCTCACCCGGCCGTTTTCTGCTCACCGGATCCTCCACACCGTCCCAGGCCCCCACCCACACCGGCGCAGGACGGATCATCACTCTGAGGATGCGCCCCTTCAGCCTGGCCGAGCGCGCGATCGAGACCCCAACGGTCTCGGTGGGGCGCCTGTTAGGCAGTGGTCTCGGCACTCAGGATCCCTCCGCCCTGACCCCGATCGAGGGGTACACGAGTGTCACGATCGACCAGTACGTCGATGAGATCTGCCGCTCGGGCTTCCCCGCCATCAGGGAGCAGCCGCCTTTAGGGCGCAAGGCCCAGCTGGACGGATACATCGAGCAAACGCTCCGACATGATCTACCGGAGGCGACGGGCGGCAGGCGACGTTCACGAACCGTGAGGGAGTGGCTGACGGCCTACGCCAGCGCGGTGGCCACAACGGCGAGCTTCACCTCCATCGCCGAGCTGGCGACCAGACCCCTGAGCACCGACATGGGCTTGGCGACGGCACGCTCCTACCGAGACCATCTCAGCGGGATGTGGCTCCTGGACCCGGTTCCGGGCTGGAGCCCCAGCGAGAACGAGTTCTCCCGCAACAACCTGACCGACAAGCACCAGCTGTGCGACCCGGCCCTGGCCGCTCGCCTTCTCGGATACGGCCCCTCCGAGGTGCTCGGGGTCGGCCACCCGATCCTCACCAGCCCTCGGGGCACCCCGCGCCGCCCCCGAGTACTCGGCTCACTATTCGAGTCCCTGGTGATTCAGAGTCTTCAGGTCTACGCAGAGGTCCTCAGCGCCCGGGTCTTCCACCTGCGCACCAAAGGCGGGCTCCAGGAGATCGACATCATCCTCGAAGGAGCCGACCGTCGGGTCGTCGCCTTCGAGATCAAGGCGAGGGCCACCCCCAAGCCGGAGGACACCAAGCACCTGCGCTGGCTGCGCAAGAAGATCGGGCCGAGGCTCGCGGACGCAGTCCTGGTGACCACCGGCCGTCTGGCCTACCGGGACGAGGACGGGATCGCCGTCGTGCCCGCCGCCCTGCTGGGACCGTAGGACCCCGGCCGGCTCCCGGCCTCAACCCCAGCCCCGCCTCACAGGGGGTAGGCCGACGGCGCCCCCTCGATGGCCTCGGTGAGGTCGATCTCGCGCTCGCCCAAGCTGAAGCGGTAGCGGCCCAGGATCTCCAGGGGCTCGTCCTCGGCGGCCAGGAAGGCGCGCACGGCCTCCTTCTCCTCCTCGTCGAGCCAGGTCATCTGGTCCGACAGGCACCGGTAGCGGCTGGCCTCGGCCACGTCGCGCAGCCACTGCATCTGGGTGTCGTCCAGGAGGTTGCGGCGGTGACGGAAGAAGACGACGTCGGGGTCGACCCCGATGACCCGCCCCAGCCAGAGCCGGTTGATGCCGGCGTGCAGAGCGTTGTAGGCCTTGGCGTCGGATAAGTCGTCGGAGGCGTAGTTCTCCCACATGGGGGCTACGTCCGGCCCCACCCGCACCGCGTCGAGCAGCCCGATGGAGGGCATGATGAGCGCCCCGGAGCCCAGGAGGAAGGTCTCCTCCCCGGCGGTGTCGCGCACGAGGCGCAGCCCGGTGCGGTAGGCCTCCTCCCGGTCGATCTGGCGGTGGCGGTAGCCGGGGATGGCGGCGGCGTTGATGAAGTCGAGCTTGAGGTAGCTGAAGCCCCACCGGTGGACGATCTTGGCGATGAGCTTGCGCACGTAGGTCTGGGCGGTGGGGTGGGTCGTGTCCAGCGCGTAGTAGTCGCCGCCCCAGTTGGAGCCGGCCACGGCCAGTCCGCCGTCGGCGTTGTGGACGAACATCTCCGGGTAGTCGCGCACGGCCCGCGAGCCGGGCAGGGCGATGAAGGGCGCCACCCACAGGCCCGGCTGCATGCCGGCCTCCCGGATCCGGGTCGCGGCGGCCTCCATGCCGTCGCCGAAGCTCTCCCCGGCCTCCCAGTCGCCGACCGCGACCTCCCAGCCGTCGTCGATCTGCAGCGTCTTGAAGCCCAGCGACCTGCGTTATCTCGCGCTCGAGGGCCTCCTGCGAGATCCCCTCGTAGTAGGAGTACCAGGAGCACCACACGCTCTGCGGCTCGATCGCCCGGGCCCCCAGGCTCTCGCCGAGCTCGCGCGCGTAGCGGGCCATGACGGCGGTGGCCGGGCCGGGCAGGATCACCCAGCGCGCCGGGTCACCGGACTCGGTGAAGGCCTCCAGGACCGCGGTGTC
>ERZ773005.1243-NODE-1243-length-13960-cov-21.615965_pt1 | contig 13960 bp, 10 predicted proteins | sample MGYA00580666_ERZ773005 | MGnify/ENA primary metagenome ERZ773005 (study PRJEB29015, sample SAMEA2737999) | human oral metagenome | biome: human oral; feature: human-associated habitat; material: dental | place: China | collected 2061 ... | reverse complement strand
AGATTACCAAGTGGTCGGCTAAGTACTTCAATGGTACCAATATCTTAGGTCGTGGAGCTTACTATGTTCTTAAAGACTGGGGAAGCAAAGAATACCTGTCTAACAAGAATGGAGAGACAGCATTACCTAAACAGCTGGTCAATAAAGAAGCTTCTACTGGATTTGTAAAAGATACAAATGGCTTTAAGTTCTATTCAACTAGTGGGAATCAAGCTAAAGACACTTTTATCCAGGATGAAAATGGCAATTGGTATTACTTTGATAATCAAGGCTATCTAGTGACAGGAGCTCGTGAGATTGATGGCAAGCAGCTTTACTTCATGAAGAATGGAGTTCAGTTGCGTGATGCTTTACAAGAAGATGAAAATGGCAATCAGTACTACTATGATAAGACTGGTGCCAAGGTTCTCAATCGTTATTACACTTCTGATGGCCAAAACTGGCGTTATTTCGATGCCAAGGGAGTTATGGCTAGAGGTCTCGTCAAGATAGGCGATGGCCAGCAATACTTTGACCAAAATGGTTATCAAGTTAAGGGCAAGGTTGTACGTGCTAAGGATGGCAAACTTCGATACTTTGACAAGGATTCAGGGAATGCTGTCATCAATCGTTTTGCTCAGGGTGACAACCCAAGTGATTGGTACTATTTCGGAGCAGATGGTGTCGCTCTAACAGGCCTTCAAAAGATTGGTCAGCAAACTCTTTATTTCGGCCAAGATGGCAAGCAAGTCAAGGGTCAAGTAGTGATGCTAGCAGATAAGAGCATTCGTTACTTCGATGCCAATTCAGGCGAGATGGCCGTCAACAAATTTGCGGAAGGTGCAAAGAATGAATGGTATTACTTTGACCAAGATGGCAAAGCTGTAACAGGTCTTAAGACAATTAACAATCAAGTTCTCTACTTTGATCAAGACGGCAAGCAAGTCAAGGGTCAAGTAGTGACGCTAGCAGACAAGAGCATCCGTTACTTTGATGCCAATTCAGGAGAAATGGCCGTCAACAAATTTGCAGAAGGTGCTAAAAATGAATGGTATTATTTTGACCAAGATGGCAAAGCTGTAACAGGTCTCCAAACGATCAATAAACAGGTTCTCTACTTCGGCCAAGACGGCAAACAAGTCAAGGGTCAAGTAGTGACTTTGGCTGATAAATCCATCCGTTACTTTGATGCCAATTCAGGAGAGATGGCCGTCAACAAATTTGCAGAAGGTGCAAAGAATGAATGGTATTACTTTGATCAAGACGGCAAAGCTGTAACGGGTCTTAAGACAATTAACAATCAAGTTCTCTACTTCGGCCAAGATGGCAAGCAGGTCAAGGGTCAAGTTGTCTATGTTGATGGTGCTGAGCGATACTTTGATCCGAAGTCGGGTGATATGGTTCGTAACAAATGGATTCGTCTAGAAGACGGAACTTGGATGTACTTTGACCGAAATGGTAGAGGCAGACGCTTTGGCAGAAACTAATCATGAAAGAGTATAAGCTAAATGTAACTTGAGCTTTTAGCTTTTCGATATTCAAAAAAAACGATAACTCCTTATTTGGAAGTTGTCGTTTTTTACTGTCTAAAATAAGAGTACTTTTAACTCACAGTCAATAGAATTGCATTCATCGGACTTATTTTATCTCTTTCTTTTTTTCAATAGATAGGAGCAGAGCAATTACGCCGATAAAGCTGAAGATTAGCCAGCTAGCATTCATATTCCAAAGAGCTAGACTGGAGAAAATCATAGTTCCCAGAGGAACGGAGAAGGAAAAGAGCAAACTTAGAAAGCTGGAAGTCTGAGCGAGAACATCGGAAGGTAGCTTACTTAGCAAGAGGGTGTTGATTTTGGGATTGATCTTGCCGGAAGCATAAGCAAGAAAAAATCCAAAAGTAATACCGACGAAAACGGGCAGATGTAAGAAGTTACTGATAGCAAGCAGAATCATCATAACAGCGGCCCAGATGATGAGCTGATTTAGTGATAGACGGCTGAAGTAATCGTTGGGAGTCAAACTAGCAATGACCATAGCTAGGACAAGCGTCGTCTGAAGAATCAAGAGCGACTGGCTAAAAGATAGATGAAAGATGGGGTTGTCTAGCAAATAGAGATTATAAAGTGCTATAAGTGAACCTGCCATAGCGTTAATGACCAAGATTTGAGCCAGCAACTTGAGAAAGTTGTTAGATCCCTCCTGCTCAAAGATGAGTTTGGAAGATGTATACATTTTTTTCAGTTCTTCCTTGAGAGGAGGGTTATTCTCAGAAATGGTTACTGGATCATGGGTCAATCGACGTCGGACGAGATAGAGGGTGGTAGAGGATAGCAGGAAGGTTAAAGAATTGACTAAAGCTACTAGGAAAAAGTTTTGCTGGCTGATCGCTAAGAGCCAAACTCCTAAAGCCTGACCAGCTAGACTACAAAGAAAACTGATAAGCTGGGTAAAGGAGAAGGCCTCCATTAGATCTTGCTCGGGAATATTCTTTTTCAAAATTGGCATTTGTAGACCACTTCGATAGTCGCTGATAATATCAGAAAGAATATTCATGAAGCAGACCACTGAAAAGGCTAGATAAGAGCTGGAGCGAGTCATGATGGCAACAAGTATAAAGAGCAGGGCTTGTACATAACCAAAATGAATCAGCCAGCGAGCTTTATGGATGGTCTTATCTGCTTTGATGCCGACGAAGATAGTAAAGAAAGTCGGAACCAGGACAATAAAATTAGCCACAGCAATAGCAAACTTGGGATTGGGCATACTGGAAGCAAATACCACAAAAACAATATTGAAAATAGAAGCTCCCAGGGTGTTGAAGATTCGGGAGAGGCTAATAAAAGAAAATAATTTATTCCGTAAGGCAAGTTTCATAAAAATCTCCTTTAGTAATGAATGGTTTGAAAGATTTTTCAAAAATAGTCAATAACTACAAGGCCTTGATAGTTTTGATTATAGCAGGAAAAGTCTTGATTTCAATAGCTTTTCCGCAAGTGGTCAAGTCTCCTAGGTAAGTGGTCAGGTTCTAAAAGTGACTTGCGAGAGCTCTTTCTAGTTTCAGTATAAAATAAAAGATTTAAGAAGCAGAAAATGTTGCATATATTCAACGAATTTAATGGAAGTTGTTGAAATTAGTAAGCTAGAGATCGTCTAATATCAAAAAATCTCCACTTTCTAACTCAAAATCGGCGAGTTTAAAAGTGGAGGTTTGTTTTATTTGCTATATTTTTGAAAAGCAGCTTCGAGAGCTTCTTGGTAGTAATCAGCGCTATGTTGACAGTTCAAGATTTGGAAAATATCGACTGCTTTTTCCATCTGGGCGAGCCCTTCTTTCTTTTGTCCTTTCAAACAAGCTAACTCTCCCTGAGCAAAGAGGTAGACAATTCGAAAGTAAGTCTCATTTTCTTCATAAAAGTGTCGCTCAATGACTTGTTGGAAATAGTCTGCATGGGTGACATCTTCCTGACTGATGGCTAGAAGATAACCATTTAAAAAAGTGGTATGCAAGGTGTTGCGATTATTGGTAAATAAGGCTGTGAAATCATTTCTAGAGAGGATTTCTTTGGTGTATTGGGAAAACAAGTCTAGAGATAAAACCGGAGTGCAGATAGAAAAAAGCTTCAGTTCATAGCGACCCCAAATATCAACTGAAAAGAGGTAATCATGGAGGAAATCTAGCTCGTCTGGGCTGGCCTTTTCTGATTCCTTGAGGGCGCAGAGATAGGCCTTTACAATCAGGCGTTCAACCCAATCATTAGCCTCTTTTGAATTTTGACTGATTTTTTTCTTCTCTAGATAAAGTTCTTCTAATAAGTCAAGTTGATTGGCTTGGAGCAATTCTTGAATGTGGCTTAAGAGTTCCTTATGAGAATGATGATCCTGGATGCCAGCTGCAACTGTGAATTCTTCTGTTTCTGTGTGGATGGCGCTGAGGGCGCTGAAAAGTTTCTGAGCTGATAGCTCGCTCTGTCCATTTTCAAAACGAGAAAGCATGGACTTTGAGAATTCTCCGCCAGTGGCTTCAGATAAAGAGATGTGTCTTGCCTCTCTAAAAAATCTAAAAACGTGTCCTAGTTTTGCCATTGTCTTCCCTCCTTACAATTTATTATAACAAAATAATTTTCAACAACAGCGGAGCGCCTAAACATGATATAATAAAAGAAAAAACAAAGAGGAACTTATGTTAAATATACAAGAAATTCGCAAGAATCCAGATGGTTTGGCTTTTGAAAAGAAGCTTGACTTGGCTGAAGAATTAAAAGAACGCAATGCTGAGATTTTAGACGTTCAGGATATTGTTGCTAGTGGTAAAGCCCAGTATGAGGATGGACTCTATTTCTTAGATTATGAACTTTCTTATACTATTACTTTGGCTTCTAGTCGCAGTATGGAGCCCGTGGAGCGAAAAGAATCTTACCTGGTTAATGAAATTTTTATGGAAGATGGACAAGTCGCTTCTCAGGAAATGATTGATCAGGATCTGGTGCTTCCCATTGAAAATGGTGAGATAAATGTTGCAGAAAGTGTAGCGGACAATATCCTTTTGAATATTCCCCTAAAAGTTTTGACAGCTGCTGAAGAGGCTGGTTCAGACTTGCCAACAGGAAGAGATTGGCAGGTTATGACAGAGGATGATTATCAGAAGTACCAAGCGGATAAAAAAGAAGAGAATAGTCCATTTGCAGGCTTGCAAGGTCTTTTTGATGAATGAGGGATAAAATCTTCTAGAAAAAATAGGAATTAAAGAATAATTTGGTATACTAAGATAATAAAATAAATTGGACAAGCTTTCTTGTCGAAAAAGGAGTTATTATGGATACATTTTTCTTTCCAACTTGGCTAATCCTAGGTGCAATTGTTTTGGTTATTGTACTTGTTCTTTTGGCTAAGGGATATGTCAATGCTCGACCAAATGAAGTAGTCGTCATCACAGGGCTTCGCAAACAACGCCATTTGCGAGGTAAAGCTGGATTTATGATTCCATTTGTTGAACAGCGCTCTTATCTGGATATTGAGCAGTTCTCAACAGATGTTCGTACATCTGAGGCGGTGCCAACTCTAGACTTCATTAATGTTCGTGCTGATGCAGCAGTCAAGCTGAAAATCGGAACGACTGACGAAATGATTGCCCGTGCGGCAGAAAACTTCCTTAATTGGAATACAACTGACATTTCTAACTCTGTTCAAGATGTCTTGGAAGGAAATCTTCGTGAAGTAATTGGTCAGATGGAGTTGCGTAAGATGGTCAATGACCGCCAGGAATTTGCCTCAAAAGTGCAGGACAACGTAGCTCCTGATTTGGCTAAAATGGGCTTGGAAGTCATCGCCTTTACTGTTCAGTCTTTCTCTGACGAGGGTGGCGTGATTGATAACCTCGGTATTGAAAATGTCGAAACCATCAAAAAAGATGCCTTAATTGCAAAGGCCAAAGCGGAACGTGAGCGCAAGGAAGTAGAAGCTGAGCAAGACAAATTGGCTAACGACAAGCGGGTAGCAGCTGACTTAGAAATTGCTCAAAAGCAAAATGAGTTGAAACTGAAGCAAGCAGCTCTCAAGCAGGAAGCGGACATTGCGCAAGCTAAGGCTGATGCAGCTAAAGGGATCGAGGCAGAAATTCAACGTCGTGAGCAAGAGCGCGTGGCCGCTGAAGCTAATATCATGAAGCAAGAGAAAGAAGCTGAAGTCAAGGAACGTGAAGTTAAGGTTCGTGAGCAAGAACTGGATGCTAACATCCGCAAACAGGCTGAGGCAGAAAAATACTCTCGTCAACAAGCAGCAGAAGCGCAATTGATTGAGCGTCAACGTCAAGCTGAAGCAGAACTTTTTGAAACTCAAAAAGAAGCAGAAGCCCGCAAGGCTCAAGCCGAGGCTGAAAAATTTGCACAATTGCAAGAAGCTGAAGCCATTGAAGCCAAGGGACGTGCTGAAGCTGAAGCGATTCGTCTTAAGCTAGAAGCAGAGGCTCAAGGTTTGGATAAAAAAGCAGAAGCCATGAAGAAGATGCAGGAAGCTGCCATTACTGAGATGATTGTAGACAAACTGCCAGAAATTGCCCGTGCGGTAGCAGAGCCACTTACTAAAGTGGACAAAATCACCATGTATGGTGAAGGCAATGCTTCTAAGATGGTTGGTGATATCATGCAGAGTATTGACCAAGTGTCGCAAGGTGCAGGCTTCGACATCCGCCAACTCTTAGCAGGTGCCCTTGGTGTTAATATGACTGTCAACAAGCTTAAACAAGATGAACAACCAGTGATTGAAGCTCGAGAAATTACGACTGATGACAAGAAATAAAAAATGATTAGGATGAGGCCAGCCTTCATCCTATTTTTACTCAGGGATCATTCCTCTTCGAACATTTCAAGATAAATTCTTTATTTTATAGCTTAAACATGATAAAATAAAACAAACTAACTATAGGAGAAAAAAATGACTAAAGCAAATTTTGGTGTTGTTGGTATGGCCGTTATGGGTCGTAACCTTGCTCTCAATATTGAATCTCGTGGCTATACAGTAGCCATCTACAATCGTTCAGCAAATAAAACAGAAGACGTGATTGCTTGCCATCCTGAAAAGAACTTTGTGCCAAGCTATGACGTTGAAAGCTTTGTAAACTCAATCGAAAAACCTCGCCGTATCATGCTCATGGTTCAAGCTGGACCTGGTACAGATGCGACTATCCAAGCACTTCTTCCTCACTTGGATAAAGGTGATATCTTGATTGACGGAGGAAACACTTTCTATAAAGATACTATCCGTCGTAACGAAGAGTTAGCAAACTCAGGCATCAACTTTATCGGTACTGGTGTCTCTGGTGGTGAAAAAGGTGCCCTCGAAGGTCCTTCTATCATGCCTGGTGGACAAAAAGAAGCTTATGAATTGGTAGCAGATGTTCTCGAAGAAATCTCTGCTAAAGCACCAGAAGATGGTAAACCATGTGTGACTTACATCGGTCCTGATGGAGCGGGTCACTATGTGAAAATGGTCCACAACGGTATCGAGTATGGTGATATGCAATTGATCGCAGAAAGCTACGACCTCATGCAACACCTGCTCGGACTTTCTGCAGAAGACATGGCTGAAATCTTTACTGAGTGGAACAAGGGCGAGCTTGATAGCTACTTGATCGAAATCACAGCTGATATCTTGAGTCGTAAAGACGATGAAGGTCAAGACGGTCCAATCGTAGACTACATCCTCGATGCTGCAGGAAACAAAGGAACTGGTAAGTGGACTAGCCAATCAGCACTTGATTTAGGCGTACCATTGTCACTCATTACTGAGTCTGTGTTTGCCCGCTATATTTCTGCTTACAAAGAAGAACGTGTACATGCTAGCAAAGTCTTACCAAAACCAGCTACTTTCAAATTTGAAGGAGATAAAGCTGAGTTGATAGAAAAGATCCGTCAAGCTCTTTATTTCTCAAAAATCATCTCATATGCACAAGGTTTTGCTCAATTGCGTGTGGCTTCTCGTGAAAACAATTGGAACCTACCGTTTGCGGATATCGCTTCTATCTGGCGCGATGGCTGTATCATCCGTTCACGTTTCTTGCAAAAGATTACAGATGCTTATAACCGTGATGCTGACTTAGCTAACTTGCTTTTGGATGAATACTTCCTTGATGTAACAGCTAAATATCAGCAATCTGTGCGTGATATCGTAGCTCTTGCCGTTCAAGCAGGTGTTCCAGTGCCAACTTTCTCAGCAGCCATTACTTACTTTGATAGCTACCGTTCGGCAGATCTACCTGCTAACTTGATCCAAGCACAACGTGACTACTTTGGTGCTCACACTTACCAACGTAAAGATAAAGAAGGTACCTTCCACTATTCTTGGTACGACGAAAAATAGGACGATAGGTCAATGGCGAAGCGGATTTTATTAGTTGAAAATGAAAAGAATCTAGCACGATTTATCATGCTGGAATTACAAAAGGAAAGTTATCAAGTAGACCTAGCGGAAACAGGACAAGAGGGACTAGCTCTAGCAAAGGAAAACGATTATGATTTACTTTTACTAAATAATCAGTTTGCTGATGGAACAGCCTTTGCCTTTGCTCAACAATTAAGTTTATTAAAACCAGCTGCAGTTATCATTGTAATGGTGAGCCGAGAGGAGATTGCGGATTCGGCTGAAGAGATTCAGCAGTTTGCAGTTTCTTATATGGTAAAACCCTTTATTATTAGTGATCTGGTTGATAAAATATCTGCTATTTTTCGTGGTCGAGATTTTATTGATCAGAAATGTAGCCAGTTAAAAGTTCCTACTGCTTATCGTAATTTGCGGGTTGATTTGAAAAATCATACGGTTTATCGAGGAGAAGAAATTATTGCTTTGACGAGACGAGAGTACGATTTACTAGTGACTCTAATGAGCAGTAATAAGGTGATGAGCCGTGAGCAACTGTTAGACCGAGTGTGGAAGTATGAAAGTGCATCTGAGACTAATATAGTGGATGTATATATTCGTTACCTCCGTAGTAAAATCGATCTTCCAGGACAAGAAAGTTATATTAAAACCGTTCGTGGAATTGGTTATTCCATGCAGGGTTAATCTATAAAAACTCTAATTCTTTGAGAATTGGAGTTTTTTAATATGATTTTTAGTAGAAATTAGACTAATTCACGCAATCGTTTGCTTAAAATGTATAGACTGATCTTACCTATTAAAAAACAAGAAAGAAGATAATTCAAAAACGGGATCTATATTATTATATTGAGTTTGAGTTTTAAAGAGCCTGATAAATCAACTTTTTTGCAGGTTAGTGAAAATGAAGGTGGGAAAAGAGAGAATAAAAGAGGAAATCATAAAAAATAAAAATTTTTTTATGAAAACCCTTTACAAAATTAAAAAAAGTGATAAAATAGTAGTGTGCAATGCAAACGATTTCATATAGAAGTTTGTAAAAAAGAAGGAGGTCTGGATGATGAAAAATTCATTCAAGAACATTTTTAGCTTTGAATTTTGGCAGAAATTCGGTAAAGCTTTAATGGTGGTCGTTGCGGTTATGCCCGCAGCTGGTCTAATGATTAGTATTGGTAAGTCGCTTCCAATGATTAATCCTAATTTTGGTGTGTTGGTAACGACAGGTGGCGTTTTAGAGCAAATTGGTTGGGGTGTTATTGGGAACCTCCACGTTCTATTTGCTCTTGCAATTGGGGGAAGCTGGGCTAAAGAGCGTGCCGGTGGTGCCTTTGCTGCAGGTTTATCTTTTATCCTGATTAACCGTATCACTGGTGTGATGTTTGGTGTTACTAGTGACCTGCTAAAAAAACCAGATGCAACTGTTCACACTCTTTTAGGTGGAACAATTAAAGTTTCTGATTATTTTATCAGCGTTTTAGAATCGCCTGCCCTAAACATGGGTGTATTTGTCGGAATTATCGCTGGTTTTGTTGGAGCAACTGCTTACAACAAATACTATAACTTCCGTAAATTGCCAGATGCACTTTCATTCTTTAACGGGAAACGTTTTGTTCCGTTTGTTGTAATTCTTCGTTCTGCGATTGTTGCGATTGTACTTTCATTTGTATGGCCAGTTATCCAAACTGGAATCAATAACTTTGGTATTTGGATCGCCAACTCACAAGATACCGCGCCGGTTTTTGCGCCATTCTTGTATGGTACTTTGGAACGTCTCTTGCTTCCATTTGGATTGCACCATATGTTGACAATCCCAATGAACTATACTGCTCTTGGTGGAACATATGAGGTGTTAACTGGTGCAGCAAAAGGTACACAAGTATTCGGACAAGACCCACTTTGGCTTGCTTGGGTAACTGACCTTGTTAACCTTAAAGGTTCAAATATGGCAAGCTACAATCAATTACTTGAAGCATACCATCCAGCCCGCTTTAAAGTTGGACAAATGATTGGTTCATTTGGTATTTTGATTGGGGTAGCTGCAGCTATCTACCACAATGTGGATGCTGACAAGAAGCACAAATATAAAGGTATGATGATTGCGACTGCATTGGCAACCTTCTTGACTGGGGTTACTGAGCCAATCGAGTACATGTTCATGTTTGTTGCGACTCCGCTTTACTTGATCTACTCACTTGTTCAAGGTGCTGCTTTTGCAATGGCAGACATCGTTAACCTTCGTGTACACTCATTCGGTTCTATCGAATTCTTAACTCGTACACCATTGGCAATCAATGCTGGTTTGGGAATGGATATCATTAACTTTATTTGGGTAACAATCCTCTTTGGTGTAGCAATGTACTTCATTGCAAACTTCATGATTAAGAAATTCAACTACGCAACTCCAGGACGTAACGGTAACTATGAAACTGCAGATGGATCAGATGAAGCTTCTTCAGCAGAAGCTGGCAGTGGCAAGGTTGCAGAAGCATCTCAAGCAGTCAATGTTATCAATTTGCTAGGTGGTCGTGCTAATATCGTTGACGTAGATGCATGTATGACTCGTCTTCGTGTGACTGTCAAGGATGCTGAAAAAGTTGGAACTGAAGAGCAATGGAAAGCTGAAGGCGCTATGGGCTTGGTTATGAAAGGTCAAGGTGTTCAGGCTATCTATGGACCAAAAGCTGACGTTCTTAAATCTGATATCCAAGACTTGCTGGATTCTGGTGAAGTGATTCCTGAAACTCTTCCTAGCCAAAAAGCAGAATCAGCAGCTACTGAAGTTGCCTACAAAGGTGTAACAGAAGAAGTAGAAACTGTTGCAGATGGTCAAGTCATTGCAATTGATGATGTTAAAGATCCAGTATTCTCACAAAAGATGATGGGTGATGGATTTGCTGTTGAGCCAGAAAATGGTAAGATTTACTCACCTGTTTCTGGTACTGTAACAAGTGTATTCCCTACGAAACATGCTTTAGGTCTTTTGACAGAAAATGGTTTAGAAGTGTTGGTTCACATCGGTTTAGACACTGTCAGCTTAGAAGGTCAACCATTTGAAGTTCATGTTTCAGAAGGCCAAAAGGTTGCTGCAGGTGATCTACTTGTGACAGCTGATTTGGAAGCTATCAAGGCAGCTGGTCGTGAAACTTCAACAGTTGTTGTCTTCACAAACGCGGCGGCTATTAAGTCTGTGACTGTAGAAAAACTTGGTCAAGCATCTGCTAAGACAGTTGTTGCCAAGGTTGAATTGTAAAATAGAAAAGAGAAATCATGGCGAAATTCCTGACATTAAATACTCATAGTTGGATGGAAGAAGAGCAAGAAACTAAGCTAAATCAGCTTGCAGAACGCATTCTTCAAGAAAAATATGATGTCATTTGCCTGCAGGAAGTCAATCAATTAATGGAGTCTGAACAGGTTGTTCAGGCTCCTTTTTATCAGGCAGTTGAAGGAGCGATTGCGATTCATCAGGATCACTTTGCTCTTTGCTTGGTAAAAAAATTGGCTGAAGCAGGACTGGACTATCATTGGTCCTGGGCCTACAATCATATCGGGTTTGACATTTACAATGAAGGTGTGACGATTCTATCCAAGAATCCTTTGACTCCTAAAGAAGTTTTGGTCTCAGAAGTGAATGATCCTAGGGATTACCACACCCGCAAGGTCTTGTTAGCGGAGACTGAGGTAGAGGGTCAATTGATGACTATCGCCTCTTGCCATCTATCTTGGTGGGACAAGGGCTTCCAAGGGGAATGGTCAAAGCTTGAAGAAGAGCTTCTCAAGGTCAAAACCCCTCTGATCCTCATGGGTGACTTTAATAATCCTGTTGATTACGAAGGCTATCAGCATATCTTAAAAAGTCCGCTCAAATTGCAAGATAGTCATAAGGTTGCTCAAAAGATTAGTGGTAGGGCAACAGTTGAAGGCGCCATTGCTGGCTGGGATGGCAATCAAGATGTTCTGAAGATTGATTATATCTTTACCAGCCAAGGCATCCAAATTGAAAGCTCTGCTGTGGTCTTTGACGGAAAGGAAACCCCTGTTGTCAGCGACCATTTCGGTTTAGAAGTAGAGGCGAAATTTTAGAAAAAATAGTTCCAAGTTAAATGAACTGTACTAGCGAGGTTAGCCTAAAAGTCTAACTTTCGAGTTTCAGTTCAACTTGGAACTTTTTTATATAAGAGAATATCTTTTTGGGAGCTGTTATTAAAAGATATTTTAGATGACTTATTGTTCTTCATCTAGTTTTTTCTGGAATCGCTTATTCTCTTGATAGCGAGCCTCGAGAATATCTTCAATCCGTTGTTTATATTGCTTACGATATAAGTCTAGATTATCCCCTATCTGAAAAACGTAGGATTCAATGGATCGGAAAGGAACTTCTCGGCAAGCAGAAGAGATGGCTTCTATGAGATGATTACTTTCTCTATTAATCCGATAGTAAAATTCATCTAGATACATCTCAGTTTTGTCAAGATTAGAGAGCTTCTTATGATGTTCTTCTTCTAATTCTTTTAGTTTTTCTTTATTCAAACAAGAGTCCCCCGATCCCTAGAGTTGCAGCTGCTGGACTTTCTCCATCTTGAATAGGGCTGTTTAAAGATGGTTTTTGTAGGGTTTGGGTTAAATAAGTAGTTGCAGCATCCGCTGCTTTTGCCTCGAATCCATATTGAATGTTTTTGACATAATCATTGGAAGCATAGTTTTTCATATTGTTTGCTTCATCCTGTAGAGATTTAGCTAATTCTTTCCCTTTAGATAAGATAGTTGCTTTTTTTGCGGTGATGAGAGATTTTATGGCTTGGCGCTCCTGCTCTTTCATCAGTTTTATAAATTCCTTTTCCAAAGTCTCTCTGTTTCTTTGCGGGTCATCATTAATTATTAGCACTATTTTTGTTCCTCCATGTGTTTTGAACGTCTTTGAGCAGTTTATTGAAATCTTCTGCTAGTTTAGTATCCACTGTTTCAAATGTAGAGCTTGCTCTAACTAAAGTCATTCCTAGTTGTTCGATTTTAGTTAAGAAGGAACTAGCAGATTTTTTTGTACTTTCTTCAATACCGTCATTCCAAAAAAGAGTAGTGTTAAAATCAGCAAGTAAATCACTAACTTCAGAGGCGGTCAAATAACTAGCTAATTGCGAAGCTTCTCTGTTTGTATCGTTGACAATGTTTAGGACGTCTTCCTTGGCATTTGAAAGCAGAGTTTCAACATTTTTAACCTTTTCTTCGATGTCAAAAATTGCTAGCTGGGCAGCAGTCTGGAGAAGCTGAGCCCGGACCAAAATTCTTTTTTCTCCTGTAAGATTCCCAGATTTTAGTTGATTTTGATAGCGGGAAATGGCTTCTTGATCCCATTGTTTTGATTCTTTTTTAGCGGTCTCTATGATTTCTTTATATTCTTTATTAAATTGATTATAGATGTCAACTCCAGCATCAACGCGAGCAATGGTATCTCCCATCATAATTGAAAGGAGGGTGCTCATCGCTAGGCTCTCATTTACACCAAGCGTTCTAAGCCCCTCTATAGTACGATGGACTAGACGAGCTAATTTCTCCCCAGCTCGTAATAGTTCGGGATGATAGTCTTCTGAGGCTGTCAAGAAGCTTCCTTTGCCATCTGATTGGAAAACACCGAAATCATGAGAACTCTCGGAATCGAAACTCTGGGTATAGTATAAGGGAACCACGATATTGACTTTACCAACTGGTTTTTTAAGTGGTTCATTGGGATCACCAGGTAGATGAGTGATAGTATGTTCCCGATTGAGCATACTTACCATATCAAAGGAATTAACATAATACTCTATTTTTTCGCTGATTTTTTTGATTTTCTCATCGCTGAGTCCCATTTTCTTTAAACTCTTAGTCGTATCTGGACCGTCAAACAGGACCACCTTGCCAATTTTCTCAAGTTCCTGGTCGCTTAAGCCGGCAACCCCTTGAGCAGAGACCATAGTTCCTAGCGAGTGACCAGTGATGTCCATCTTGGCATCGGGAGCTTTTTCTTTCATTTCAGCAATTTTAGCCTTCATACCTTTTGTAGCCAACTTTGCTTGCGGGATATGAATATTATTAATGGCAAACTGCGCATCGTTATCAACCCAGTCGTTCAAAT
>ERZ773005.1242-NODE-1242-length-13962-cov-6.050478_pt1 | contig 13962 bp, 10 predicted proteins | sample MGYA00580666_ERZ773005 | MGnify/ENA primary metagenome ERZ773005 (study PRJEB29015, sample SAMEA2737999) | human oral metagenome | biome: human oral; feature: human-associated habitat; material: dental | place: China | collected 2061 ... | reverse complement strand
CGTTAAACTGCGTGCCGCCGCCCTTTTTCGCTATTTTTTATAATCGGCCGCAAAGCTCCTTTTTGACGGAATATATTCCCAATCTTCACTATCTTACCCTGTTTTTGTATCGGTATCAAAGAGCAGAGTTACCGGACCATCGTTGACGGAAGCGACCTGCATATCCGCCCCAAACTCGCCCTGCTCGACCGCAAAGCCGCGCTTTCGGCACTCCGCCATAAAGGCCTCGTAAAGCGGCGCAGCTGTTTCCGGCTTCGCCGCCTTGGTAAAACCGGGGCGACGGCTTTTAAGATCCGCGTAGAGCGTAAACTGCGAAACGACGAGGAGCGCGCCGCTCACCGCTGCGAGATTCAGGTTCATCTTCCCTAAATCGTCAGCGAATACCCGGACTCCAGTGATACGGTCGGCGAGATACGCGGCTTCCTTCTCTGTATCCTCCGGAGCGACGCCCAGCAGCACCAAAAAACCTCTCCCAATTTGCGCGCGCACTGCGCCGTTGATCGTCACCGACGCTTCTTTTACCCTCGTGACTACAGCTCGCATAAACGCCCCTCCGTTTGCTTTGTTTCCTCAGAATACCCGGCAGAAAGAGACGCCTGCCACGCAAAAAACGACAGGCGTCTTTTATCGCTTTATTTACGCGGATCCGTCTGAAGCGCCGCTTTCGCTTCCTGCGTGCGTTCTTTTTCGCTCTTTTTTCTTGGATGCAGCGCGTCGAATAAAATCTCCGCCACACTTTTCCCTTGCGCCGCCGTTCCTTCATCTTCCAGCATTTGCCGCGCCTCAGAAAGCGTGTCTACGCCGTCTTCCGCCGTTTTAGGATTCAGCGACAGACGATCCGCGCGCTCTTGGTTTGCCGCCGTTTCCAGTTCCTGTCGATTCCTGGCCTCGTCCCGCATTTCTCCCTGCAGGCGACGAATCTCCCGATTTATGGCGCTGACCGGTCCTGTTCCGCTTAATGCCGGAACGTCGGTCAGAGGCCGCGAAATTCCATAGGCCTCGTCCGCTGTTATTTCTCCAGCGTTCAATCGTTTCCCGAAGGCTTCTTTTTGCCCGTAAAGCTCCGCCAGCTTATCCTCCCGCGTCTGACTCGCCTCTTTCAGGATTCGTTTCTCCTTTTCCAAATTCCCCCGATCATTATCCGAAAGCGTTTCATCTTTGAGCTTATCCTCGACAATTTCCAGCTGTTTCTTGTTCTCGCGAACGTCCTGCTCCTTTGCGTTGAGGGCTGCCAGCCGAGCTTCCGCCGTCCCCATCAAAGGATTGCCGCTTAAGCCATCTACGGCTTCGCCGAGTTTTCTTCCCTGCGCGCTGATGTAGATTTCAGCCGCCCGACTCAGCAGGCTTCCAGATACGCTATTTGCCCCCGAAGCCGCCGTATTTTTCGCGCCGACGGCTGCGTGCGCAGATAAAGAATTAACTGTATTGCCGCTTAAAACCTTCATCACGGTCCCCCTTGGCTCCATATCTTTCGAACCGGCTTCCTTTGCCGCCAATCTTTTTAGACAAACGAAACAAGAGGACAGTTTTATTTCACCGTCCTCTTGTTTTGTTACCGTCCGCTTGCCGTCGATTTCTCTTCCGGCTTATTCTCCGACGCTTCCCCGAGTTTCTTATAACGCTCTTCAAAGCGGCGCGTGATCTCATCGTGAGTCTTGCCTGTAATCGGCGGCATTTCCTTTTCGCCGGTCGCCTTCTTAAAGGCTATGCCAGCCTGCCGGAACCCTTCTTCGACCGCCGCCTGCATCTGCCGCAATGTCTCCGGATTATCGCCGGCGATCGCCGTCGCCATAGTAAAGATACGCTCCGCCACCGCGTCTACCGACCAATCGCCGCCGTCCGCCACAGCCTTCGCCGCTTCTTCCGGCGTCGTCGCCACCGGCGGTAAGGCAAATTTCCATGCCTCAATCTGCACGCCGTTCGCAAAGCGCAAGAAACCTACGCCTTTATCCTGCCACGCTTGGAGCTTCGCGTTCTGTTCCGTCATCGTCTGGATCATCAGCTGATAGCTCTTATCCTGCTGCTCCTGAAGCGCTTGAATCTGATCCGCAGTCAGCCCTTTCGTTTTCTCCGGCTGATCGGTCGGTGCCATATCCTTTGCGGCTCCCGTCTTTTCCGCCGCCTGTCGCCCTGCCGCCGAGATATCGAGCGCATAAGCGCCCTCCGGCTTTTTCTCAGCCGCGGCGTCTGCGCCAATCGTCGGCAGTTTCACCGCCGCCGTTTTCCCTTTCGCCGCCGCCTTGGCGTAATCATTAACGGCCACAGCCGTTTTCGCGAGTGTCGTTACATCCATGTCGTTTTTCCTCCTTAAAAATTAGACAATTCGGATATCCCTATCCTTATCCTTCATATCGTAAAAAACGCCCAAAAGATTAAGCGTTTTCTGGCCGCGGCCGAAAACGTCCTTATGGAGGGAAAATATTTTCCCCGCCGTCAGAAAATGATATACTAAGCAAAAAACGAAAGGAAGTTCCACATGCGCTTTCTCCCCCATCCCCGGCGGGCTTGGCTTTTTTTGCTCGGGTTCATCGTCTGCGCCGGTGTTCTTCTCCTTCCGCCGCGCCCGTCGGGCATTCCCCTCACGTCCGCCCCCGGCGAAGAACGGCGCGTGCTCTTGATGCCGCTCGACAGCCGCCCGCCCTGCCTCGATTTTGTCGTCGCCCTCGGTACGCTGGGCGGCGTCACGATTGTCGCCCCTCCAGAGGAAATTCTCGACTATTACTCCAAGCCCGGCGATACCGCCGCCCTCCAGCATTGGGCGGAAGAGAATATCGCCGGCTGCGACTACGCCATTTTATCGATCGACCAACTCCTGCACGGTGGTCTTCTCGCCTCGCGCGAAGCGAAAAAGACCCCGGCCGACGCCGAAGCTCTCCTCGCCTTTCTTCGGCGCCTCCACGCCGCCCACCCGGAAACGCCTCTTTATGCCTTCAATATTCTGCCTCGGCTTACGCCGCCCGACAGTATCGACGGCGCGCAGGAACGCAAAAATCTCCTGCGCTATTCGCGCTTGGCGGATCAGATTGATCTGCAAACCATTCCCGACCCCAACGACCTCGCCGAACTCAACGATCTGCGCGCCGCTATCCCCGCCGCCAGCCTGCGCCATTACGACGCGCTCTTTCAGGAAAACACCCGTCTCAACCGGCAGCTCATCGATCTCGCCGCCGAAGGAATCCTCGCCTGTCTCGTCATCGGTCAGGACGACGGCGAACGCTATGGCATTCCCAATCGAGAACGGCGGCGGCTCTTTGCGGAGCTTTGCCAGCGCCATCTAAAGGATGATATGGTCGTCTTCACCCATGGCGCCGATGAGATCGCCCAGACACTGCTCGCCGCCGTTGAGGCGAAGCGCGACGGCTTCTCCCCTCGCATCGCGCTTCGTTATAACAATCCCGCCACGCCGGGACGAATGCTCCCCTACATGGCTGCCGATGTGGAAACGATCGCCGAGGAAAAAATCCGGCTCCTCGGCGGCACGGAAGTCCCCGATCCCGACGCGGCAGGCTTTACTCTATTTCTCTCGGCAAACGACGCCGCTACTCTCGGCAGTCGCCGCTCTGCCGCCGACGAAATCAAGACGCTCGTCGCCGCCGGACAATCCGTCGCCGTCGTCGATCTGGCGGAGCATTTCCTCGCCGAAGAAAGCCTGCTCCCTTTTCTGGTAAAAAATGACGTCCCCCTCCACGCGCTCACTGCCTATGCAGGCTGGAATACCGCCAGCAACGCCATTGGCACCGCTGCCGCCGAGGCTTGTCTCCTCGAAATCGCCCGCCGCCGCGCCCGCACCGCCGATGATATGCGCCGCCTTTACGCCGCCCAGCTTAACTTTCTCGACGGGCGCTTCCTCGAAGACTACTTTTACCTCCGGGACATTATCGACGGCATGAACCTCATGCTGCGAAAAGCGGGCTACCGCAATGTCAACGACCTCGACTTGGAACATAATGCCCGTTGGGCGAACGACATGCTCCAACACGCGCTGAACCGGCGTATCGCTTCCTTCAGCAATACGCCGGCCTTTCGCGCTCCCATCACTGTTATATCCCCTGACGGCCCCATCCGTCTCGCCGTCCGACACCTCACTGCCACCGCATGGCACCCGTGGCCCCGCACGTTTGAAATCCGTCTTCAGTCACGGTCCGAAATTGAAGAATTGAAATGAACGCCTTAAAAGATTCTCTGTCTCTTAAATTTACGGCCCACGCGTAACGACGAGTAAAAAATTATCATCTCTAACTTTTCTCCTGCAAACCATCTTTGTAAATTCTTTGTCAACCGCTGTTACTCCTGAAATAAATATGTTATAATTAACCATACTCTTCTGATAGCATTTCTACTTTATGCGCCGGACTGGTACCGGGCACGGAGAATGCAGGTGAATCTATGATAAATTTACCGATAAAGAAACTGCGGCCCGGCATGGTCACGGCGCAAAGTATTTACAATACGAAAGGCGCCAGCTATCTGACCCGGGGAACGGCGGTCAGTGAGCAGTATATCTCCCGGCTGAAAAAGCTCGGTGTCACCAGCCTTGCCGTTACTTCCCTTAACCCGGCGTTCGCTCCCAGTCCACCGGACGATATCATTGGGGAACGGACACGGATCAAGGCGATCCACAAAGTTTACGACACGTTTCACGAGCTGGAGGCAACCGGCGAGCTCAATATTGAGCCGCTGTCCGCTATCTCTGAAACCATGCTGGACGATATTCTTTCGAATCAGAATAATCTGGTACAGCTCACAGATCTGCGCCGCCACGATGATTACACCTTTTCCCACAGCGTCAATGTCGCCGTTCTCGCGACTATGCTGGGCACTTTATGCCGTTACTCCAAGTCAGATCTTCTAACGCTGGTTTTAGGCGGTCTTTTACATGATATTGGGAAGGTCAACGTCCCGGCGAAAATTCTGACAAAAAGAGGGCGTCTCACGCAAAGCGAATTTTCCCTCATGAAAATGCACCCTGCGCTGGGCGAGGAAAAGCTGCTTAAACTCTCCGTTCCCTCGGCCAAGATTTTAGCCATTATTGCCGGTCAACACCATGAGCACTTGAATGGAGAAGGATATCCCCGACATCTCATGGGAGACAGCATCCACCGCTTCGCTCGTATCGTCGCTATTGCCGATGTCTACGACGCGCTCACCAGCCAGCGTTCTTATAAGCCGGCCTATAAGCCGCACATCGCTTATCGCATTATGAATCGCTGCTCGGTAGGACAGTTTGACCTTGATCTCTTGAATCTATTTTTTAACAATGTCGCGATTTATCCTACGGGTACCGTTCTCAAGACGACGCTGGGCTACGCGATCGTCCGCGAAACGGAGTTTGGCCGCACCTTGACCCCAAAGATCTGCGTCTTTGCCGATCCCGAGCAAAAACTTGTTCCTCATCCGTTCGACGTCGATTTGCAATATTGTCCGAGCGATACGGTGCAAACCGTTGTCGAAGATCTGGAGCTGCTCCCGCTCTGCTATCGTCTGAAATTTGATCCGGCGCAGCTTTTGGACGGAACCCGTCATTTTACGGAAGAAACCGTCACCGTCGACGTTTCCGCCTTCTGACAGAGCGCCCGCAGCGGCGACTTGTTCGAAGCGGAAACGTTCATTTCTACATTAATACCACTACCGTACAGGCGGTATAATAAAAGCGAGCCTTCTTCTTATAAAATAACATGACGGATATATAAAAAAGAAAGCCGTGTGTGAATCAAAGTGGATTCACACACGGCTCTTTTTTATCCGTTAAAATTCACGTCCAATAATCGTTAGTCTCTCCGTTATACACGGCTGCTTACTGCAGCGTCTGCACAAAGGTCTCCAATCGTTCCGCCGCTTTTTTGACTTCCGATAGGTTCACTGAAATTTGCTCCGTCGAAGCGGCCTGCTCCTCGCTGATCGCGCCCGTAGTTTCAATTGAGTGCGATATTTCCGCCACCGCGTGGTTCATCTCGGAAAGCGTCGACTGGATCCTTTCTGTTGCCTCCCGCGATTGTTCAGCGAGCTTTCGCACTTCCTCAGCCACCACCGCAAAACCACGCCCCTGCTCACCGGCACGCGCCGCCTCGATCGCCGCGTTAAGCCCCAGGAGGTTTGTCTGCTGCGCGATATTATTGATGAACTCGATGACCTTGATCGTATCCGCGTTTTTCTCTTTCAGAACCGCCGCCTGTTCCACCGATTCCTGCCCCGCCTGCGCCAGCTCATTGGCACTCTGCGACACTTCCTCCACCGACGCGTAGACCGTCTGTGTCAGCCGGGAGATAGAATTCATTGCCGCAGCCAATTCCGCCGTATCGTTGACATTCAGCACCGCCGAAATCATCCCGATGGCTTCGCCATGAACCCCGTGAATCGGAACGTTGATCACCTTAATCGGAAAACCATACTTCTCTTTTTCCACCTGATAAGTGTCTATTCGGTCTTCTTTGATACAGCGCTCCATCCGCGGCGTTATCGGCGTTCCTTCCGTCACCCGAATATCCAGCTCGCGCCCTGGAACATAAGTCAGGAGCTTCTCCTTATCCGTCACCCGAATTGCCGCGTCCTCCCGAAAAATAGCACCGACATAAGGCGCCGCTGTCTGCAGCGCGCGCAGAATATCCTCGTTCGTATTGATCCCAGTCGGTAAAGCCATAAACTCTCGCATCCTCCCTAAAGAATTATCGTATTTCCTGGCGGAAATTATATTCTTTCTTTCGCCCCATAGCTTGAAAATTCGATGAAAGGAGTTAAACTCCTCTTAACTACGGGAAAGATTCCATCGTCCCTTAGCCGACATACTCCCGTACGATTTTCATGCAGTAAAGGAACTTGGTCAGACGGAGAATTTCGCCAACTCGTTTTGCAGCTCCTGCGCCTCGAGCGCCAACGCTCGACTGGCCTCCTCCATCGCTTTCAGCCCGTCTTTCTGTCGCTGGGCGATGTCGGCTGACGCTTTCATCGCTTCCGTCATGACGCTTGAGGAATCCGCTACTCCATCGACCTCGTGCCGCACCGCGTCGCTGCTGGCGGCTACCATTTCCACTGCTTTGGCTGACTGCCCAATATGTTCCGCCATCCCCTGCACTCGTGTGTCAATGTTGCCGAACGCCTGAGAAACAGAGACCACCGCCGCCGCGCTGGATGTAACTTCTTTCTCACCGTCATTAACCGCCTGCACCGCCTTCTCCGTATCCGACTGAATAAGCGATATACGGGCTGCGATATCGTCCGCAGAATGACTCGACTGCTCCGCCAGCTTTCGTACCTCCTCAGCAACAACGGCAAAGCCGCGCCCATGTTCACCCGCCCGCGCCGCCTCGATCGCCGCGTTAAGCGCCAGCAGGTTCGTTTGCTGCGCGATAGCGGAAATCTGCTCGACAATATTGCCGATCTCGTCCGAACGCTTGCCAAGCGCCTGCATAACGTCAGCCGCCTGTGTGATCGTCGTTTCCAGCGACTCGATCTTGTGGGTCGCTTCCTCTACCGTCTGCTGCCCCACGGTAGCCGCTTCACGAATCTCGCTGCTGGACGTCACAATCGATTCAACGCCCGAGCGAATCTCGCCGATAGAGCCGGCGATCTCGCCGATTGTCGCGTCGACCGCATGCATAGACGATTCCTGAGTCGCCGCTTCCTCGCTCGTCTCTTCAATCGTGTGGGCAATCTTCTCCCCTGCCGTTGCCGCGTCATCCGCTGTCGCCGTCAGCTCTTCAGACGACGAGGCCAGATTCGTCGCCGTAGCCCCTACGCTATGCAGAAAACCGCGGACTTGTCCCAGAAATTCGTTGATATTGCCGCCAAGCCATTTAAGATCATTATCCGCGGCAATCTCAATCTTGCTCACCGAAAAGCGGCCATTCGTCTTTCGGAAAGCGGCGGTCAGCACATTGAGCGGCGCTACAATCCCCGTCATCATATAGCGTGCCAAAAGCAGGATCGCCCCTATGAGTACGACAATCGAGGCGGCGAACAGCGCCAGTACGAAACGAACCCGATCCCGCTCCGTTTCGTAATCCTTTTCCGTGCGTTCGCGTAAAACCTGGTCAAACTCGTTAAGCTTATCCGCGATCTCTGTTTTGGCGGAAATATACGTTGCATCGGAAAGAATACGATTCGCGTAAGCTTCCGGCGTTTCCCCCGGCTGCATGGGCAGAGAAGCGCCCGCGCCCTTTCCTTCGAGAGCAGCGAAAGCGATCGCTTCCCGCTCCGCGAGAACGTTTGATTTCTTATTCGCCTCAGCCAGGAGGTTTAGCTCCCGATCCGTAAAGCCGTTCTGCTTCATAAGCTCGATAAGGGCAATCTTCTGTCCCGTTTTCGCCAAAGCCGCCTTCACGTCCTGCGGCGGCTTTGCCCAGTAAGTAGCGCTGTAATCCTGCGGGCGGTCGATCTTTCCGGCGCGGATATCGACGATTGCGTTATATATATCCTTGAATCGCGCGCTTTTCGTTTGGGCATATAACCGCGCATACTTCGTAAGATCATCGCTCGATTGCCGCATCTCGCGCGCCAGCGCGCCTGCGGTTTCCTTCTGCTGCACCGCCGCGGCAAAATCATCCAAAACCAACTTCATTCCGTAAGCCAGTCCGCCAATGACAACAGCGATAAGCGCCACGGTCACGGTAAACAGCGTGGTTACCCTGCGGATGCTCATATTACGATCGCTCCCCTTCGTTTGCCTCAGGCTTTTGCGGCCCCCGTGCCTCCTTTTCCCTCGCCGCCAGCCTTTGGTTCTCTCTGATCTTATAATCTCATTAAATATTCGCTGTTCTCTGTTTTTTTCCTTCTCTTTACCCTAAGCCGAATTGGAAAAAGAAAAATATAGGCAACGCTGGAATCGTAACACGCACGCTTTCCCAGTTCATTATTCTCGTACGGCTTTCAAACTACTCCCACAGCTCTGGATACACCAACCGGGAAACCGCTTCCACCGCATCCACAAAGGATTGAGTAACCGACGAGAGATGGCGGTCCTCAATCAAAAATACCTGATGGTTCTTTACGGCTTTTATATTTTGAAACGCCGGATCGTACAAAATATCCTGATGAAGTTTACTATCTTTAAGAGAGCGGGCGCATAAAATGACGTCCGGATCCAGTTGTATCACTTGTTCCTTAGAAAGATGCTCCCCGCGCTTCAGATTCACTACCCCACCGCCATTAATAGCGCCCGCCTCTCGGCAAATATTATCAAAAGACCCGTTTTTCCGTCCAAAAGCGCCGTTGACCGAATAGGCAATGACCAATTTGGGTGTTTGAATCGCTTTATTCTTTTCTTGGATCAAAGCCAACTTTTGATCCATTCTGCCTGTCAGTTCCCGGCCTTTTTCCGACAGGCCCAGTTTTTCAGCAATCAGTAAGATGCGATCCTTTAATTCTGAATAGCTATTGGGAACCCCTAACGACACTACATTTAATTTCATGTCTGTCAGAATGTCGGCCTGATCTCGGGAAAAAACTACGGGAATCAATACAATATCCGGCTGGAGAGAGACAATTTCCTCTGTGCTGGGATGTTCGGACACCTCCCCTTTTACCTTTTCGGCCACCTGGGCGATCTCTGGAATCGGAGAATTTTTGCTGGAAGGACTGACGGCTACAATTTGCTCCGGCTGCGCTAAGGCCATAACAATTTCTTGCAGCGCCGGACTGATCGCCAGTATCCGTCGGTATTTGAGAGATGTATTCTGGTTGGTCACCGAGATCGTTTGATTTTGTATAAAAAAGTGACTAAGCCAAGTGGCTCCGCATACTGCGATGACTAATGCCAAAAAGCAGCTTATGACGATAAATCCCTTTTTCATAGAATCTGTCCTCTTCTCTCCTAGAGCAAAAGAGAGGAAATGGAAGCCCTCCATTCCCTCTCTTTTCTGATGATAACGGCCGTTTTCTGCTGTGCCGTTTCGTCTTAGTGAGTTCTCATCGTAAATGGCTTACCATAGTCCAAATACACTCAGAAAGTACAGGTGTAAGTCATGGACCAGTTAAAGGGACGGGCCAGATTTTCACTGACATTCATGACATTATCCCGGTTCAGCAGATTGTAAAGGTTGAGCTTAAAGCTGTTATGTGGATCGGGGGTATAGGATAAAACAGCGTTTAAATCCACTTTATCACGTAAGGCGTGATATTTCCCATTGATCGTTTTGCTGGCATCCTCTCTGTCCCCTGCCCAGAACAAATTAAGGCTGGAATGGAACTTGCCGGTGGTATATTGAACGCCAGTTGTCATCTGCCACCGGGAAGTCTCCTGCACCCATACCCCGGAATCCTTGGCCTCCGGATTCTGTACTGTAAAGCCGGCATTGTATTGCCATTTATCCCCTAATTTCTGGGTATATTCCACTTCCAGCCCGGTGTTGCGAAATTCCCCCAAATTCACTTGGATATAATTATCCGGATTGATGCCCGGGGGCGGCGTCAGCCCTAAATCCTTGTATTTTCTCCAAGCGAATTTATTCTCCATTTTCATAGTAAACACGGCCGCCTTAAAGGAGCTGGTGTCGGTGACGTGCTTGACCCCGGTCTCGTAAGACCAGCCCTCCTGAGGTTTTAAGTTATCGTTGCGGCCCGTGCCGGACAGGGTATAGCGAGAGTTGATGGCCGGCATTTCAAAAGATTTGCCGATATTCGTGTACCAGCTGGTTTTCTCGTCGATCTTATAAAGGGTTTGTAGCTGCGGCAAATAGACGCTTTTGGACGAATCCACGTCGTTTCCCTTAATAAAGTGCGCCCTGATGCCGAAAACCGCCGAAAATGTATTGGAAAACTCATGGGTGTAAGAAGTATACAGCCCCAAGCTATCGCGTATAGTCACATGGGCGCGGTTGACGATTTCTTCATATTTTTCTCTGTCGGCCGTAAAACCGGCGACTAAGGATCCCTGCTCGGAAAGCTTCCATTGTTTTGTCGTATCAAAATCGATGCGGCTCAAAATGATATTGCTGCTGGCGCCACTGCGGCTCACTTTTCCTGTCGTGGTAAATTGCTGTCCGTCAATCCGGCGGCGATTATAAGAAAGGTTCGAGGTCAGGTTGTGCGCCTTGTCGGCATAAATCAAAGCCACATGATCCCGCTTGTCGTCATATTGGTAACCGGTCTTGCGCCGACGACCCGTTTCGTCTAAGTACTCCATCCCGGTGCCATTCGTCTTGGTGTGTATGTAATTCAGGGTCAGATCCGGGGCAAAGTTTACGCTGGCGAAGAGATTATCTTTGTTATATTTTTTGCGGATGGATTCATAAGGATTATCGTAGCGAATTTGTGAATCATGAAACGTGCTGAAATATTCACGGCCCACGGAAACCAGATACTTATCCCCCTGACTGGTGAACTCGCCCCCTTTATTCACATCGCCTAAAGTTACTGAAGCCGAATTTTTGATGGGGCCTCCTGTTTTCGTAATGATATTGACCACGCCGCCCATGGCCTCGCTGCCATATAAAACGGAGTTGGAACCTTTCACAATTTCAATGCGTTCTACCGCAGAAATAGGAATCCCCGCCGTAGAATTGTAATTGTTTAAGTTGATGGGCGACCCGTTTACCAAAATCAGCGTTCCTTTGTCCAGCCCCCGGATATAGGTACGCCCCGTAGAGCTGCCATTATCGCCCTGCCCGCTGGCATAATTGTAGCTGGTAATGCCAACGGTTTGATCCAGCGCATCAAAAACACTCAGATAGCCACGGTTCTCAATATCCTTCGCTGTAATGACGGTCGTGGTGGCCGGTGTCCTCAAATCTTTGGTTTCCGAACGCTGAGCCGTGACGACGATGGTATCCAAGGTGTATTCATCCAAGCCATCTTCTGCCGCCTGCGCCTGCCCCATCAGGCCGCCCGACAATAAAAAAGGCAGGATAAAGGAATACGTCAACTTCTGTTTTAACATATAAACTCTCCTTATCGAACAATATTATATACAAACGCAGCTATATTCTATAATAAATTCATAATTAAGTCTACAGGAAATCTTTGTCGCCCGTAAAATTTTGTGGTATTACGCTAAATATGACAGCGAGATCAATATAAGAACGATTTACATGTTATCGAACGCATTCTTTTGCCTTCTTGCCCAAATTTTCCGCGCCATAAGTTCCCTAATATAAAACGACAAAAAATACAGGGAGCGCCCAAGAGTGTTTTTTACCAAAACACCCTCTGACGCCCCCTGGCAAATGACAGAGTTGCTTTCTACACACGCCCCGTGTCAACCAAAAGGTTCCACCGGCAGCGAAATAATATCAACGAAAGAACATCGTATAATATCCATGCCCGAAAATATAAAGCACGATAAGCGGCAAAAGCCATGTCACGTAAAAGCGTATCCACGCAGGAAACCGCAGTCCCTTCCCCGTATCCGCCTCGCGAAGAAAATTATCCCATCCCCATCCGTAGCGGCTTACGCAAAAAAGAAGATAGATTAAGCTCCCCAGCGGCAAAAGATTATTGCTGACAAAAAAATCTTCCAAGTCCAAAACGCCGCTTCCCGGCCCGAAAGGCTGAAATCCCTGCCAAAGATTAAAGCCTAACACGCAGGGGAGGGACAACAAAAAGAGCAGCGGCACGCACCACGCGATAATGATCTTCCGATCCCGGTGCAAAAGCTCCATCAAACAGCAGATAATATTCTCAAACACCGCGATCACTGTAGACATAGCGGCAAAAAACATGAAAAGGAAAAACAGCGTTCCAAAAATCCAGCTGCCGGGCATATTATTAAACACGTTAGGCAGGGTGATAAAAAGGAGTTCAGGCCCGCTGCCCGGATCAATACCATAGGAAAAACACGCGGGAAAAATAATGAGTCCGGCCGCCAATGCTACGAAAGTATCCAGCAGGATGACCCAGACCGCCTCTCCTGTGAGGCGCTTTTTCTTTTCAATATAGCTGCCGAAAATCGCCAAGGCGCCAATTCCAAGGCTCAAGGTGAAAAAAGCCTGTCCCATGGCGGCAAACACAATTTCACCGGTCCCGTAAGTCATGAACCGCTCAAAATCCGGCAGCAGATAATATCGCAGCCCCGCCTCGCTCCCCGGTAAGAGAACAGAATTGACCACCAAAATCATCATCAGGAACAAAAGGCAGATCATCATGACCTTCGTTATGCGCTCGACGCCGGCCCTCACCCCTAAGTAACAAACGCCGAACCCTAAAAGAATCACCGCCGCCATATAGCCGCCCATCGTCACCGGATCTGCTAAAAGACCGCCAAATTTCTGACCGATACCCGCCACATCAAGGCCGGCGAAGCCACCTCTCGCCATTTCCCAGAGATAGTAAAGCATCCAACCGGAGATCGTCGTGTAAAACATCATCAAGAGCATATTACCGGCGATAGCTCCGTATTTATACCAATGCCACTTCGTTCCCTTCGGTTCCAATACGTCGAAAGACATCGCCACACTCCGGCAGCTGGCGCGCCCTACCGCGAACTCCGCTACCATGATGGGCAGCCCCAGAATCGCCAAAAACACCAGATAAATTAAAACAAACGACGCGCCGCCATACTTTCCCGTAATGTAAGGAAATCGCCACACATTGCCCAAACCGATTGCGCACCCCGCCGACACCAGGATAAATCCCAAACGAGAAGAAAAAGTGCCCCGTTCCATTGCACCCCACCGCTTTCTGAAAGTATACTCTTTCATAAAAAATATTTCTATAATTATAAAAGATTGTGCCACGCTTGGCAAGCGAATCTTTCTTCTTCATATTCCCATTGACATAGTAGGAAATAATCTATATAATGATTCTCAATAACACAGTATCTATTCAGTAATAGAAAAGGAGATGACCCTATGCAAGAATCAGGACACATTTTTCTGGCCCGAATGGGAAAAACGAAACTCCGACCGGGAGGAATCGACGCCACGAATTGGCTGCTGGATAAAGCGAATATCAAACCAGATTCCAAAATTTTAGAAGTGGCCTGCAATATGGGCATGACCATGATACAAATCGCCAAAACATACGGTTGTCACG
>ERZ773005.1240-NODE-1240-length-13990-cov-7.451094_pt1 | contig 13990 bp, 9 predicted proteins | sample MGYA00580666_ERZ773005 | MGnify/ENA primary metagenome ERZ773005 (study PRJEB29015, sample SAMEA2737999) | human oral metagenome | biome: human oral; feature: human-associated habitat; material: dental | place: China | collected 2061 ... | reverse complement strand
CGGTTTCTAACCTAGTGAAAAATCGTAGATTATACTATCCATTTGCGTTGGCAACGATTGTAGCAACAGCAATTTTATATAGCTTTGTATCACTTGCTCACAGTCCAAACTTAGAAGCTACTTACGGTGGTACTGCGGCTCGTATGACTCTACAATTTGGTATCTCAGTCATTCAAATTGCAGTTCTTATCTTGATTACTTATGCCAATAGCTTTGTCATGAAAAATCGTTCCAAAGAGTTAGGATTATACAGCATTTTAGGAATGGAGAAACGTCATTTGTTGCTGATGACTTTCTTTGAAATGTTTTATTTCTCTCTAGTGACTATTGGACTTGGACTTGCTTTGGGTCTCCTTTTAGACAAAATCCTTTTTGCCGTTTTACTCAAATTCATGGGAATGAAAGTAGTCATTGCCTCGACCTTCCAATGGTTGAATGTCTTTATTGTTCTAGCCAGTCTAGGTCTTGCCTTTGCGTTGATTCTATTTTTAAATTCCACGCGTCTGCTTCGGTACAGCTCGCTTCATTTGATGAAAGAAAAGAAGGCTGGAGAGAAGAAAGGACGATTTCTTGGCTTGCAGACACTTTTAGGACTTGGACTTCTTGCTGTAGCTTATTATATTGCGCTCACAGTTGAGAAACCAGTTGCTGCGATTTTTAATTTTTTTCTCGCAGTTCTCATGGTTGTTTTAGCAACCTATCTTCTCTTTAATGCAGGAACGATTACGCTTTTGCAATTCTTAAAGAAACGAAAGAGATACTATTACAAAATACAAAATTTTATTTCTGTTTCGAATTTGATTTCTCGTATGCGTAAAAATGCTGCAGGTCTGGCTACAATTTCTATCCTTTCAACTATGCTGTTAGTAACCTTGGTTGGCTCTATTAATATCTATGTGGGTGGGAAAGATTATATGACTTCTTTGCATCCAAAGGATTATAATATTTCAATTACAAGTAGAACGATGGCTAAAAATACTGCAATTTTACAGGCGGTAAAAGACGTAGTGCACAAAAAAGGGATACGCGATGCTAAGTATGAAGATTATAGTTATCAAATTTCTTCTATTTCAAAAATCAATGGTAATCAGCTAATGATTCCTGAAAATACAGCTAGATTAAATGTAGAAGAAGCTCAAAAATCAATGGCTACTTTCCTTGTCATTAGCTCTCAAGAGTATGAAAAAATGACTGGGAGAAAGGTTAATTTAACGGATAATGAAACGCTTCTTTATACCAAAAATCTTCAAATCAATCAAAAACAAGATCTGACCATCAATGGGAAATCGTGGAAGATCAAAGAGCGTTTGACAACAGATTTTGCACATGGAAAGATTGCCAATGCATCCAGTATGGTATCGCAAAAAATGATGTATCTGGTTGTCAATCAACCAAGTCAAGTGGGTTTGAAAGACGGTTACACGTATTTTATTGGTATTCAATCGGCTAATAAAAAGGTTAATCTGCAAGAGAGTATTTTTAATGCTCTTCATAATCAGCAAGGGAAAGAAAGTAAAATTATCAGTGTTTCTGAACGTTATCACATTGAAAAAGAATATCAGGGTGTGATTGGAACTCTTCTCTTTATCGGAATTTTCCTTTCTACGATTTTCCTACTTGGGACAGTTCTTGTGATTTATTACAAACAAATTTCAGAAGGTTATGAAGATCGTGAAGGCTTTATCGTTCTGCAAAAAGTTGGGCTGGATGAAAAGCAAACGAAGGCAACGATTCGAAAGCAAATCGTAACAGTTTTCTTCTTACCACTTATTTTTGCCTTTCTTCATATCGCTGTTGCTTTTCATATGTTGCAGCTGATTGTAGCTCTCTTAGGTGCAACAAATGTAGCACTTTTAATTCGAACTACAATAATTACTTGTGGCATCTTCTTGCTTGTCTATATTCTTGTTTTCACATTAACATCTAGAAGTTATCGAAAAATCATAGCAAGATAAGCGTTTTAAACCATTCGTCTTTTGACGAGTGGTTTTATCTTGCAATTTTGACCTCTTATCTATTCCAGAGAACCTCTTATCTAAAAATGCGAGATTTTTTTAAAACTGAGGAGTATGATAAGCTTATAAAGTTTATTGGAGGAATGTTATGATACTAGAAACACGACATCTTAGTAAAATTTATGGTAACAAGAGAGCAGTTCATGATCTGAATCTTCAGATTGAAGCAGGTAGTTTTACGGCTATTTTAGGGCCAAATGGTGCTGGAAAGTCCACAACAATTCAAATGTTAACCAGACTTTTACAACCTACAACAGGAGAGATCTTGTATAATAGTAACATTAAATTAGGCGTTGTTTTCCAAAATAGCGTTTTGGATGATATGCTAACAGTACGAGAAAATTTAGACATTAGGGCAGGTCAATATAATAGGATTGACAAAGGAAAAGTTGATAGTTTAATTGAGCAATTAGGGTTGAAAAAATTTTCAACACAATTATATGGGACTTTATCAGGTGGGCAAAAGCGACGAGTAGATATCGCACGTGCTTTATTGAATAACCCAGATGTTCTCTTTCTTGATGAACCAACTACAGGTTTAGATATTCAAACCAGAAAGGTTATATGGGACTTGATACATCACTTACAAATGAAAGAAAAAATGACTGTTATCTTAACTACTCATTATTTAGATGAAGCTGATGATGCGGATATGATTTATATTGTGGATTATGGGCAAGTCATTGCCAAAGGCTCTACTGATCAAATTAAGGAACAATACGCTCAGAATTTTCTGAAGGTATTTGTGATGAATTCTGCTGAATTTAAAGAAATTATGGAAGGAAATATTTCTTTTGAGGAAGTCAGACCAAATGAATTTTTGATACATCCAGAAACGACAGGAATGGCTTTAGGACTTCTAACACGTGGTCGTTCTTTTATTCGGCAATTTGAATTTCGCCCAGGAACAATGGATGACGCATTTATGGCATTAACAGGAAGAGAGGTACGTTAACATGATGATGCTAATGAAAAGAAATATTTTGCTCTATTTTCGTAATCGTAGTGGGGTAATTTTATCGCTTCTTGGAGCTATGATTTCCTTTATTTTGTATTTAGTTTTTTTAAAAGTAAATATCAAGGATTCATGGAGTCAGGTTCCTCATAGCAATCAATTGTTGGATTCGTGGCTCATCGGTGGGACACTTGCTATTACAGGATTGACCACGACATTTTCCAGTTTCTCTCAACTAGCAAAAGATAGAGAAAGCAAAGTAACACAAGATTTGATTCTGACAGACTTGGGACGTTGGGGCTTGTCTATCAGTTACCTTCTGAGTACGACCTTTATTGGAGTTTTGATGCAAATCATTATGTTTGCTGTCATGGAAGGCTACTTTATCTGGGAAGATCAGATTGTCTTTGATTGGACTTTGCTGCCTCAAATTCTCCTTATTATGGTGCTCAATGCACTCTTATGTTCTATTTTTAATGGTATTCTTGTGAATCGTTTCAAATCAGTAGATACGCTTGGAAAGTTAGCAACAATTATCGGAGCTGCTTCTGGCTTCTTAGTTGGAACTTACATTCCAATAGGAGTTCTGCCATCGTTTGCTCAAATGATTATGAAATGTACCCCCTCTACTTATGTTGCATCTCTCTTTAGGCAAGTAATGATGAAAGATAACTTAGCTACTACTTTTCATCATAATACAGCAGCGCAAGATTATTTTAAAAAGATGATGGGGATTCAATTAAAATGGGACTCTCTATTGACAATAAAAGAAACATGCTATATAGTTGTAATAGTTTTAGTTGCTTTGTTTTTTATTTGGATAATCCAACAGATTGCTACCAATCGGTGGACTAAAACTGCTTAAATTGATGGAAAGTTAGAGATATTCTTTTGCAGACTAAATTTACAATGGATCCGACCATTCCTTCAACCTATCTACTTGTCATGATTAAAGCGGATAGGTTGGAAGATGAAGCTAAAGAAATTTTTGAATATGTACATCGTTATAAGTCATCCTATAACAATGTGATTCCTATAAAAACAGATGATAAAATTGTTATGCTGAAAACGGATCAAATTATCCTGGCAGATATCAACCAAACAACACTGATGTTGTATTGTATGGATGCTATTTATACTACAAAAGAAACGCTTACGCATTTTCAAAATCGTGTCAATCGCCAAAATTTTGTTCAAATTTCTAAGCATGCGATTATTAATATCGATCATTTGTTGTCATTATCGGATAGTTTTTCAGGGAATATGACAGCTAGATTGACAAACAATATTAAATCAAGTGTCAGTCGAAAATATGTCAAGTTGTTGATGGATTATCTGGGTCTGTAGAAAGGAGCGAACATGAAAAAAATTGCAACTTCTATGTTAGAAGGCCTGCGTACGGGTTCTTTAGCATATTTACTTGTTTTGGCTTTTCGAATCCAAGAATCACCTGTTACGACTTCTAACATTCTCAGTATTTTGATAATGAGTGCTTTGATTGGCTTGTTTTCCTTGCTGTTTGAAATTGAACGTTTTTCTTATTTGGTGCAGTTGACGATTCATTTTTTTCTTACTTTAATGGTGGTTAGTGTCATGATGGTCTATAATGGTTGGGCTTTTAATCTGGCACGGACTGAATTTTGGTTGGATTTTATTGTTATCTACATTTTAATTTGGCTGTTCGTTCGTTTAGACATTTATCTAAAAACAAAGAAAATCAATGAGGCACTTGTAAAATTAAGAAGAAATCGTACAAGAGAATAAGTTCGATATTGTGGTTATATTCAGAAGGCTGAGAACACATGTTCAAACCTTTTTTCTTACAAAAATGTAAGTTTTTAGAGCCTAAATGAAAGGTTAAGTTATGGTAAGGCTGTGCTTGGAGTTGTATCATATAAATGTAAAGAAAAACAGAAAGTTTATAAGAATTTCTGATGACATTCAACTTTTACAAGGAGGCAGATCATGAAAACAAATTTATTAAAGAAAAAATCCATTGCAAGAACAGAAAAGATTTCCAAAGAGGAGATTGAAAAGACAAAAATGGGTTGTGCAACTAGTCAATATTATTTCTGGCTGCAATATAGTCATTGAGATATACCTTTTATATCAGTACAGATTCAAGCAATCTTACAAAAATGTAAGATAAAGTGAAAAAATGAAAGGTTAAAGTATGGAAAGTTGCTTTTCTTTTCAGTATGATAGATGTATAAAAATTATTAGGAGAAAACGATGACATTATTAGATGTTCAACATGTTAAAAAGATTTATAAAACGCGCTTTCAAGGTAATCAAGTCGAAGCGCTGAAAGACATTCATTTCACAGTGGAAAAAGGTGATTATGTCGCCATTATGGGGGAGTCTGGTTCTGGGAAATCCACCCTCTTGAATATTCTTGCCATGCTGGATAAGCCAACCGAAGGACGCGTCTTTCTTAATGGCACCGATACCGCAACGATTAAAAACAATCAAGCTTCTAGTTTTCGCAGGGAAAAACTCGGCTTTGTCTTTCAAGACTTCAATCTGTTAGACACCTTGTCTGTGAAAGACAATATTTTACTGCCTTTGGTCTTATCGCGCCGTTCGATTTCTGAAATGATGAAAAAGTTGGTGGTAACTTGTAATGAACTAGGGATTAACAGCTTACAAGAGAAGTTTCCGTATGAGATTTCAGGTGGTCAAAAGCAACGGGTGGCAGTGGCACGAGCGATTATTACTGAGCCGGAGATTTTATTAGCGGACGAGCCAACTGGAGCGTTAGATTCAAAATCCTCTGCGGCGCTTTTAGATGTGTTTGATGACATCAATGACCGCGGACAAACCATTCTTATGGTAACGCATTCGACAGCGGCGGCAAGTCGCGCCAAACGTGTGCTCTTTATCAAGGATGGGATTTTGTACAATCAGATTTTCCGAGGCGACAAGACGGAGCGGCAGATGTTCCAAGAGATTTCAGATACCTTAACAGTCATGGCAAGCGAGGTGGGCGATTATGTTCAAACTAACCAATAAACTTGCACTTTCAAACTTGGTAAAAAATCGGAGCTTATACTATCCCTTTGCTCTGGCAACCATTGTAGCGACAGCAATTTTATATAGTTTTGTATCGTTAGCTTATAGTCCTAATCTGGAATCTACTTATGGTGGATCGGCTGCTCGTACGACCTTGCAATTTGGAATTTGGGTAATTCAGATTGCCGTCTTGATTCTCGTGACCTATGCCAATAGCTTTGTCATGAAAAATCGCTCCAAAGAGCTGGGAGTTTACAGCATTTTAGGAATGGAAAAGCACCAGTTGCTTCTGATGACTTTCTTTGAACTGTTTTATTTTGCTTTAGTAACTGTGGGGCTAGGACTTGGTTTGGGTCTCGTTTTAGACAAATTATTGTTTGCTGTTCTATTGAAATTTATGGGTCTGAAAGTCGTCATTGCTTCAACTTTTCAATGGTTGAATGTCTTTACTGTTCTAGTCAGTCTGAGTGTTGCCTTTGCGATCATTCTTTTGTTAAACTCTATACGCCTGCTTTGTTACAGCTCGCTTCATTTGATGAGAGAAAAGAAAGCTGGAGAAAAAAAGGGACGCTTCCTTGGCTTGCAAACATTCCTAGGACTGGGACTGCTAGCTATGGCTTATTACATTGCCCTCACAGTTGAGAAACCAGTTGCCGCAATTTTGAATTTTTTTATCGCAGTTCTCATGGTTGTGCTAGCAACTTATCTCCTCTTTAATGCAGGAACGATTACACTATTGCAATTTTTAAAGAAAAGAAAAAGATACTACTACAAAACGCAGAATTTTATTTCGGTTTCTAATTTGATTTCTCGTATGCGCAAGAATGCAGCTGGATTAGCAACGATTTCCATTCTTTCAACCATGCTCTTAGTAACACTGGTGGGCTCGCTTAATATTTATGTTGGCGGGAAAGATTACATGACTTCTTTGTATCCAAAGGATTACAATATCTCAATTACAGGTGAAACAACGACAGATAAAAATGCTGCAATTTTACAGGCGGTGAAAGACGTCGTGCGCAAAAAGGGAATACGCAATGCTCAGTATGAAGATTATAGTTATCAAATTTCCACTATTTCAAAAATCAAGGGAAACCAATTAACAGTTTCTGAAAATACAAAGCAACTAGGCATAGAAGAAGCTCAAAAAATGTTTGGAGGTTTTCTTATTATCAGTCGTCAAGAATACGAAAAAATGACAGGAAGGAAAGTTCATTTAGCTGATGATGAAGCGCTCCTTTATACCAAAAATCTTCAAATCAATCAAAAACAAGCTCTCACAATCAACGGAAAATCATGGAAAATAAAAGAGTATCTGACAACAGATTTCACACATGGAAAGATTAGTACTGACTTTAACTTCATATCACAAAAATTTATCTATATGGTGGTTAATCAGCCTAATCAAATTGGTCTTAAAGAAGCCTACACTTATTTTATAGGCATTCAATCTTCTGATAAAAAGGTCAAACTTCAAGAGAGTCTTTTCGATGCGATTCATGAGCAGCAAGGTCAAGAAAAAGGAGGCGTTGGTGTTTCTGAACGTAAAAGGATTGAAAAAGAATACCAAGGTGTAACAGGGACTCTCCTCTTTATTGGTATCTTCTTATCAGTGATTTTCTTGCTAGGAACAGTATTGGTTATTTACTACAAACAAATTTCTGAAGGATACGAAGACCGGGAAGGATTTGTTATTTTGCAAAAAGTCGGTTTAGATGAAAAGCAAACCAAGGCAACCATTCGCAAGCAGATTTTAACAGTCTTCTTCTTGCCACTTATTTTTGCCTTTCTTCACATTGCTGCTGCCTTTCACATGTTGCAGCTGATTGTAGCCCTCTTAGGCGCAACAAATGTACCACTTTTAATCCAAACAACCATTACAACCTGCGGGATTTTCCTACTCGTTTATATTCTTGTTTTCATGTTAACATCTAGAAGTTATCGAAAAATCATAGCAAGATAAGTATTTTGAACCATTCGTCTTTTGGCGAGTGGTTTTATCTTGCAATTCTGACCTCTTGTCTAGCCAGCAAAACCTCTTATCCAAAAATACGAGATTTTTTAAAAAATGAGGAGTATGATAAGCTCATAAAGTTTATTGGAGGAATGTTATGATACTAGAAACACGACATCTTAGTAAAATTTATGGTAACAAGAGAGCAGTTCATGATCTGAATCTTCAGATTGAAGCAGGTAGTTTTACGGCTATTTTAGGGCCAAATGGTGCTGGAAAGTCCACAACAATTCAAATGTTAACCAGACTTTTACAACCTACAACAGGAGAGATCTTGTATAATAGTAACATTAAATTAGGCGTTGTTTTCCAAAATAGCGTTTTGGATGATATGCTAACAGTACGAGAAAATTTAGACATTAGGGCAGGTCAATATAATAGGATTGACAAAGGAAAAGTTGATAGTTTAATTGAGCAATTAGGGTTGAAAAAATTTTCAACACAATTATATGGGACTTTATCAGGTGGGCAAAAGCGACGAGTAGATATCGCACGTGCTTTATTGAATAACCCAGATGTTCTCTTTCTTGATGAACCAACTACAGGTTTAGATATTCAAACCAGAAAGGTTATATGGGACTTGATACATCACTTACAAATGAAAGAAAAAATGACTGTTATCTTAACTACTCATTATTTAGATGAAGCTGATGATGCGGATATGATTTATATTGTGGATTATGGGCAAGTCATTGCCAAAGGCTCTACTGATCAAATTAAGGAACAATACGCTCAGAATTTTCTGAAGGTATTTGTGATGAATTCTGCTGAATTTAAAGAAATTATGGAAGGAAATATTTCTTTTGAGGAAGTCAGACCAAATGAATTTTTGATACATCCAGAAACGACAGGAATGGCTTTAGGACTTCTAACACGTGGTCGTTCTTTTATTCGGCAATTTGAATTTCGCCCAGGAACAATGGATGACGCATTTATGGCATTAACAGGAAGAGAGGTACGTTAACATGATGATGCTAATGAAAAGAAATATTTTGCTCTATTTTCGTAATCGTAGTGGGGTAATTTTATCGCTTCTTGGAGCTATGATTTCCTTTATTTTGTATTTAGTTTTTTTAAAAGTAAATATCAAGGATTCATGGAGTCAGGTTCCTCATAGCAATCAATTGTTGGATTCGTGGCTCATCGGTGGGACACTTGCTATTACAGGATTGACCACGACATTTTCCAGTTTCTCTCAACTAGCAAAAGATAGAGAAAGCAAAGTAACACAAGATTTGATTCTGACAGACTTGGGACGTTGGGGCTTGTCTATCAGTTACCTTCTGAGTACGACCTTTATTGGAGTTTTGATGCAAATCATTATGTTTGCTGTCATGGAAGGCTACTTTATCTGGGAAGATCAGATTGTCTTTGATTGGACTTTGCTGCCTCAAATTCTCCTTATTATGGTGCTCAATGCACTCTTATGTTCTATTTTTAATGGTATTCTTGTGAATCGTTTCAAATCAGTAGATACGCTTGGAAAGTTAGCAACAATTATCGGAGCTGCTTCTGGCTTCTTAGTTGGAACTTACATTCCAATAGGAGTTCTGCCATCGTTTGCTCAAATGATTATGAAATGTACCCCCTCTACTTATGTTGCATCTCTCTTTAGGCAAGTAATGATGAAAGATAACTTAGCTACTACTTTTCATCATAATACAGCAGCGCAAGATTATTTTAAAAAGATGATGGGGATTCAATTAAAATGGGACTCTCTATTGACAATAAAAGAAACATGCTATATAGTTGTAATAGTTTTAGTTGCTTTGTTTTTTATTTGGATAATCCAACAGATTGCTACCAATCGGTGGACTAAAACTGCTTAAATTGATGGAAAGTTAGAGATATTCTTTTGCAGACTAAATTTACAATGGATCCGACCATTCCTTCAACCTATCTACTTGTCATGATTAAAGCGGATAGGTTGGAAGATGAAGCTAAAGAAATTTTTGAATATGTACATCGTTATAAGTCATCCTATAACAATGTGATTCCTATAAAAACAGATGATAAAATTGTTATGCTGAAAACGGATCAAATTATCCTGGCAGATATCAACCAAACAACACTGATGTTGTATTGTATGGATGCTATTTATACTACAAAAGAAACGCTTACGCATTTTCAAAATCGTGTCAATCGCCAAAATTTTGTTCAAATTTCTAAGCATGCGATTATTAATATCGATCATTTGTTGTCATTATCGGATAGTTTTTCAGGGAATATGACAGCTAGATTGACAAACAATATTAAATCAAGTGTCAGTCGAAAATATGTCAAGTTGTTGATGGATTATCTGGGTCTGTAGAAAGGAGCGAACATGAAAAAAATTGCAACTTCTATGTTAGAAGGCCTGCGTACGGGTTCTTTAGCATATTTACTTGTTTTGGCTTTTCGAATCCAAGAATCACCTGTTACGACTTCTAACATTCTCAGTATTTTGATAATGAGTGCTTTGATTGGCTTGTTTTCCTTGCTGTTTGAAATTGAACGTTTTTCTTATTTGGTGCAGTTGACGATTCATTTTTTTCTTACTTTAATGGTGGTTAGTGTCATGATGGTCTATAATGGTTGGGCTTTTAATCTGGCACGGACTGAATTTTGGTTGGATTTTATTGTTATCTACATTTTAATTTGGCTGTTCGTTCGTTTAGACATTTATCTAAAAACAAAGAAAATCAATGAGGCACTTGTAAAATTAAGAAGAAATCGTACAAGAGAATAAGTTCGATATTGTGGTTATATTCAGAAGGCTGAGAACACATGTTCAAACCTTTTTTCTTACAAAAATGTAAGTTTTTAGAGCCTAAATGAAAGGTTAAGTTATGGTAAGGCTGTGCTTGGAGTTGTATCATATAAATGTAAAGAAAAACAGAAAGTTTATAAGAATTTCTGATGACATTCAACTTTTACAAGGAGGCAGATCATGAAAACAAATTTATTAAAGAAAAAATCCATTGCAAGAACAGAAAAGATTTCCAAAGAGGAGATTGAAAAGACAAAAATGGGTTGTGCAACTAGTCAATATTATTTCTGGCTGCAATATAGTCATTGAGATATACCTTTTATATCAGTACAGATTCAAGCAATCTTACAAAAATGTAAGATAAAGTGAAAAAATGAAAGGTTAAAGTATGGAAAGTTGCTTTTCTTTTCAGTATGATAGATGTATAAAAATTATTAGGAGAAAACGATGACATTATTAGATGTTCAACATGTTAAAAAGATTTATAAAACGCGCTTTCAAGGTAATCAAGTCGAAGCGCTGAAAGACATTCATTTCACAGTGGAAAAAGGTGATTATGTCGCCATTATGGGGGAGTCTGGTTCTGGGAAATCCACCCTCTTGAATATTCTTGCCATGCTGGATAAGCCAACCGAAGGACGCGTCTTTCTTAATGGCACCGATACCGCAACGATTAAAAACAATCAAGCTTCTAGTTTTCGCAGGGAAAAACTCGGCTTTGTCTTTCAAGACTTCAATCTGTTAGACACCTTGTCTGTGAAAGACAATATTTTACTGCCTTTGGTCTTATCGCGCCGTTCGATTTCTGAAATGATGAAAAAGTTGGTGGTAACTTGTAATGAACTAGGGATTAACAGCTTACAAGAGAAGTTTCCGTATGAGATTTCAGGTGGTCAAAAGCAACGGGTGGCAGTGGCACGAGCGATTATTACTGAGCCGGAGATTTTATTAGCGGACGAGCCAACTGGAGCGTTAGATTCAAAATCCTCTGCGGCGCTTTTAGATGTGTTTGATGACATCAATGACCGCGGACAAACCATTCTTATGGTAACGCATTCGACAGCGGCGGCAAGTCGCGCCAAACGTGTGCTCTTTATCAAGGATGGGATTTTGTACAATCAGATTTTCCGAGGCGACAAGACGGAGCGGCAGATGTTCCAAGAGATTTCTGATACCTTAACGGTCATGGCAAGTGAGGTGGGGTAAGGTGTTTAGATTAACCGGAAAATTAGCGATTTCTAATCTGATAAAAAATCGCAAACTTTATTATCCATTCGCTTTAGCCACTTGCTTAGCGGTAGCGATTTCCTATATTTTTAGTTCTTTAGCCTTTAATCCTCATTTGCAACAATTGCAAGGAGCAGACTCCATTGTGTTTGTCTTAGCTCTTGGTGTGATTATTGTGACAATTGCTGCGGCAATTATCGTTTTTTATGCTAATAGCTTTGTCATGAAAAATCGCTCCAAAGAGTTAGGACTTTACGGGATGCTGGGTCTAAACAAACGCCATCTCTTTATCATGACGTTTATTGAGTTATTCATTTTAGGGATAACAACTGTTACTATTGGAATTAGTCTTGGTGTTGTTTTTGATAATTTAATTTACGCTTTCCTCCTGAAATTGATGGGGTTAAAAGTTGTCTTGGTTTCCACTTTCCAATTGCCTGTTCTAATTTTTGTTGTAGCAACCTATGCCTGTATCTTTGCGGGCTTAGTGGTTATCAACGGCTTTCGTATTATGCGTTTCAATGCCTTGCAGTTGGCGAAGGAAAAGAGTAGCGGTGAGAAAAAAGGCCGATTTTTATGGTTGCAAACCATTGCTGGTCTTGCCTCTCTTGCGTGCGGATACTATTTGGCCTTAAATGTGAAAAATCCTTTGGCAGCTATCTTTATCTTTTTTGTAGCGGTTCTCTTTGTTATCTTAGCAACTTATCTGCTGTTTAATGCGGGTGTTACAGTGTTTTTACAGTTACTAAAAAAGAACAAAGGTTATTATTATCAACCTAATAACTTAATTTCTGTGTCCAATCTGATTTTTCGGATGAAGAAAAATGCGGTTGGACTGGCAACGATTTCGATTCTTTCAACGATGGTTTTGGTGACTTTGTCTGGAGGGATTAATGTCTATGCGGGCAGCCAATATTTGCAAAAAGTCTTATTTCCGAATGATTTTTCCGTACGAGGAAAGGGTGCTCATGCTAAGCAACTAGAACAGGTCTTGACTGAATTTGCTCATGAAAATAAACTCCATGTTACTAAGCGGCAGGCTTACCAGTATTATTCCATGGGAATCAAGTCTCAGAAGGGAAAACAATTTGATATTTATGCTAAGGGTGAACAACAATTTTCACCACAGGCTTACATTCTGCTGTTTTCCACTGATGATTATCAGAAAATGACTGGCAAAACATTGCATTTAAAAGATAATGAGACAGCAGTTTTTGCAAAGGGAATGAACATTTTACAAAGTCAGCCGCTCAAACTAGCTGGTCAGACGTTAACTGTTAAGAGAATCTTGAAGAATGATTTTGTCGTTGGTAATATTCAAGATCAGTATAATATCATTATCCCTCAGTCACTTTTTATGGTTGTCAATCATCCTGAACGATTAGAGGCTATAGAAAAGGATAAATGGAATATTAATCCAGAGTTATATGGTGGCTTGAATATCAAAGCTTCTGATAAAACCAAAGCAAAGCTGGATAAAATTTATCAAAAGAAATTACGGAGCTTTAATCAGACTTTGCCAGATCCAGCAGGTGTTTATGGAAATACAAAAGCAATTTCTAATCAAGAAATCATGAGTATGTTAGGTGGTATTTTCTTTATTGGTATTTTCCTTTCAATTGTCTTTATGTTGGGGACTGTTTTGATTATTTACTACAAACAAATTTCAGAAGGCTTTGAAGATCGTGAGCGTTTTGTCATTTTACAAAAGGTTGGTCTGGACGAAAAACAAACTTATCAAACAATTCGCAAGCAAGTGCTGACTGTCTTCTTTTTGCCACTTGCCTTTGCTTTCGTGCATCTGGCTTTTGCTTATCACATGCTGAGCCTCATGCTGAAAGTGCTCGGAGTACTGAATGCCACTTTGATGCTCGAAGTAACGCTCGGTGTCTGTGTTGTCTTCTTCATTGTGTATATTTTAGTATTTCTCATCACATCGCGCAGTTATCGAAAGATTGTGTCGATGTAAGTTGGAGATTAGTGATAAGCATAATGAAAAATGTTATTGACATAGTAAT